>OLNO01002489.1_pt1 | contig 12348 bp, 9 predicted proteins | sample 1672861 | NCBI WGS metagenome assembly OLNO01 (sample SAMEA3136731, study PRJEB25190) | human gut metagenome | reverse complement strand
GGTTCAAAAAACTTAAAGCAATGGCGACAAAGTCGCAAAAATAACTTAGTATCAATCGGAGTAGGAAACTCCGAAAAATAAAGGAAAACTTTAAAATAAGAAAGGTAGGTTTTAAACATGAAAGCAAGAAAACTATTGGCATTAGGTCTAACGGCAATAATCGGAGCAACTATGATGGCAGGTTGCGGAGGTGGTGGCGGAAGCACAACATCTCAAAGTTCAGATGGCTCATCGGCAAGCGGTACATACGCATTTGTGGCGAAAGACGTACAAAATCCTTATATGCAGAAAGTATATGACGGTTTTGAAAAGGCTTGTAAAGAAATCGGAGCAGAACCTCTTTACAAAGGTCCTGAAGCGGCTACACCGGAAAAGCAGATTGAAATTATCAATCAGCTTGTAGCACAAAACGTTGCGGGTATCGCTATTGCAGCTAACGATGCAGACGCATTGCAACCTGCATTGACAGAAGCTATGGACGCAGGTATTAAGGTCATTTCGCTTGACAGTGCTGTAAATAAAGATTCAAGACAAACTCATATTCAACAAGCCGATCCTGAAAAAATCGGCAGAGGACTAATTCAAGCGGCTTATGAAATGTGGCAGAAAGCAATCGCCGGTGTCGATATAGCTGAAAAATCATATAAACGTGTCAAAAACTTATTCGACCAAGGAGTTATGCCGGCACAGAAACTGGACGAAGTCACCGCACAACGTAATGCAGCCATCGCAACCGAAAAAGCGGCAAAGGCCCAATACACGATGGCAAAGAACGGTGCCGAACGTGAAGATAAAATGGCTGCAGCAGCTTTGGTGGACCGTGCCAAGGGAGCTGTTGCCGAAGTGGAGTCGTACCTCAAAGAAACTTATTTGATTGCCCAGGCAGCCGGAGAGGTTTCCGAGATATTTCCCAAAGTGGGCGAATTGGTAGGTACCGGCGCCCCCATTATGAATATCGCCATAATGGACGATATGTGGGTGACTTTCAATGTACGTGAGGACCTGCTAAAAAATTTGACCATGGGATCAGAATTCGATGCTATCGTACCCGCATTGGACAATCAGACCATTCGCCTGAAAGTGCATTATATGAAAGATCTTGGTACATACGCTGCCTGGAAAGCAACCAAGACCACCGGCCAGTTCGACTTGAAAACATTCGAAGTAAAAGCGACTCCGCTTGAAAAAGTAACTAATCTGCGTCCCGGAATGTCAGTCATCATCAAGAAATGAAAGAAAGAGAAAAGAAATATATAGCCCTGTGGTTAGTCATGAAACGCGAATGCCACCGTCTCGTGTCTCGCCCGCTCTATCTCTTCTGCATGGTGATAGCTCCGCTGTTTTGCTATATTTTCTTCACCACGCTGATGGACTCGGGGTTACCGACCAATATGCCCGTTGGCGCTGTAGACCTGGACAATTCTGCCAGCTCACGAAACATTCTCCGCAATCTGGACGCATTCGGGCAAACAGCTGTCGTGGCGCGTTATAGCAGTGTTAACGAAGCACGTACAGCTATGCAGGAAGGCAAAATCTACGGATTTTTTTATATACCCAAAGGAATGTCGGCCGATGCCCAGAGTCAACGCCAACCCAAATTATCTTTTTATACCAACAACTCCTACCTGATTGCCGGTTCATTATTGTTCAAGGATATGAAGATGATGTCCGAACTTGCCTCAGGAGCTGCCGCCCGTTCAGTTTTATATGCCAAGGGAGCAACGGAAGATCAGGCGATGGGATATTTACAACCCATTGTCATCGATACACATCCGATACAAAATCCTTGGTTAAATTATTCGGTCTATCTATGCAATACGCTTGTTCCGGGAGTACTGATGTTGTTGATATTCATGGTAACAGTATTTTCCATCGGTGTGGAAATCAAGGACCGCACGGCCCGGGAGTGGCTGCGACTGAGCAACAACTCCATCTACATCGCATTGGCCGGTAAGTTGCTTCCACAAACCGTGGTATTCTTTATCATGGGTATATTTTACAATGTCTATCTGTATGGATATCTGCACTTCCCATGTAACAGCGGAATTCTTCCGATGCTATTGGCAACCCTCTGCCTGGTATTGGCATCGCAATGTTGCGGTATCCTGATGATAGGCACACTGCCTACCCTTCGCCTCGGTCTGAGCTTCGCTTCGTTATGGGGAGTCATTTCTTTCTCCATTTCAGGCTTCTCTTTTCCGGTGATGGCCATGAATCCGGTATTGCAGGCACTCAGTAACCTGTTCCCATTACGCCACTATTTCCTGATCTATGTAGACCAGGCACTCAACGGATACAGCATGGCTTATTCCTGGTCAAACTATATGGCATTACTGATTTTCATGTTACTTCCGTTCTTCGTGGTACATCGGTTGAAGGAAGCTTTGATATATTATAAATACGTGCCCTAATGAAAGATATAAGTTTAAAAGATAAGATAACACAAGGCATCAATGACCTGTTTTATATCTGGAAGCGGGAATTTCGTACTACATTCCGCGACCAGGGGGTATTGATCTTTTTCGTACTCGTTCCATTGGTATATCCACTGATCTACAGTTTTATTTATACCAACGAAGTGGTTCGTGAAGTGCCTGCCGTGGTAGTAGATGACTCGCGTTCATCACTCAGCCGCGAATATCTGCGTAAAGTAGATGCCACCCCCGATATACAGATTGTGGCTTATTGTGCCGATATGGAAGAAGCCAAACAAATGCTCAAAGACCGGCTGGCATATGGCATCATTTACATTCCGAAAGATTTCAGTTCGGACATAGCTCAAGGCAAACAGACACAAGTCAGCATCTACTGTGATATGAGTGGACTGCTGTACTATAAAAGTATGCTTTTGGCCAATACTGCCGTGTCATTGGATATGAACGAAGATATCAAAATAGCCCGCTCGGGCAATACGACCGACCGGCAGGACGAAATCACGGCCTATCCTATCGAATATGAAGACGTAGCGATGTTCAATCCGACCAATGGCTTTGCCGCTTTCCTGATCCCCGCCGTGTTGATCCTGATCATTCAGCAAACCTTATTATTGGGTATCGGACTTTCGGCCGGCACGGCACGCGAGAACAACCGCTTTAAAGATTTGGTACCCATTAACCGCCATTATAACGGTACTTTGCGCATTGTATTGGGTAAAGGATTAAGTTATTTCATGGTATATGCCTTGGTATCTGTCTATGTACTATGCGCCGTCCCCCGTATGTTCAGCCTCAACCAGATAGGACAACCCGGCACACTGGCCCTGTTCATACTCCCCTATCTGATGGCCTGCATCTTTTTTGCCATGACTGCATCTATCGCTATCCGTAACCGGGAGACATGCATGCTGATATTCGTATTCACCTCTGTGCCTCTATTATTCATCTCAGGTATTTCCTGGCCGGGAGCTGCCATACCTCCATTCTGGAAATACTTCTCTTACATATTTCCATCAACTTTCGGTATCAACGGATTTGTGAGAATCAACAACATGGGAGCAACACTGAGTGAGATTCCATTTGAATACAAAGCGTTATGGATACAGACCGGCTTCTATTTTCTGACTACTTGCTGGGTATACCGCTGGCAGATTATCAAGAGCCGTAAACACGTCATAGACAAATACAAAGAAATGAAAAATAGAGGGAAAGAATTCTTTTCATAATCACATACGTGTGCATATTTATTCCGGATTTACCCGGAAATGTCTGCTATGACAGTTCTGCATAAAAATATATCGAATAGCTTTTGCTTGAAACAAAGATAATTAGTACATTCGAAGCGTCTATATCTTCATGCAGAAGATGTAAACAGAGCACATACAATAATAAAACACATGTTATGAAAAGAAAAATGATGTCCCTATTACTCGCATTGGCGGTAATAAGCGGAAGTAGCGTGTACGCTAAAGTGATTGACGTAATGTCTCCCAACGGAGCCATTAAAGTATCGGTAGACATCAAGGACCGGATTTATTATTCGGTGTCCTATGATAATGACCAGTTATTAAAAGATTGCTATCTCAACCTGCAACTGCAGAATGAGACGTTAGGTACGAATCCCCACTTACGGAGCACCAAACGTGGAACCATTGACGAAAGTGTAAAACGTGAAATACCTTTCAAGAATGCGATCGTAAGAAATCACTGTAATACCCTGAGAATGAATTTCAGCGGAAATTATGCCGTTGAATTCCGCGTATTCGACAATGGTATCGCTTACCGTTTTGTGACAGATAAAAAAGGAGATAACATCGTAATGGGGGAAGACTTCGCAATTAACTTTCCAACCAATTATAAAGCTCATCTCTCCCAACCGGATGGCTTTAAAACCTCATACGAATGCCCATATACTCATGTAGATACCGAAAAGTATGCTGCTACCGACCGCATGAGTTACCTGCCTGTATTGATAGAAACGGATAAAGCATATAAAATACTGATATCTGAAGCCGACTTATCCGATTATCCCTGTATGTTCCTTAAAAGTACCGGTAAGAACGGAATGCAGTCTATTTTTCCCAAAGCACCTTTAGCCTTCGGAGAAGACGGTGACCGTAGCCTCAAGATTACCGAAGAAGCCGATTACATTGCCAAGACGGACGGCAAGCGTTCATTCCCCTGGCGCATGATGGTGATTTCGAAAGAAGACAAAGAACTGATTGAAAACGAAATGGTGTATAACCTGTCTGCTCCTTGTGTTCTTGAAGACTACAGTTGGATCAAACCGGGACAAGTGAGTTGGGAATGGTGGCACGACGCACGCCTCTATGGGGTAGATTTCCGTTCGGGTTTCAATATGGATTCCTATAAGTACTACATTGACTTCGCATCCAAGTTCGGTATTCCTTATATCATCATGGACGAAGGATGGGCGAAAAACACACGTGATCCGTTTACCCCCAATCCCACCATCAATCTTACCGAACTGATAAAATACGGAAAGGACCGCAACGTAAAAATCGTACTTTGGCTGCCATGGCTGACTGTCGAGAATCATTTCGACCTCTTTAAAACATTTGCCGATTGGGGCATCGCAGGAGTGAAGATCGACTTCATGGACCGCAGTGACCAGTGGATGGTAAACTATTATGAACGTGTAGCCAAAGAAGCCGCCAAGCATAAACTGTTTGTAGATTTTCATGGTGCTTTTAAACCAGCCGGACTTGAACGCAAATATCCGAATGTGCTTTCCTATGAAGGCGTATTGGGCATGGAACAAGGTGGTAATTGCAAACCTGAAAACAGCATTTATCTGCCCTTTATGCGTAATGCCGTGGGACCGATGGATTTCACTCCGGGTTCAATGATCTCTGCACAGCCGGAAGACAACCGTTCCACCCGGGCCAATGCCATGGGCTCAGGAACACGTGCTTTTCAAATGGCTCTTTTCATCATCTTCGAAAGTGGTCTGCAAATGTTAGCCGACAATCCGGTTTACTATTACAGAGAACTTCCCTGTACCGAATTTATCACAAGTGTTCCCGTCACCTGGGATGAAACCAAGGTCCTCTATGCCAAAGTAGGTGAAGCAGTCGTCGTAGCCAAACGAAAAGGAGAACAGTGGTTCATCGGAGGTATCACCGGCAATCAACCACAAAACATCGAGATCGACCTCGGATTCATTCCGGCAGGACAATCATTCACATTAACCTCATTTGAAGATGGCATTAACGCTGACCGTCAAGCAATGGATTACAAGAAAAAGGAGTCTACCGTGAACAATCAAACCCGCATGACATTGAAAATGGTACGCAACGGGGGATGGGCCGGAACAATTAAAATGAAATAGAATATAAATCAAGTTCATCATAGAACACACAGAGTCTTCATCTCTTGTTAATGGAATATTTATGAAAAAGTTTCTCTGTGAAACTCTGTGTCACTCTGTGGTGATATGACATATTACAAAAATGAAAAAGCAAATCATACACCGCTGGATGCTGATGGCTGTCTTCTGCCTCGAAGCATCATTGATAGGAATAAATGCCCAAGAAAAAGACTGGGCTAACCTGCAACGTTATGCACAACAAAACGCCGAACTTCCGAAACCGGACAAAAACGAAAAGAGAGTGGTCTTTATGGGCAATTCCATCACAGAAGGATGGGTAAACACTCATCCTGATTTCTTTAAATCCAACGGTTACATCGGCCGGGGCATCGGCGGACAGACTTCTTACCAGTTCCTGGTACGTTTCAGGGAAGATGTCATCAACTTATCTCCTGCACTGGTAGTAATCAATGCAGCCACAAATGATATTGCCGAGAACACAGGAGCATATCATGAAGACCGCACTTTTGGCAATATTGTTTCGATGGTGGAACTGGCAAAAGCCAATCATATAAAAGTGATATTGACCACCACTTTACCGGCTGCCGCTTTCGGTTGGAATCCTGCCATTAAAGATGCTCCTCAAAAGATAGCTTCACTCAATGCACGTCTGAAAGCCTATGCCCAAACAAATAAAATTCCATTCGTCGACTATTACTCTTCTATGGTGAGCGGTAGCAACAAAGCTTTGAATCCGGCCTATACCAAAGATGGTGTGCATCCCACTTCCGAAGGATATGACGTTATGGAGAATCTCATTCAACAGGCTATAAACAAGACTTTACGATAACCATATTTAAAAAGGAAATTATGAAACCGTTTATCTCTTTTTGTCTTTTATTGTGTATTTGCTTAGGTAAACTATATGCGCAAGGCATAAATATCGTATACATAGGCAACAGTATTACCCAAGGCGCATTATTGAAAACTCCGGCAACGGAAGCACCGCCGGTACAGGCAAGTCAATACATCGAACAAGCAACCAAGCAATCGGTCGCTTTTCGAAATTGTGGAGTAAGCGGAGCGACCACTTTGAATTTTCTTCCAATCGCAGAAAGACAATTTCCGAATGTAAAATCTGCCGCCCAAGAATTGAGTCAACGTAAAGGAACACTGCTTTTTTCCATTATGCTGGGCACGAATGACAGTGCTTGTAACGGTCCATTCGGTTCTCCGGTGGAACCGGTGTCCTACTATACCAACATGAAAACAATTATCGACGAACTCCTTTCTTTGTATCCGGAATGCAAAGTGGTGATTCATCAACCAATCTGGTATAGCCCGAACACATATAACAGTGCCATGTATCTGGCTGCCGGCCTCAAGCGACTGAAAAGCTACACTCCCATGATCCATAAACTGGTAGACCACTATTCACAGGCAAACCCCAATCAAGTCTTTTTGGGAGATACGGCTGCTTCCGATTTCTTCCGGAACAATTATCAGAGTTATTTCACGCCGGAGAATGGAAATGCAGGTACTTTTTATCTGCACCCGAATAAAGAGGGAGCCGGTATCTTGGGTAAATACTGGGCAGAGGCTATCCTAAAGGCAATATAAACAAATACATCCTCTCAAAGGGGCGCCGCAGATTCGCACAGACAACACCGGTTACTGACCAGTTCTTTATCTTTTAAACCGTGCGGATCTGTGGTGCCACCCTCAAGTAATTCCTTCATTTACATCATTTAACACACTTCACTTTGTTTAGTTACGACCGTTCCGTAGCTTTGTAATATAAACGTAATTAAATATACTCCATGGAAAAGTTGACAATGCAAGAAGAAGAAGTGATGATCTACATTTGGGAACTGGAAAGTTGCTATGTGAAAGACATCGTTGCCAAGTTTGAGCAACCTACTCCTCCCTACACCACGGTGGCTTCCATCGTGAAGAATCTCGAACGGAAAAAATATGTAAAGGCACAGCGTGTAGGAAACACGTATCTGTACACTCCGTCTATTAAAGAAAGCGAATACAAACGAAGTTTCATGAGTGGAGTCGTACGGAACTACTTTGAAAACTCTTACAAAGAGATGGTTTCTTTCTTCGCCAAAGATCAAAAGATATCGACCAACGACCTGAAGGAAATCATCGACATGATTGAGAAAGGACAAGAAAAATAATCGCTAATACCCTGAAAAACATGACTCCCGAACTGGCATATTTTCTGAAAATAAATATAGCAATTGCTTTATTCTACGCCTTCTATCGGTTGTTTTTCTACAGAGACACCTTCTTCCAATGGCGAAGGACAGCTTTGCTTTGCTTCCTTGTCATTTCTCCGCTCTATCCGGTACTGAACATTCAGGAATGGATCAGATCGCACGAACCAATGGTAGCAATGGTCGATTTGTATGCAACAATCGTATTGCCCGAAATCGAAATAACTCCCGAGGTTAGGGCTGCGGACTGGCAAAGTATCATTTTATCTACAGTAAATATCATCTATTGGTCAGGGGTCACTTTACTTTTAGTACGTTTCTTCGCTCAGCTTGCCAGTATTCTACGGTTACGTCTTCGTTGCCGGAAAGATCAGATAGAAGGAATACCCGTCTATCTGCTGGATAAAGAAAGTGGTCCTTTTTCTTTTTTTCACTGGATTTTCATTTATCCGCAGGCACACCCGCAGAACGAATTAAGTGAAATCCTGACCCACGAAGGAACACATGCCCGCCAAAGGCATTCCATAGATGTGATTATCAGTGAGCTAATGTGTATTGCCTGCTGGTTCAATCCTTTCATGTGGTTGATGAAGCGGGAAGTACGGAACAATCTGGAATACATGGCGGATAATCGGGTGCTGGAAGCCGGACATGATTCAAAGTCCTATCAATATCATTTGTTGGGACTGGCACATCAAAAGAGCGCGATCACCCTTTCCAACAGCTTCAATGTGTTGCCGCTGAAGAACCGTATCACGATGATGAACAAAAAGAGAACCAAGGAGATAGGACGAACCAAGTATCTGTTATTTATCCCCTTGGCTCTTGCTTTGATGATAGTAAGCAACATCGAAGCAGTGGCACGTACCACTAAAAGTATTGCACAGGAAGTGATGCAAACCGTAGAAGAACAGATGGAACCCGAAAACACTGTTGCTGTTAAGGAAAGCACTTCCTCTCCCCAGGCAGCCAATCATATTTCACAACCTCAAGAGAGCGGCATAGCCGAACAGCCCGCCCAAGAAGAAAGCCGGGAGCAAATCGTATTCGAGGTTGTGGAGAAAATGCCGGAGTTTCCGGGTGGCGTAAGGAATATGAATCATTTCATCAACAGCCATCTTCGTTATCCGGTGATCGCCCAGGAAAACGGAACACAAGGCCAAGTCATCGCACAGTTCGTAATTCAGGCAGACGGTACACTCTCTGACCTGAAAATAGTGAAAAGCGTAGACCCGTTGCTGGATGCCGAAGCCATGCGCGTGATAAAAGAGATGCCTAAATGGCAACCCGGGAAACAAAGAGGAATAGCTGTTGCCACCAGGGTCACAGTGCCGATACGATTCCGACTGATGGATTCCGATTCCGCTCCGTCAACAGACAGCAATAAGAATCAGGAGAATACCATATTCGATGTGGTTGAACAAGCACCGGAATTCCCCGGCGGAATGGAAGCCTGCCTGAAATATATGTATAAAAATATAAAATATCCGGCAGTCGCAATGGAAGCGGGAATACAAGGACAAGTTGTCATACAAATAGTCATTGACAAGGACGGGAAAATACATGATCCCAAGATAGTTCGGGGAGTATCGCCGGAACTGAATGCCGAAGCGGTCCGCGTGATAAGCAACATGCCTCAGTGGATACCCGGAAAACAAAAGGGAAAGAACGTGGCAACCCGATTCACACTTCCGGTCCGCTTTCGTCTGGCTTAGTTTCTAAGCCCCTAACCTGAAAATCATTTTAATAAAAACAATATGAAGAAAATCACATTTATTGCTATTCTTTTGCTGTGTATCTGTAGCCTCACAAAAGCTAAAGAGAAAGTTATAGAGCAACCCCCATTCATCGCCTGGACCAGTACCTCTATTCAAGTGGACAAAGTTGTTCTCAGCGACACAGCTACGGTGCTTTATATCAAAGCATTCTATCATCCCAAGCAATGGATCAGGATTTCCGGACAAAGTTTCCTGAAGGACAATAACGGAGAAACTTACGCTCTGCGTTCGGGAATCGGCATCAAGCCCGACACGGAATTCTGGATGCCCGAATCCGGAGAAGGAGAATTCCGCCTGGTATTCCCACCGATCCCGGCCTCGGCTACTTCGATCGATTTTTCAGAAGGAGACAACGTTCAAGGTGCTTTCAAGATATGGGGCATTCAGCTGAAAGGCAAAGCCCTCCCGGAACTTTTGTTACCTCAAGAAGCCATCGTACATAAAATCGACATCAACGATGAATTGCCCGAGCCCAAAATTGAATATAAAGACGCTACTATAAAAGGACGGATTCTGGATTATCGCCCGGGACTCGTCAGCAAAATTGTACCGATTATATTCGATCCGGTAAAAGGTGCCTACGAAAGCGAAGAAGTAAAAATAAACAATGACGGTACATTCGTCACGAGAGTGAAAGTGCCGACCACCACATCAGCTGCCATCCGCCTTTTTGGTAAAATGATAACTTTCTATGCCGTACCGGGCGAAGAGAGCAGCGTCATTATCAATACCCGTGAACTTTGCCGCCAGCAATCCAAGTTTCATAAGGATGACAAACCTTATGGCGAAGCCGTTTATTTCGGCGGAACATTAGCCGGCCTGTCACAGGAATATTCGAACTGCACCCTAAAAACCTCCATTCTAAATGATTACCGCCAATTATTCAAGGATGTAGCAGGAATGGACGCCGGCGCTTACAAAGACTTCATCTATGGAAAGCGGGCCAATCTCCTGGCATCCATAGAGAAAGCTCCAATCAGCAAGGCTCTCAAGGCGGTGTTGGGCAATCAAGTGGATGCCGAGGCTGCCCAAGCCATCTCCCTGACGGAAATGGTTATCAAGCAAGCCTACACCATGGAGCACAAAATGAGCAAAGAAGAGGCCAGGGAATACTTTAACACGGCTCAGATAGAACTGCCTGAAAATTATTATGCGAATGCTTTCAGACCGCTCGCTTCCATCAACACCATGGCAGCACTCTATAACTCCAAGCTCTCCGAACTGATTCCATATTATCTACGCCGCCGAACCGATGAACTGACCAAAGCCTGGGGAACCGACAAAGGAATCTACTTCGATATCAACAAAGCAGGCGAACTCTATTCGTCCATCAAAGAGTTCACCCCGCTGACTGCCGAACAGGAAGTGATACTTGCCACTCTTCCACCTGCCTGTCAGAATGAAGTGCGGGACGCCAACAACCAACTGCTGAAGACCCTTGAGGCCAATAAAAAGAAGACAGGGTTCACCATCAACGAAGTTGGTGACGTCAGCAATGAAGAGCTGTTTTCATCCATCATCTCTAAGTACCGGGGCAAAGTGATTCTGGTAGACTTCTGGGCAACCTGGTGCGGCCCCTGTCGCATGGCCAATAAAGCAATGTTGCCACTGAAGGAAGAGTTGAAAGGAAAGGACATCGTTTACCTTTACATTACCGGCGAAACCTCCCCCCTGAAAACATGGGAGAACATGATTCCGGATATCCACGGTGAGCATTTCCGTTTAACGGATGCCCAATGGAGTTTCTTAGGTGATAAATTCGACATAAGGGGCGTACCCACCTATCTCATCATCGATCGGGAAGGAAATGTCAAACACCAAAAGACAGGATTCCCGGGTGTAGCCCAAATAAAAGAGGAATTGATGAAAGTATATGATTAACCCTCCGGACAACAAACAATAAACAAAGAACGATCGGCTCCTGCCTATGGGACAAGGAACCGATCGTTCATCATTTAAAAGCGCTTATCGTTACTTATGTAACTCCACAATCTTCGTGGGAGCCATTTCTACATTCCGCTTATCTACCTGACGTACCACGCTGGCAGCCAGTGCGAGGAATGCACGACCTGTAACCGTATTTTCGTCCAAAGCAACCGGAGTTCCTTTATCGCCTCCTTCACAGATACTCTGAACAATCGGAATCTGTCCCAACAGCGGAACGTTCATCTCTTCGGCCAACTTCTTGGCACCTTCTTTTCCGAAAAGATAATACTTGTTTTCCGGAAGTTCGGCCGGAGTAAACCAGGCCATATTCTCCACCAATCCGAGGATGGGGACGTTCACTTTATCATTAGTGAACATGTTGATCCCCTTGCGGGCATCGGCCAAAGCTACAGCCTGCGGAGTGCTGACAACAACAGCACCTGTCAGTGCCAGTGTCTGGACTACCGTCAGGTGAATATCGCTCGTACCCGGCGGAAGGTCGATCAGGAAATAATCGAGATCTCCCCAGGCGGCATCCCCGATCAACTGTTTCAACGCATTGCTCGCCATACCCCCACGCCATAAAGTGGCCTGGTCGGGATCGACAAAGAAACCGATAGATAACAATTTTACGCCATATTTCTCTACCGGCA
>OLNO01002475.1_pt1 | contig 12421 bp, 10 predicted proteins | sample 1672861 | NCBI WGS metagenome assembly OLNO01 (sample SAMEA3136731, study PRJEB25190) | human gut metagenome | reverse complement strand
AAGGTCAATGTAAAAGAACAGCCTCTACTTATTTTGCAAAACATGGATGATACACCGATTGGTGTGCTGAAGTATGCTTTTAATGTGGAAGCAGATCTTTGCTATAACGAGGTGTCAACGCTATCGTTTGAGCTTCCTGGTTATGTGGACGGCAAACAAACTCCAAACTACGAAAAAGTGGTTGGAATGAGAATCATTGATCTAAAGGACTACGGAAGATTCCTTCTGGTAGATCCTAAAACAGAGAGCGATGGAGTTCGAGAGGTTAAGAGCTGCACCGCTTATTCTTTGGAGTATGAGTTTACCTTCAAGAAGCTTGTGCTTACAGCCGGCACATATAACCTATGGAACCCGATTGCGCCAAATGATACGATTATTGGAATGATACTTGACCTTATGCCATCGTGGAAAATTGGTCAAGTAGATGCAACACTAATCGATAAATACCGCACATTTGACGATAGCGGAGACCAGAATATATATAATTTCATTAAGTCAGACTTGCAAGAATCTTATGGATGCGTGTTTGATTTTGATACATATAATCGTCTGATCTATGTTCGTGATATTACGAATGAGCCAGAGATAACACCAGTGTTATTCTCAATGGATAATCTCATTAAAGAAGTCTCTGTTGAGGAAGACACAGAAAGTATCGTTACGCAGCTGAGTGTGTATGGGGCGGACAATGTTGATATCAGAAGCGTCAACCCAATGGGTACAACAAGCTTGATTAACCTGGATTATTTTATGACACATGATTACTTCTCACGGGATATTATCAACAAGTATAACGATTGGAAAGAGACATTTCAATCATATCAAAGGTCTTATTTCAATCTTACTGTGGAAGAGGCGTTGAAGACCGCACAGCTCCTTACGGAGCAGGCTGCTATTACAACGCTTGAAGGAGAATTGAAAAGCCTTGAGAATATCCAGGCAACAACGATTCAGGCAATTGCCAAGGGATTGAAAAGTCAAAGCGATCTTAACAAAGTGAATCAGGATATCTCTGCTAAGAAGAGTGAAATTACTGCAAAACAGAATAAACTTGAAGATATTCAGGCAGAGGTAGACGAGCTTGATGAGAAGATGCAGGCTATCAACGAAAAGACAAAACTGAGCGCATTTTTCACGGAAAACGAGTATAAAATCATTGATCGTTATCTGAAAGAAGATTCTATTTCTGAAGATTCCTTTGTTGCCATTGAGGTTGATTCATTTGATAGTGCTGGTGAAAGTATTCCTGCAACGGGTTCAATCTTCAATATCATGGACGCTACAGTTAGCAAGGTAACAAATGAGGCCGGAAAGGATATCTACTCTATTGTCGGAGGTAAGATTGGCTGTTCGACTTCTGGATTTGTATTGAATGCGAATATTGTCCGGGCATCTCTTGATTTTGATGAAAACCATGATCTCCTTTTTACCGCAAGACTTTCAGCTGGCACATTGAATGAGGAATCATTCCCAAGCGGTTGTGTCTCTGTTGCAGGAATTGGTAGCACTGTTACATCAAATGTCGTACCAGATTCCAGTGTCGGTGGTGCAATCGAAGAGGGAAGCACTATCTCCTTTAAGATTGGCGATGCGGATCTATACTTCACTCGAAGCACAACGGAATATGAAAAACGAGCTGTTGAGTGGGATTTGCTGGACTACGGTATGGAGCTGATGGAAAGAGTGTCTTATCCATCCTATACATGCAGTCTGGATCTGGCGAATTTTCTTGCGATGTCAGAGTTTGAACCATTCAAAAATAATCTGAAATTGGGAAGTAGGCTTTATTGGCAGAAATCAAATGGTGAGGTTATGAAGCCATATGTCATTTCTGTCAAAATTCCATTTGAAGATTTGACTGGATTTGCGGTAGAGCTATCAAGCAAATATTACGCATCTGATGGAGTTTTCTATTATAACGAATTAACAGATCAATCTCAATCTTTTGGTAATACTCTCGATAGTGGCAAGTGGACATATAGCCAGTTTGTAAATAGTGGTGCGGAAACAAGCCTCAGCAAATTTACAAAAGAGGCACTTGATATTGCCAAGAATAACATTCTGTCTTCTTCTGGTCAAGATATTTCCTGGAGCGAATCTGGCTTACGGTTACGCAAAAGAAAAGAGGATAATCCAGAAGAATATGAACCTTATGAGATCTGGATGAATAACGGCCAAATCATGTTTACAACAGATAACTGGGCAACCGCCAATCTCGCTATTGGTCAAATGAAAACAGAAGACGGCGGAATTATGAGCGGTGTTATTGCAGATAGTCTGATTGGCAAATTGTTGGCCGGAAATAGCCTTATTATCGAAAGCGCTAAGAAAGACGGCGACATTTCTGTGTTCCGTGTAGATGGGAGCGGTGCATCACTGCACAATGCAATTTTTGATATTTACAATGGCAATCAAGTGCAGATCACGCTAAACCCATATTCAGGATTTGCAATTGGTAAGTATCCATTGTACTCAGGAGACGAGTATACAATTGACGAAGATAATGCAAGTTTCTGGGTCGATATCAATGGCAATGTTCACATCAAAGGGACGCTTGAGGGTTGCGATGGAAAGTTCAGCGGTGAACTTGTTGCTGCAAGCGGACGTTTCAAAGGAGTTGTACAAGCTTCAGATTATCAGGATTTGAATGGCAGAAGCATGTTGACTTCGAGCTACAAATTCTCTCCTACATATTTGGAGCTAAGAGGGCTTACCATTAGCAACGGAAGTAAAAATACTCTTGTTATTGATAGCGCCGGCAACATTACTATGGACGGGAATATTACACTTGGTTCTGGTTCTCGTATTAACTGGAATACGGTCACACAGCTTGGCACTAATCCGCAGATTTCAAACCTGGAAGACGATATGGATTACCGCCTAACGCGGATCAATACGCAGCTCGACGGCGTATATGAAGAGATTGATTGGCTTTCAGAGAATATGTGGACTGAAAGAGAAATTAGAAATATTTCGTCCACAGTGATCACAGACGAGCTTGTGTCAGCTCCCAATATTAAAGGCGCATATATTCAGGGTGGAACAATCCAAGGTTGCGACTTTTTGTTTGGCGATTATGGGGTTATCTATGATGGATATGGTAGTGATGGAGTGAGCAGAACAGACCTGGTGTACATTGAATCTACAAGGGGTATTGCAATTGTTGCTGATGAAGGTATGGCGCTTAGAGCTGGTCATGGTATTTGGATTCCAGACGATGTTCATATCATGGTAAATGGAGATTATGTGAATTTGGGAAGCGTCATTGAAGATTTGCTTGCAAAATAATATGGAGGTCGTATGAAAGAAATCATTAAGAAAATTGATGCTGCTGTCCGTGTCTTAAATAATATCGAGGTCAAACAGAAGCAAAATTTATTGAACATGGGCGGGGTTATCGACCTTCTGGAGAGTGTCATTGTAGATCTTCAGAAGATGGACATCGAGGCGACACTCAATAAGGAAGATATTGAAGGAGAAGAAAAAGAATAATATATATCCTCAGGAGGTGGTGCAATGGCTTTTTGGGGTGATTATTTCGTCTATGATGGGATACCATGTACGGAATTTGGCCTAAGGCTCTATGAGGTGAATGGTGTTACACCGGGGGAGGCGAAGTTTTCTGTGGCTTCTGATATTTCTGAAGACAGAGTTTCAAGTAGATACCGTCCGTTGTTTTATGGTGTTACACAAAATGAACCTCTTTCATTTAAGATGGTCTTTGGAGCCGACAAAGAGCTTGCAAACAGCGGAGGCTTTTTTGACGCTTGGGATAGAGAGGCAATCAGTTCATGGTTATCGCCATTGGATGGATACAAATGGCTTGAAATTGAACAGGATGACATGGAGCAGGTTCGCTATCGCTGCATCATCGAAGAATTAGAGATGGTGGAGATCGGGAATCTGCCCATTGCTTTTTCTTGCACTGTGAGATGTGATTCCCCGTTTGCATATCAGTATCCAGTGACATACTCCTATACATGCCAGGGCAACACCAATATTTTGCTTAGGAATCTTGGTAGTTATAGGGGAGGATATCAACCAAAGCTCAAAATCACAACGAATGGTACAGATAGTATCAAAATTATTAACCATTCAGACAATGATAGAACTTTTGAATTTACGGGACTCCCTCAATCCTATTTCTTGGAAATAGAAGTGGATAATGAAAATGGGGTTATCACAAATAATATGGATATAAATTTATATCCGTATTTTAATTTTGAATTTTTCAAACTTATTTGCGGAGACAATTCATTAGAAGTTGTTGGCGATTGTAAGCTTGAAATCACATGTGAATTCCCGGTTAGCGTAGGAGGATAAGCAAAATGATTAGTAAAGTTTATAATCTGCCTGAAATTTCATTTGTTGGCGGGGAGACACACGATCTGCGCTTTCATTTGTTTACGGACACAGGCAGAGTTTTTAATGCCTCTGGCGCAAAAGCGACATTCTCAATTGTGTATTCGGTAAATCGAACAGGAGCACCAGTGCTATCAAAAGCAATGAGTGTTATAGCCGATGATGATGGAATTGAAAGTATTCTTGCCGTTACACTGCTCCCAAAAGAGACCGTCGATTTGTACGGGAAGTACATCTACCAGATTACGATCCAAGACATGTCTGGGGAAACGGATATCCCAAGCCAGGGTATTTTGGGAATCACTAATAACATTGATAAAAAGGTGATTCGTTAATTTCATTAGGAATAAGTTAATCTATTTGCAAGGAGGATATGAAATGAATACTACATACTTTCTGAATCAAGTGATGGGAAATTTGTTTAAGACAAAGGAAACTCCTGCACTTCCAAGCGAGTATTACATTGGCCTAAGTTCTACCGCTCCAAATATCAGTGGCGGTAATGTCACAGAGCCTCTTTCAAACTCTGGATATAAAAGAGTGAAGCTTGAGAATTTGAGTGAGCCGGCAGATGGTGTAATTACAAATGAGCAGGCCATTTCTTTTGATGAGTCAACTGCAAACTGGGGTACAATGTCCCACTTTGTTATTTATGATGCGCTGGAGGCCGGAAATCTACTTATGTATGACACCCTATCCACCCCTCGTAATGTTGAGGCCGCAACTATCGTAACGATTAAGGCAAACAGCCTGACTTTGACTTTGAGCAACCCAGCTTAATTACGATTAGTTAGGCGGTGGAGAGATGGCGCAAACATACAACATTTATCTCCGAAAAAGACTAACTGAATTTGACCTGATTATTAGGAATTTGCCATATCGTGACGGCCTCGTGATTTACAACCGCATGTATCTTGACGCAATGGTGAACTATCTATATTTGCAAAAGTTTATTGTTGGTGATACGGATACGAAGCTTGTATCAGAAATTGATAATTTGTTAGAACGAGTCTTCAATATCTTTTCAAGCGGGATGGAACTTGGTGCAGAACTTGAGTTGTTCGCAGCAAAACCAACTGGCGGTTCAACAGAGCTGGTTTTAACTACAGGTAAAGCCAATATTGGTGAAGAAAGCTTTAACACATTCCAAAATGTCACACAGCTTTTGACAAACACACTGAAGTACGATATCGCAAAATCTCTTGGGTCTGGATCAACGGAAATGGAGCTAAGGACAGCTCCAGCGTCTACTTTGAAAGAAGCGTTAGAGAAATTTAAGAACACTATGCTCTTAGACTCTGACGCTTCTACCTCCGCTATTACCCATGGTGAAGCAGAGACCGATATGGTTCTGACCACAAACGATTTTGATATCTTCTACATGCTGTCTGTAGAAGGAGAAGCAATGATGAATTTGCTTTTCTCTGCTGACTTTGAGATGTGGTATACGCTTGGGACAGGCGATAGTTCGATGTGCTTGACGGTTGAGAATAGCGGTGTGCAATCTAAAAAGTTTATGACGTATGAAAGCTTCCTCAATCTTGTTTTGGAGATAGGGAATATTTTGCAGTGTTTTATCTTCCCGGATGAGAGCGGATCTCTTCTATCTTCCGAACTAAACATCGGAATGAAAAGACATAGGTTGCTTTCTGAAATGGATAACTTAACACTGTCTGAGCATGACGATATTACATTAGAAGAATTAGACTATGTGATTTTGGCGTGACGAAAGAAGAAAGGAGTTTTCGATATGTCAAAAGGTACTCTTGGTAGTTTTAATGGTACTACTACTGCCAATGTAAATATGCTTGATATTTTTAAGCAAAATGAGATGGCGGCACATGAAAATAGTACACTTGCGTTTACCGATCATATGGTAATCAAAAAGATTGGAATTCAATGTGAGGCGGGAACGGAAGTAATTATCAATGGATGCGAGATCCCTATTGTGTCTGGAGTATTCGAGCTTGGTTTTGGTCAAGTGGATATTACAAGTCTCGTGTTCAAAGAAGAGAAGTCAGTGAACATCTACTACATGTATTAAGGAGGTGCTTTTCAATGGCCGATTTGCCGTTCTTCGGCAACTCTTCTTTTGGAGGCGGCGGAGGCATTATTTCTGGAAATCCAGTTGTAGATGCTGAGCTTGCAGAAAATGGCGACATGATTTTGAAGATGAGTGATGGAACAGAAAAGAACATCGGAAGTGTCGCCGGAGAAGATGGTGCTGTATACGTCCCACATATTTCGGAGCAAAAAATCCTAAGCTTTACAATTGAAGATGAGCCTGGTGATGTGCCAGACCCAGTTGATCTTAACCCGCATGATGAGTGGTCTGATATTGATGACAGTGAGATTGTTTCTGACTATGTGTGGGAGAAAATGTAACGCTATATAAACTCTTAGAGAGTGTTTATATATTTTGATTCTATTGTAAAGGAGGGAAATCGAATTGGCTAATGTAATTTTTAAGGTCGGTACAAAGGCGCTCTTTGATGCGTTGGAGCAGAAAGACACAAATACTTTGTACTGGCTGGAAGATGTGCAGGAACTCTACAAGGGCAATCTTCTGTTTGCTACTGGTAAGACAGCATCTGAAACCGCTGCCGGCCTGATGTCTGCTGATGACAAAATTAAGCTTGACAGTCTTTCTCCTGGTACATTGACTGGGCTTACTCCAGTAGATGCGTCAGTCATTATTGCTGATGGTGAAGACGGAAAGACAATCGGCGTACAGCTATCTAAAGAAGCTGGCAATACCATTGTACTGAAAACTGACGGTTTGTTTGCCGCAGGCACTCAAGCTCCAGAGTTTGCGATTGAGAAGCAAGGAGAAGCAACAGAAGGATACGCTGCAACTTATCGTCTAAAGAGAACTTTGGGAGATGAAACCACATATGTTGGCGACTCAATCAACATCCCAAAAGATTTGGTTGTGCAAAGTGGTTCAGTCAAAACAGTAACTGAAGCAGATCAGCCATATGAAGGGGCTGAGGTTGGGGATACCTATATTGACTTGCAGCTGAATGATAGCGCGTCTTCTCACATTTATATTCCAGCTAAAGGCTTGATTGACACCAGCGATTTTGTGGTTCAGGTAATTGAAAGCCAGAATGGAGAAGCAATTATCCAGAACGAGCCTACTGGCGGAGGTGCAAAATTCCATCATACTGATGGCACAGAGTCATTTGTTGGAGTAAACGATGGCGGCGAGAACGGTATGGTTGCCCAGATTTATGCTGATAAGAATGTAGATGGCAACTGGATTGGCTCTCGTATCAATGTGTATCAGAAGGGTATTTTCTATCATAATGCGGAGGACAAGGCATCCGCTGATTATGTGGCTGACGATCCTGAGCATGAGATTGCAACTATCGGAGACATCCCTGATGTATCTGGAGTACAGGAAGTCATCGACTCTATGCCAGATGAAATTCTCAGCGAGATTGTAAATGTACAACGCACTGAAACCACAAATACCGCAGAGATCCGTATTTTTACGAAACAGGAAGATGGGACATATTCTCCCAATGTCCAGCATGGAGTATTGACTTTGATTGGTGCAGGTTCCGGCCCGGATGGGAAATCTGCTGCTGGCTTGATGACTCTTGCAGACAAACAAAAGCTTGACTCTATTGATCCAGAGAAGATTGAGAGCATTTCTGAAAGCCTTGAATGGGGAACAATGTAAATTTAGATAATTAAAGGAGTGATTGAATAATGGCTACTGTTGCTTTTAAGAAAGGTCTATTGGCTGCTTTGCCCTCCACTTATGCAGAGGGTACTTTCTATGTAACTACTGATGAGCGGGCTATTTATTTGGATGTTGACGGCTCTACCCGCATCCGTATTGGAGACTTTCAGGAGTTCGCAACCCTGCAAGCTCTTCAGGCCAACACCAATCCCAGCACAACCGCTCTGTACTACATTACCGAGCTGAATGTGCTGGCAAAGTGGAACGGTACAAGCTATGTACAGATCAACCTTGACACTGGTGCTACCAGCATTGAGGTTGTTGGCGACGGCAATGCCGTGACTGCCGCTTCTTACGACCCTGCTACTCGAAAGATCACTTTGACCAAGGGCGCTACTTACACCACTGCTGACGATGTGGATTCCGCTATTGGCTTGGCTATCGGTGAGCTGGGTAATAAGGAGGGCGATACCCCTTATGCCAATGTGAAAGACTATGTGGATACTAAGATTGCCGATGTTGTTGCTGGATCTATCGAGGGTTTGGGCGCTCTGGCCTCAAAGGACAAGGTTGCTGAGTCTGATCTGGAGGCCACTCTTGCGACCAAGATTAACGGAAAGGCCAATGTTGGTACTGCTGATGATACTTCTGACATGGATACCCTAAAGGGTGCTAAGAAGTACGCCGATGAAAAGGCGGCTGCTGTACAGACTGAGGTTGACGCGCTGGAGGCCAAAGTTGGTACTGTTCCTGAGAGCAAGACCGTCGTTCAGATGATTGAGGAAGCTCAGGAGGCAGCTACTTACGACGATACCGAGATCAAGGCTAAAGTTCAGGCCAACACTAATGCAATCGGTGTATTGAACGGCGAGGCCACTGTTGAGGGTTCTGTGAAGAAGACCGTTGCTGATGAGATTGCTAAGGTGATCGCTGATGCGCCTGAGTCTTTCGATACCTTGAAGGAGATCTCTGACTGGATTTCCAGCCACAGTGACGATGCTGCCGCAATGAACTCTGCCATTACTGCCCTACAGGGTATCTTGGATGGTATCGGTGATACCGAGTCTGGCGAGAAAGCCACTGTGGTTGCCTATGTGACCGATGCGATTGCCGCCCTGAACATTGGTGACTACGCTACTGCCGCTCAGCTGACTGCTCTGGCTGGCCGTGTGACTACCCTGGAGGGCGCAACTCATACCCACGCAAACAAGGCTCTACTGGATACCTACACCCAGACTGAGGCTAACCTGGCTGATGCTGTGGCTAAGAAGCACGTTCACGCAAATGCTACCGAGCTTGACAAGATCGCTGACGGCGACAAGGCGAAGTGGGACGCCATGGAGCAGAACGCTAAGGACTATGCCGATGGCCTGGCTTCCAACTATGATGCCGCTGGTTCTGCCGCTGGTGCTCTTGCAGATGCCAAAGAGTACACCGATACTGCTTTGACCTGGGGCAGCTTCTAATAGCAGATAGACAATTTCGTATTTCCCATATTTGGGGGCGGGGTAACACCCGCCCTCTTTTCATTTCTCTGTAGAACGGAGGTAAGGAAAAAGAATGGCTCTTTTTAAGATTTTGAAAGGCGACAGCTCCCGTATCTCAACAGATGTAACGCCTTTCCATGACGGGTGGGCGTATTTTACCCCAGACGATGGAGGCTTTTATATCGACTCTGAGGATAACGGGGAGCAGAAGAGACATCGCATCAACCCCAACACAGGAGGCGGTAGCTCGGATGTTTCCGCTACTCTGCTTGCGTCTGCATGGAGTGCCGGCCAACAGACTGTGGCGATTGAGGGCATGACCGCAGATACAGACGGTGTTGTTGGCATTAGCCAGCTGATTTCCGACGCGGAGTTGGAAGCTGTAAAGAGCGCTGAACTCTATGTATGTGGTCAGGGCGATGGCACATTGACGATTGCGGCATTTGGTGATGTACCGACTTGTGATATTCCAATCGTAGTAATTTTGCTTCATTGAGAAAGGGGTGTTGACCAATGAGTGAGACCCCTAATTATGGGCTTTATTTGGAAGACGATGCTTCTGCACGATTCCAGGATTGGCGCGAAAAAATCAATGGAACCGACAATTCCAATATGGTCAAGATCGACACTGCTCTTGGGACGATGGCTCAGAAAAGCGGAAAGGTGACTGGGACTCTACTTGCATCTGCATGGAGCGGGATTGACTCTCCGTTCACGCAGACTTTGGCCGTAGAGGGGCTTGGCGCAGATCAAAACGGAAATATTTCGGTGGCGCAAAATGCAACGATTGAGCAACGGGACGCAGCTCGTATGGCAATGCTTTCTGTCATTGGACAGAGCGAAGGACAGCTTACTATTGCTGCTGATGGTGAAATGCCAGACGTGGACATCCCGGTTGTAGTGATTCTATTAGGATAAAAGGAGGGACATCTAAATGCCTATTATTTCTAACTTTCCATCTGGTGGCGGAAATGGCGGAGGCGGGCTTCAGTTGGCCGCTGTCTCTAATATCGTCACTAAGGTTTCACATGGGAAGGTGTATGTAAAGTGGACTGATCCTGAAGACCTGGTTGTTGCTGAATCTACTTTGGCAGAGTGGGCGGGCACACTGCTTGTTCGCAAGGCCGGCTCTATGCCTGTCAGTAGACGCGACGGCACTGTGGTCGTAGACAGTAAGGTGCGCAATCAGTATCAGAACCAATATTTTTGCGATAGCGGTTTGACCGATGGCACAGTCTATTACTACAAGTTCTTCCCATATACAACGACAAACACTTATACCGAGCATGAGGATTGCGAGTTCACTGCAACTCCAAATGCTCCTACTATGGGCAATGTATCCAGCATGAGTGCAACGCCGGCTGGTAATGGTAAGCTTGCAATTAAGTGGACTGATCCAGCAGCTACCATTGTAGACGATGGACTTACCCTGGCAACCTGGGAGAAGACCGTCGTGGTGGTTAAGGAGGGCGAATACGCTACTTCTCCAGACGATGAAGATGCGGCCTATACCTATACCAGCACTACACGAAACGCCCATGCAAGCGCACCGTTGACCGTGACAGGGCTTACAAACGGCACGACCTATTATGTGTCTTTCTTCCCGGTATCTACGGATGGTGCGGTAAATGTAAACGCAAGTAATAGAATCACTGGAGAAGCTAACCGCATGGTGATCGCTACGGTTCCCTCTCAAAGTGGATCTCTTACTTATAACGGGAGTGCCCAGACTCCTACATTTAGCAACTATGACACAAACAAGATGACTTTGAGCGTCACTGGGCAAACCAATGCCGGCACTTATAGTGCCTCCTTTACTCCAAAGGATGACTATATGTGGAGTGACGAGACTACGGCTGCAAAGAATGTCAACTGGACGATCAATAAGGCCGCAGGCAGCTTGAGTGTGAGTCCGCAAACGGTCACATTGGACATGGAACACCCAACTGCTCAGATTACAGTTACACGGCCTGGTAATGGCGCGATTACCGCAGTGTCAAATAACACTGGCATTGTCACTGTCAGCGTGAGCGGGAATGTAATTACTGTACACAATGTCAATCAGACAAGCGGAGACACCACTATTACGGTTAAGGTGGCCGCTGGTACAAACTATACCGCTCCGGCGAATAAGACTGTTACGGTCAACGCAGAGTTCGTCAGTGATATTCTGAACGAGAACTCCTGGGCGGTTATCAAGGCTGTTTCTGATAGTGGGCAGGGAGATAATTACTGGGATGTTGGTGATACCAAGACCATTACTATCAATGGCAAAATTGGAACTACTAACTTCTCCAGCGTTTCCATTGATGCTTTTATTGCCGGATTTAATCACAACAGCTCTCGTGAGGGATCTAACCGCATTCACTTTATCATTGGTAAGAAGAGCGGAAAGATGGTTGGGTTGTTTGATAGTAAGTACGGCCCGGATGCTGGATGGCCGTCTGGTGGTTCTGGCAGTTTTGTTATGAACACCAGTAGCACGAACTCTGGTGGTTGGAACAACAGCTATATGCGTAAGACCATTCTTGGAAACAGCAATACCCCGTCCAACCCTCTTGCAAACAGCTTTATTGCTGCACTTCCCGCTGATTTGAGGGCGGTTATGAAGTCGGTGACAAAGTATACGGATAATACCGCAAATGGCGGCGGAAACCAAGCTTCTTATATTACTGCTACTACGGATTATCTATGGTTGCTTGCGGAGTTTGAGGTTCAGGGTGCTCGTACTTATGCCAACTCTTACGAGCAAAACTACCAGGCGCAATACCAGTATTTCAAGTCTGGTAACAGCAAAGTTGCGTACAAGTACAACGCTACGGGTACGGCGGTTTACTGGTGGCTCCGCTCCGCCTATTACTACGATAACGACTGTTTCTGT
>OLNO01002474.1_pt1 | contig 12426 bp, 9 predicted proteins | sample 1672861 | NCBI WGS metagenome assembly OLNO01 (sample SAMEA3136731, study PRJEB25190) | human gut metagenome | reverse complement strand
GGCAGTTTTCTTTGGTTCTTTCTTTTGCTGCCAAAAGAAAGAACCACCTCCCGGGTGGCAGCCGTTCCCGGTCTTGCCACCCGCCCCTATAGGGTGTATAATAGGACTATATCTGCCAGACTCAGGAAAGGAGCCGCTGTTATGTCGCGCAAAGAAGGCCAGAAACGCAAACTGCTTGTTCTTTTGGAGATCCTCGCCCGGGAAACCGACGAGAAGCACCCCTTGAGTGTTCCCCAGCTGGTGGAAAAATTGCAGGAGCACGGCGTCGTCGCCGAGCGCAAAAGCGTCTACGATGACCTGAACACCTTAAACAACCTGCCCGACACCAAATATGAGATCGTGCAGCAGCGCGGGCGCGGCGGCGGCTACTATATGACCGAGGCTCCGTTTGAACTTGCCGAGCTCAAGCTGCTCGTCGATGCCGTCTACGCCAGCAAATTCATCACGGCGCGCAAATCCAAAATCCTGATCGACAAGCTCGGCCAGTTCACCTCCACATACCGGCAGGAGGAGCTGGACCGTAAGGTACTGGTCAGCGGGCGTATCAAGAGCACCGACGAGAAGATTCTGTACACCGTCGATGCGCTGCACGCCGCCATCACGGCAGGGGAGCAGGTCACCTTCAAATACTGCGACTGGAACCTGCAAAAGCGGATGGTCCCGCGCCACGACGGCCAGCTCTACCGCGTCAGCCCGTGGGTGCTCGTGTGGGAGAACGGCAACTATTATCTGATCGCCTACACCGAGGGGCGGCTCAAGCACTACCGCGTCGACAAGATGCAGAACGTTCACCAGCTGCCCGACACGACCCGCGAGGGTGCCGGGGAATACGCCAATTTCGACGTCAATACGTATATGCAGCAGATGTTCGGCATGTTTAACGGCCCGCTCAAGCGGGTAACGCTGCAATGCGAGAACCGCTTTGCCGGGGCGATGATCGACCGGTTCGGCACCGCGCCGATCCTGACGCCCTGCGCCGACGGCGAGCACTTTACGATGACCGCCGAGATTCAGGTCAGCCCGCAGTTCTTCGGCTGGGTGGCCGGGTTCGGCACCGGCGTCGTCGTCTCCGGCCCGCCGGAGGTCCGCGCCGAAATGAAGAAAACGCTGGATCAGCTGCAGGAGCTTTACCGCTGATTTGCAATACCGGCGTAAATATGGTAAAATAGATTGTTTAAATCTATCCAGACTGTCAAAAAAGCGTATTGTAGGGGCGAGCATTGCTCGCCCGTGCCCGTTCGCCTTGTGAGAAGCCTTCCAAAAAAAGCGTTGCTGCGCCAAGTTGGCGGGCGAACAATGTTCGCCCCTGCATTCTCCACAAGGCAAAGTAGATGTTTTTTGGCATACTGAATAGATTGTTTAAATCTATCACCGTAGGGAGGACATCACCTCTTGCTGGAAAAGAACCAACGCTTCAAAAGCCTTTTGTATGTGCTGGCGGACGCGGCACTGCTTTTCATCGGCTTTTTGCTTGCCAACTATATCCGTTTCAATTACGTCCGCTACTTTGAGCCGGGCGGCGCAGGGCCTGCGCTGGCCGTGGCCCGGGACCCGCGCAACATCATTGCCGGGCTGGCCACGTCGCTGGTGCTCGTGCTCATCTACTGGGTCGCCGGTATCTACAGCACCACGCGGCTGCGCGGCCTGGCCGAGCGCTGCACCAAGATTGCCGTCATCAACGCGGCGGGACTGTTGATCTTCATTGGTGCTTTGTATCTGATGCACCTGGACGACTACTCCCGTATCGTACTGGCGCTGTTCTACATCCTCGGCACGGCAGGCGTCGTGATCGAGCGTATGGTCCTGCGCTGGGTAGACCGCGCCCGCCGCCGCAAGGGGCTGGGTCTGCGTCATATCCTGCTGGTGGGCGGCGGTAAATCCGCCGCGCTCTATCTGCGCGCGCTCGAGCACAACCCCTACTATGGCTTTGTCGTGGACGGCTATCTGGCCGGAATCGAAGAACCGGGTCTTGGTGTGCGCTACATGGGCAGCTATGATGCGCTGTCCGCCCGGCTCGACGAGATTGCCGTCGATGAGGTCGTCGTAGCGCTGGAGGCTGACGAGATCGAATTGCTGCCCCACGTTTTTGCCGCCTGCGACAAAAACGGCGTGCGCATCACGATGGTACCGTTCTACAGCGACTATCTGCCCGCCCGGCCCACCATTGACGTGCTGGACGAGTGCAAGCTCATCAATGTGCGGCAGACGCCGTTTGACAATCTGCTCAACGCCGCTGTCAAGCGCGGGCTTGATATTATCGGCAGCCTGATCCTGATCATTCTGACCAGTCCGGTCATGCTGGTCACGGCCATCGGCGTCAAGCTGTCCAGCCCCGGGCCGGTCATCTTCAGGCAGGAGCGCATCGGCCTGAACAAAAAGCCCTTCATGATGTACAAGTTCCGCTCGATGCGGGTCAATGTGCAGCAGGAGACCGGCTGGTCCACCGACTGCGACCCGCGCAAGACCCACTTCGGCAGCTTTATCCGCAAGTTCAGCCTGGACGAGCTGCCCCAGTTCTTCAACGTGCTGAAAGGGGATATGTCCCTCGTCGGGCCGCGGCCCGAGGTGCCCTACCATGTGGAGCATTTTAAAGAGGAGATCCCGCGCTACCTTGTGCGCCAGCAGGTCCGCCCCGGCTGCACGGGCTGGGCGCAGATCCACGGCCTGCGCGGCGACACCGACATTGCCGAGCGCATCCGCTACGACATCTGGTACATCGAAAACTGGACCGTGGCGCTGGACATCAAGATCATCTTCCGCACCGTGTTCGGCGGCAAGATGGTCAACGACGAAAAACTACAATAACGCCCTGTGCGTTACCGGACGGGAGTGTCTGTAATGAGCAAAAAGGAGCCCAAGGTCGCCATCGTTCACGACTGGCTTGTCGGCTACGCCGGCGGGGACCGCGTTGTGGACGCCATGAAGCGCGTTTTCCCCGATGCCGTCATCTACACCCTTGTGTACGACCCCAAAAACATGCCCGAGCACTTTAAAAGCTATGACATCCGCACGAGCTGGTTCCAGAAGGTGCCCTTCTCCAACAGGCTGTACAAGGCCATGCTGCCGCTGATGCCCCGCGCGTTTGAGGCGTTCGACCTGACCGAGTACGATCTGGTGCTGTCGTCGTCCTCCTCCTGTTCCAAAGGCGTCATCACCCGCCCGGATGCCGTACACATCTGCTACTGCCACACGCCGATCCGTTATGTGTGGGATTTTTACTACACCTACCGCGCCAACGCCAACTGGCTGGCGAAGCTCGTCATGCCCGGCCAGATGCACAAAATGCGCATCTGGGACAAGTGCGCCGCGGACCGCGTGGATTATTTCATCGCCAACTCGCATTATATCGCCCAGCGCATCAAAAAATATTACCGGCGTGACAGCGATGTCATTTACCCCTGCTGCCACATCAACGAGTCGCCTTTTGTCGAAAAGGAGGACTTCTACCTGACCGTGGGCCGCCTGACCTGGTACAAGCGCGTGGATCTGGCCGTGCAGGCCTGCACGCGCCTTAACAAGCGCCTCGTCGTCATCGGCGGCGGGGGAGAGCTGGACAAGCTCAGGGCCATGGCCGGGCCGACCATCGAGTTCAAGGGCGGCGGTTTGTCCGACGAAGAAGTGCGCAGCTACTACCTGCGCGCGAAGGGCTTTCTTTTCCCGGGTGAAGAGGACTTTGGCATCACCCCCGTCGAGGCCCAGAGCGCGGGCACGCCGGTGCTGGCCTATGGCCGCGGCGGCGCGTGCGAGAGCGTGCTGCCCGGCAGGACCGGCTACTGGTTTAAAGAGCAGACCGTCGAGAGCCTGGCCGACTGCATCGAACGGTTTGAGCGCGACGGCGTGGCCTGTTCCAAAGAGGAAATCCGTGAGCACAGCCGCTCCTTCAGCGAGGAACGCTTTGAGCGCGAGCTGAAGGAATACTGCCTGCGCCGCATGGCCGACTGGCAGCAGGAGCTGCTCGACTGCTCCCACTGGGAGAAGGAGGAACTGGATTGAACCCTATCGTCATCAACGGCACGGTACTGTGTGACAATATCACCGGTATCCCGCGCTATGTCTATGAGAATGTCGTCCGGCTGGACAAGCTGATCGAGGGCACCGGCCTGGACGTCCGCATTGCCTACCGCGACGACGGGCGGCCCATCCATCTGCCGGAGCTGAAAAACATCCGGCTGGTGCCGCTCAAGTCCATCCCGTATTTTTACAATCTGGCCGTGCTGCCCGCCTACCTGCGCCGCACCCATGCGTTTTACGTGGGCCTTGCCAGCGATATGCTGCTGACCCGCCGCAGCGTCGTGGTGCTGCACGACATCCGCCCGCTGGTTCTGGATACCGACAAGGGCTTTTTCCGCTTCAAGTTCTGGGTACACTGCCTGTCCACCAAATGGTTCGCCCAGCGGGTGTTCACGGTCAGCGACAACCAGCGGCACCTCATCAGCGAGAAGCTCGGCATCCCGCTGGACAAGATCGGCATCACCTACAACGGCTGGGAGCACATGAAGAACGTCACCCCCGACGAGAGCATTTTTGACAAGATGCCCGGCGTCAAAAAAGGGGAGTACTTCTACGCCCTCGGCAGTTTGGCAAAGCATAAAAACTTCAAGTGGATCCGAGAGGTCGCCCGCCGCAGCCCCGACAAGACGTTTGTCGTCGCGGGCGGCAAGGACCTGCGTGCCTTTGGCGACGACGCCGAGGCGAAGGACACCCACAATGTGTTCTACCCGGGCTATGTGTCCGATGCCGAGAACGCCGCGCTGATGAAGCACTGCAAGCTGTTTTTGCACCCCGCCGTGTTCGAGGGCTTTGGCATCCCGCCGCTGGAGGCACTGGCCCTGGGCGCGCCGGTCGCGCTGGCCAACGCCACCTGCCTGCCCGAGCTGTACGGCGATACGGCGCGGTATTTTGACCCGTATGATTATGATGTGGATCTTGACGCGCTGGCCGCCCAGCCCGTGGCCGCGCCCGACGAGGTCCTGAAAAAGTACAGCTGGGACAAGACCGCCGAGTTCTGGCTGCACGAGATGGAGAAGTATGCAAAGCAGTGAAGCGGCAGCTCCCGCAGGGTAAGGCCCCTCAGGCCTCGCAAGCTCGGCCAGCTCCCCACCCTGTGGGGCGCCTTTCACGGGCGTACGCCCGAAAAAAGCCTCCCTTTTCAGGGGAGGTGGTCGAGCGCCAGCGATGACCGGAAGGGCTCTGGCCATTTCCCGCTGCCACATCACCTATCCCACAAAAGGAGGAGCATTATTCTTATGTTTATTATAATCACCCTGCTCCTCACCGTGCTCGTCTCCGGCATCTTCGGTGCGGTTCCTGCGGTAGTATCCCGCCGCAGGGTTTCCCGCCGCGACGCTGCCTGGGCTGCCGGGCTCTGGCTGGCCGTCTGGGTGTTCGCTCTGTGCGCCTACCACCGCCCCGGGCTGACCGTCGGCTTCCATGCGTTCCGGCTCGTCGCCCTCACCGCCATGACCGGCTGGGCGGGGCTTGTCACCGCCGGGCTGCGCAGCCTCGGGCGCAAAGGGTTAAAGGCCGTCGTCCCGCTGCTGGCCGTCACGGCGCTGGGGCTGGAGGTGTTCGTCGGCAATGTGGCCTACTTCAACACCCACAGCTACACGCCGTTTCAGCTCGTCGATTACCTTGACGACAACATCAACGTCGGGCGCGGCGTCGGCACGATCTCGCTCGACGAGGGCCGCACCTATCTGCGGTTCCTCGACATTGACCAGCCCATCTACAACCTGCGGTTTGACGGTCTGGTCAGCGACGACACCGAGCCGCTCCACGCCGACAGCGCCGTGATCTTCACCATTGAGGGCACCGACGCCGCCAACACCGAGCTGACCCGCTTCGGCAGCTGGCAGGTGGGGCTGCAGGCCCCGCGCACCCAGGTCATCAGCCTGGACCTGACCGGCTCCGTCGGGATGCTGACGCTGACCGCTGCCGGGTACAGCTCCACCTACGCGCAGTTCCCGGTGGCGCTGACTTTCCGCGGCATCACGGCCAACGCGCCGCGCGCGCTGGATTTCTCGATTTTGCGCTTGTGCGCGATATTTCTGGCGCTGCTGGCCGTCTACGGCCTGCGCCCGGCCAGCGGGCTGTGGCACCGCCGCTGGCTGGCGGGCAACGTCTGTGACCGCGCCGCAGCCGCCGTGCTGGGCCTTGTGCTGGCTGCCTTCGTCGTGGTCATCCCGTTCTGGGAGCCGAGCAACACCGGCCTTGCCACAAAAGATTACAACACCGCGTTCTGGGACGGGGAGAGCACGGTCAGCTTCGTCTACCAGCAGTACGGCGCGCTGGCGCACAGCCTGCTGAACGGGCGCCTTGACCTGGAGGCCGACCCGCCCGCCGAGCTGCTGGCGCTGGACAACCCCTACGATGCCGGGGCGCGCGACGCCGCGCAAATCAACGACATCCACTGGGACCACGCCTTTTACAATGGGCGCTACTACGTCTATTTTGGCATTGTACCGTGTCTTTTGTTCCAGCTGCCGTTTGAGGCACTGACCGGCATCCAGAACCTGGCCTATGCGCCCTGCATGGTCCTGCTGGGGCTGATCTTCCTCGCCGCCTGCTTCGGCGTCGTCGGGCAGGCCGTGCGCCGGTGGTTCCCGCAGGCGTCCGCCGCAGCGTACCTGCTGGCCGTGACCGCCGTAGCGCTGGGCAGTCAGTTCTACTATCTGTTGCTGCGCCCCTACATTTATGAATATGCCATCCTCTGCGGTGCGGCGCTGCTGATGCTGGGGCTTTGGCTCTGGCTCTCCGCCGCCAGCACGCCGGTGGAAAAGCGCGGTGCGCTGGTCGTCAAGCTCGTCTTCGGCAGTCTCTGCGTGGCGCTCGTCGCCGGGTGCCGCCCCCAGATGGAGCTGTTTGCGTTTTTGGCCGTGCCCATCTTCTGGCCGCGGTATATCGGGCAGAAGCGGCTGCGCAGCCGCGCCGGGGCAGGGGAGGCCGCCGCGTTTCTGCTGCCGGTGGTGCTGGTCGCTGCCGGGCTCATGTGGTACAACGCTGCGCGGTTCGGCTCGCCCTTTGACTTTGGCGCCAACTACAACCTGACCGGCAACGATATGACCCAGCGCGGCTTCAACGCCGTGCGCATCGGCCCGGCTGTGTTCACGAGTCTGTTCGAGCTGCCCAGCTGGCAGGGTGTTTTCCCGTTCCTGCGGGAGACCGACGTCCAGACGAACGCCGTCATCCGCACGATCAGCGAGAAGTTCACGGGCGGCATTCTGGCCGCCACGCCGTACCTGTGGGTGCTGGCGCTGCCGCTGCTTTCCGCGTTCCGCCGCTGTCTGCACCGCCGCCGTGTCGCCGCCTGTGTGGTCTACGGCAGCCTGGCCGCCATGGTCGTCATGACCGTCGTTGACTGCGAGATGGCCGGGGTGCTCTACCGCTATTTGATGGATTACAGTCCCGTGTTGCTGCTTGGCGCGGCGCTGTGCTGGTTCTGCGCCGAGGGTGCGCTCTCCCGCCGCGCAGCGCTGGGGGAGGGCACTGCCGCTGCGGCGCTGCCCGCACTGCGCACCGTCATGGCCGCCGCTGTGGCATATACCGCCGTCTACCGCTTCTGCACGCTCTTTGCCATGGAGCCCTGGCTGCAGGGCATGAATCCTTCCCTTTACTACACCGTCAGCCGCCTTGTTCAATCCTGGATGTAAAATCCGCCCGGAGGTCCTGTTATTATGGATAAAATCGCCGTTCTGATCCCCTGCTACAACGAGTCCAAGACTGTCGAGAAGGTCGTCTCGGATTTCCGCCGCGTCCTGCCCGACGCCACCGTCTACGTCTACGACAACAATTCCACCGACGGCACTGCCGAGCTGGCCGCCAGAGCCGGGGCCGTTGTCCGCCATGAGTACCAGCAGGGCAAGGGCAATGTCATGCGCCGCATGTTCCGCGAGATCGACGCAGAGGCGTACATTCTTGTGGACGGCGACGACACCTACCCTGCGGAGGCCGCGCCCGAGATGGTCGCTGCCGTGACCGGGCGCCAGGCCGACATGGTCGTCGGTGACCGCCTGTCCAGCACCTACTACACCCAGAACAAGCGCCCGTTCCACAACTTCGGCAACGATCTGGTGCGGTTCTGCACAAATCATCTGTTTGGCGGCAAGATCAAGGACATTATGACCGGCTACCGCGCGTTCAGCTACCAGTTCGTCAAGACCTATCCCGTGCTGTCCCGCGGGTTTGAGATCGAGACCGAGATGACGATCCACGCCCTGCAGCGCAACATGCAGGTCGAGAACGTTGTCATTGACTACCGTGACCGTCCGGAAGGGTCGGAGAGCAAGCTGAACACCTACTCAGACGGCTTTAAGGTATTGGGCACGATTGCGCGGCTGTTCAAGAACTACCGCCCGTTCAGCTTTTTCGGCATTCTGGCCGCGATCCTGGCCGTGTTCGGCATCGGCTTTATGATCCCGGTGCTGGGCGAGTATTTCCGGACCGGCCTTGTGCCGCGCTTCCCGACTTTGATCGTCTGCTGCTTTGTGTTGGTGGCGGCGCTGCTGCTGTTTATCTCGGGCATCATCCTCTCGAGCCAGCTTGCCAAGGATGCCCGCGACTTTGAGTTCCAGCTGCAGACCGTGCATCATTGGCACAGTGAAAAGAAATAAGCCTTCCCCCCTCAGGGAGGATCCCCCGTTTGTCACAAAACTCCTTGGCTCCCTCTGCGAGGGTGACTCCCCACAGTGTGGGGAGATGTCGCGAAGCGACAGAGGGGCCCGGGCCCGAAGGGCTCCGTCCGCAGGCGGTGGGGGAGAGAACTTTGCCGCTGTCCGAAATATTTCGGGCCATGGCAAGGTTCTCTCCCTCCGGCCCTACGGGCCACCTCCCTCGCAGAGGGAGGCAAGACGCTCCCAGCCCGCAAACCGGGACACCCGGTCTGCGGGCTTCTTGCTTTTTGGGGCGCAATGGGCTATAATAGTTTTATATGTGCGCACTGCACATACTACGTACAACAAAGAGGGACTATCAAGGGAGTATATACATTATGACGAAAATTGCCGCATCGATCCTGTCGGCTGATTTTGCCAACCTGAAACATGACTGCACCCGCCTGTTGGAGGCCGGTGTCGACCTGATGCACTTTGACGTGATGGACGGGCACTTTGTACCCAATATCAGCTACGGCGCGCCGGTCCTGAAATGCCTGCATGCCGCTATGCCCGACGTCTACTACGACGTCCACCTGATGATCAGTGACCCGGCCCGCTACGCCGCCGACTTTGCCAGGGCAGGGGCCAGCCTCATCACCTTCCACCTCGAAGCTGTGCCGGACACGGCAGAGGAGGTCATCGCCGCTATCCGCGCTGCGGGCTGCCAAGTCGGCATCAGCATCCGCCCCGGCACGCCGGTGGAAGCTGTTTTCCCGTATCTGGGCGTTGTCGATCTGATCCTGGTCATGAGCGTGGAGCCCGGTTTCGGCGGGCAGAAGTTCATCCCCACCACCCCCACGCGCATTGCCGCCATCTGTGCCGAGCGCACCCGCCGCGGCTGTGATACCCTGATCGAGGTGGACGGCGGCATCAACACCGAGACCGGCCCCCTGTGCATCGCTGCCGGGGCCGACTGGCTCGTGGCCGGAAGCTCGCTGTTCCATGCCATGGATCCTGCCGCTGTGGTAAACGTCCTGCACAGCAAGTAAAGGAGCTTTTTTCCTATGCCCAATCGTAAAAAAGTTGAACGCAGCGCGAACTACAGCTACTACAGTGACCTGCTGTGGTGCACAGTCCCGCTGATCGGTATGTCGTGGTATTACTACGGTGCGCGCCCGGTGCTTTTGCTGCTGGCCGCACTGCTGACCGCCTACCTGTGCGACTGTGCCCTGGCCCCGCTGCACGGCACGGGCTACCAGTCCCATGAGCCGTCCAGTGAGTGCTTTGCCGCGCTCATCGTGCTGCTGATGCCTGCCAGCATCTCGTATCCCATCGTCATTTCCGCCGTCATCGTCGCCGTGCTCGTCAAGGAGGCGTTCGGCGGCGAGGGCCACTATCCGTTCCATCCCGCCGCCGTCGGCGTCGTCGTGGCCGGTATCTCGTGGCCGCAGGACGTCTTTTCGTACCCCATTCCCGGCACGCAGCTGCCGCTGTTCGGCAGCGTGAACACCACTCTCGTCGAGGGCATGAACGCCACTCTGCGGGATGGCGGTCTGCCCAGTGCCAGCACGATGAACCTGCTGACCGGCAACGTCTCCGCCGCCATGGGCACCAGCGCAGCGCTGGTCGTGATGGCCTGCGGGCTGTTCCTGCTTGTGCGCGGGCACATCAAGCTTTCTGTCGTTATTCCGTTCTTTATCTTTGTCATCGGCCTGCCGTGGTTCTTCCCGAATCTGAACGAGCTGCCGACCTTCAGCCTGCCGTGGGAATATATCCGCCAGCGCTTCTATCTGGAAAAATATGTCGTCCTGTCCGGCACGGCACTGTTCACCGGCCTGTTCCTGATCTGTGAGCCGGTCACAATGCCGGACCGCCGCATGAGCCGCATCATCTACGGCGCGGCGCTGGGCATCATGACCTATGTGTTCCGCGTGTTCAGCCCGTATGAGTGTGCGGCCTGCTGTGCGCTGCTGATCGTCAGCTCCATCCCCGAATGGCTCGACCTCATCAGCCACCGCACCGAACGCATCCGCTTTATGAGAGAGGAGGAGCAGCGCCTTGCCAATTCAACAAAACCCGAATAAGCGCCGGGGCGAGGAGCGCTCCGAGACCTTAATTATCCCGCACATCACCAGGGAGATGCTCGAGGTTGCCCGCGCCATGGCGGAGAAGGGCGCCTCCCGCGCCGAGATCGAGGCCGCCCTTGCCGCCATGCAGACCGGCAAGGCGCCCGCCGCCCCGGCGGAGTCCCCGCTGCCCGCTCAGGCTCCCGCCCGCCCCAAGCTGACCCGGCCCGGCACCCGCCTGGAGACGGGCAGCGCCATGCCCTGCACTGAGTTCGACCGCCCCGACCCCCTAGCTGGGGACCGGATCATGGACGCCACTGCCCGTCTGCTGGCTCCCCGCCGGCTGACTCTCTCCCCGGTATCCTCCAGGGAGGAGCACGGGCGCCCCCGAAAGCGCTCTGCTGGACAGGCCGCTCAGCCCCGCCAGAAGAGCGAGGGCCAGAAGGGCCGCTCTGCCCACACCGCCCCCCAGGCGGAGAGCCGGAAGCCGGCGCCGTCCAAGCATAAAAAGTCCTCCCAGGGCCGCGGGCAGGACCGCCGCCGCTCCTTCCAGGACCCGCCCCGTCCCACCGGACATCCCAAGGACTCCACCGAGCAGGAAAGCTTGATGAAGCCCTATTACCTGGATATCTGACCGCAAATACAGATGAGTTTGGAGGTTATTTCATGGATTATCAAGCAATGTACCAGCAGAAGCTGACCACGGCCGAGGAGGCCGTCAAGGTGGTCAGATCCGGCGACTGGGTGGACTACACCTGGTGCACCAACCATCCCATTGCCCTGGACAAGGCTCTCGCCGCCCGCAGGGATGAGCTCACCGATGTAAAGGTCCGGGGCGGCGTCACCATGTGGATGCCCGAGATCGCCAAGGCGGAGGACGCCGGCGACCACTTCACCTGGCACTCCTGGCACTGCAGCGGCATCGACCGCAAGATCATCACCAAGGGCATGGGCTACTTCAGCCCCATGCGCTACTCCGAGCTGCCCCGCTTCTACCGGGAGAATCTGGCCCCTGTGGACGTGGTGATGCTCCAGACCACCCCCATGGATGCCCATGGCAACTTCAACTTCGGCCTGGCGGCCTCCCACTTGGCCGACCTGATGTCCCGTGCCAAGTGCATTATCGTGGAGGTCAACGAGAATATGCCCTGGGTGTACGGCCTCACCGGCACCGAGATCAACATCCAGGACGTGACCTATGTCGTGGAGGGGGACAACCCCCCCGTGGCTCAGCTGGGCGCAGGCGGCGAGCCTACCGACGTGGACCGGGCTGTGGCCAACCTGGTGGTGCCCCAGATCCCCAACGGGGCCTGCCTCCAGCTGGGCATCGGCGGCATGCCCAACACCATCGGCGCCATGATCGCCCAGTCCGACCTGAAGGACCTGTCTGTCCACACGGAGATGTATGTGGATGGCTTCGTGGACATGGCGGCCGCCGGCAAGATCACCGGCCGGCACAAGGCCCTTGACAAGGGCCGCCAGGTCTTCGCCTTCGCCGCCGGCTCCCAGAAGCTCTATGACTACGTCGACCGCAACCCCGACGTGATGGGTGCCCCGGTAGACTACACCAACGATGTGCGGGTCATCGCTCAGATCGACAACTTCATCTCCATCAACAACGCCATCGACATAGACCTGTTCGGCCAGATCAACGCCGAGTCCGCCGGCATCAAGCACATCTCCGGCACCGGCGGCCAGCTGGACTTCGCTATGGGCGCCTACCTGTCCAACGGCGGCAAGAGCTTCATCTGCATGTCCTCCACCGTCAC
>OLNO01002472.1_pt1 | contig 12432 bp, 10 predicted proteins | sample 1672861 | NCBI WGS metagenome assembly OLNO01 (sample SAMEA3136731, study PRJEB25190) | human gut metagenome | reverse complement strand
ATAGACGTGGTACGCAGAAAGCTGACAATTGAAGGACCGGTACGCGCTATTCTCAAAGGGATGAGAGAGCTCACGCAGGGGAATTTCGATACGCGTCTCACGTCGGGCAGCAAGCTGTACGGCGAAAATGAGTTTGATATTTTAATAGAAGATTTTAATAAAATGGCAGAGAAGCTCTCCGGCGTAGAAACGCTGAGGAATGACTTTATATCTAACGTATCTCATGAACTGAAAACGCCTATTGCGGTTATCCAAAATTACTCTAATATGCTCAGCATTCCAAATATTCCCGAGGAAGAACGACTGCGGTATGCTGCTTCGATATCCTCTGCGTCTCGCAGGCTTTCGGATCTGATAACTAATATATTGAAGCTGAGCAAGCTGGAAAATAATCAGATAGCGCCTAAAACGCAAATATACAACCTCGGCGATCAGCTTTGTGAATGTCTGCTTATGTTTGAAGAAGCATGGGAGAAAAAGGATATAGACATAGAGACGGACATTGCCGACGGTGTGATGCTCAACGCTGATCCGGAGCTGATGACTTTAGTCTGGAACAATCTGATTTCAAACGCGATAAAATTCACTCCGGAGAAAGGCAGAGTAGGAGTTGAATTAAAAGAAGAAAGCGATAAAATATCCGTATGCGTTTGGGATACGGGCTGCGGAATGAATGAAGAAGTGGGACGCCGTATATTTGAGAAGTTTTATCAGGGAGACAGCTCTCATGCTACGCAGGGAAACGGACTGGGGCTGGCGCTGGTGCGCAGAGTTATAGACATAGTAGGCGCAGAGATAACGGTAAAAAGCGAAAAGGGACGCGGGAGTGCGTTTACGATAAGCTTGACGCGGAGGATGGAATGAGCGCATTAAAAAAACTGTTATATAAGCTGCTGCATCCGGGCGGAAAGGCAGCCGTCCTGCTGACGATATGCGGTGCAGCTGCTTCGGCAGCGGTTTTTTTGCTTGACGCAGACGGTGCGGCTGCGTATTTGCTGTATCTAATATCGGCATATGCTTTGGCGGTCATATGTGCGTACTCCGCGCGGCTGCTTGTGAAATTGAAAAAGCTGATAATGTCTGTAGAGCCGGGCAGGAGGTATTTTGAGGACATAGCTTTTAGAAGAAAAGCGGCGCTGTACGTATCGTGCGGCATAAACTCGCTGTACGCATTGTTCAAAATGGCGGCGGCTCTGATATATAAATCTATATGGTGGGGCGCGGTAGCCATGTATTATCTGATATTGTCTCAGATATATTTCTGGTTAATAAAATGTATGAAACAGAGCAAAAGCATAGAGAATGAGATATATGAAGAACGTATCTACAGACTATGCGGATGCAGCATATTTCTGCTGAGCGCGGCGCTGTCTGTTGTAACGATATGTATGGTTGATTACGGAATGGCGCAGTCATACCCCGGAGTCATGATATTCGCCGCTGCGGCTTACACTTTTTACAGCGCTGCGGTTGCGGTTATGAACGTGCTGCGCAGCGCCAGATACAACAGTCCGATTCTTTCTGCGTCAGTGAATGTAAATTTAGTTCGAGCCATAGTATCCATGTTTTCACTGCAAACCGCCATGACGGCTCGCTTCGCCTCGGATGGGGGCGGCAGCTTTATGAGCGTGGCGGCGGGCGGAGCCTTGGCGGGCATGGGAGTGCTTGCTATAGCGATAGTTATGATAGTAAAATCCAGCAGCAGAATCAGAAAATTGCTTATTTTAGACAGAGAGGGAGAGAGCTGTGACCAGACATACAGATAAAGAGAGCGAGATGTTCAGCTATACATATTCGGCTGCTCAAAGAGATGAAATAGAGAATATAAGAAAAAAGTATATCCGAAGTGACAATCAGGCCGGCAAAATGGAAGAGCTGCGCAAATTGGATAAAGGTGCGGTTAAATATGCGAAAATCCCGAGCCTCACGGTCGGCGTGTGCGGAATTCTCACGATGGGCGGAGGAATGAGCGCGGTTATGGTATGGAATAACTTCGTGCTGGGAATTCCGCTGGGCTTGGCGGGGGTGTGCCTCATGGCTGCTGCTCCGCTGCTGTACAGATATTTATTAAAAAAACGGCGCGAAAAAATCGCACCGAGAATCTTGGAGCTGACGGAGGAATTGCTGAAAGGAAAACAAAGCTAAAACGTCAGTCTCATGTCGTACCATACTGCTCCGCCGTGGACGGACGCAGAGATTCCTTCGCTGATGAAACCGAATTTGGAATAGTAATGCAGGAGCTTGTCCTTACACGTGAGGACAAGCCCTTTGCGATTCTGCGACTTTGCGTCGGCTATTGCACGGCGGAGCAGAAGCTCGGCGCAGCCGCGTCTGCGGTAGGAAGGGATAGTATTTACGCCGAGTATCATCTGCCAATTGCCGTTCTTATCGTGCAGCGAGGCGTCCCGGAACATTTCGTCGCGCAGGGTGCGTTCGTTCGTGACTAATCCGTCTGCGAAGCCAACGAGTACGCCGCCATCCCAGAGCAGCCAAAAATGCTCGGGATATACGGAGAGCCTTTGGGCAAGGGCGTCCGCTGTGGCCGCTTCTCCCGCGGGGAAGCATTCCGCTTCTACAGCCGCGAGAGCATGAAGGTCTGTCATGAGTGCAGATCTTATTTCCATAAATCAATTGTCCTTTCTTAAAATTTTATACCAGAATGCCTTGCCCTTCGCGTATCAGATAGAGATATTTTGCGCTGACGGGTTTTTTTGTTATTATGCGCAGGGCTTTCTCATATAGATCAAGCTGCTTTTTGTAGTGAATGCAGAAGGCGGTGAACTCATCCGGTAGGATATGATTCGTCTTGTAATCGACGATTATGAGTCTGCCGTTTTCTTCAAAGGCGAGGTCTATAATACCCTGAACGAGAGTCTGCTCGCTGCTGTCCGATATTCCCAGCTCGTTTGCATTCACGGCGAGAGTGAACGGTATTTCGCGCATTACGCTGCCGGAATTTCGGATGCGGTATGCCAGCTCGCTGTTCAGATAGCGAGCTATTTCATTTGCAAATCGCATGACTCTGCCTGCTTCCGACTTTGAGAATATCTGCTTTGAGACAAGAGCGTCCATCTGAGCGCGGACGTCGTATGCGGTGCGCGCCTTATAATCCAGATGCAGCATAAACAGATGAACGAGAGTGCCCAGCTCGGCGCCGCCGTCTTTTTTGCGTCTGTCGGCGGCGGGAGCGGGGATAAGCTCCGTGTCGTACAGAGAACCGAGCAGAGTAGATACGCCTACCTTTGACGGAACGGAGGCGCGGGGCATCACGGGCAGAGGCGTCACGCTCATGCCTATAGCAGTTTCGAGGCACTGCTCCAGAGTTCGTCCGCTGTGCTGTGAGGAGTCGATGCAGGCGCCCGCGCATATTCTGTGCGGTATGCTTATTTCAGGAGATTCGCACGCCGATTCGTTCCAATCTGAAAAGCAGGACAGACGCAGCAGAGAGGCCAGAACCCAGTCAAGGTGAGAGGATAGCGCGGGCATGTCGTCTCTCTGCATGGAGGAGAGAGAGCGGAAGAGAGAATCGGGGTCGGAGCAGGTTCCGGAAAATATGAGCATATTTGCTGCTCGTGTCATGGCGACATACAGTATTCTCAGCTCTTCGCTCTTGTTTTTGGCTTTCAGATCTTCCGCCAGCAGCAGCTTTATTTTGGACTTATCCTCTGTCTTGCGTTCGGGGTCGATTATGTCGCAGGCGGCGCCGAGCTCAGGATGAAAGAGCAGCTTGGCGGAGAGATCGCGCTGGTTGAAGGATTTGTTCATCTGCGCCAGTATGACCACGGGGAACTCCAGACCTTTGCTCTTGTGTATGCTCATTATGCGTACTCTGTCGTCGTTCAGCTCGCCGGGAAGGTCGAAATACGCGCCTTTTTCGCGTTTCAGTCTGTCCAGATCTTCTACCAGCTCGAAAAGACAGGTGCATTCGTCCGCGAGCGAATTGAGCTTTTCAAAGAATTTCTCAAGCAGAGTGAGACGGCGCGCGCCGCCGGGCAGAGCGCGCACGAATGCGTCGTAGTCCGTCTCGGACCGCAGAGCGGCGATGAGGCGTCGTGCGGGCATTCCGTGCGACATGAGCCGCCATCTGTTCAGCCTCTCGCTGAAGGAGGTTATTTTATCTTTGAGAGGGGAGGGCTCTGATTCGAGGTATTCAGCGAGGCAGTCGGAGAAACGCTCGGAATCAGAGTACGCGCGTATCTGTGCAATCTCTTCGTCTGAGAACGCGCCTATGTGGCTTTTTAAAACGCTGAGCAGAGCTATATCCGAGCGCGCGCCGTCTATTATGCGCAGGAGGTTGACGAAAACCTCAGGTTCGAAAAGTCCGTTTGCACTGCCCGTTTGGACACTCGCGGGTATGCCGCATTCCTCAAAAACCTGATAGAAGGTGCGCGAGTGCGTTTTTGGCGAGCGCATGAGAACCGCAAAATCTCCAAATTGCAGCACGCGCGGCTCTCCGCGGTATGTCACAATGCTGCCTACAAGCTCGAGTATGCGCGCGGCTATTGTTTTTGCCTCGGCGGCTGCGCTCTCCTCTCCGTTTGGCTGAGTAAGCAGAAGCTCCGCTCCGCCTGAGAAATCTCCGCGTGCGCGCAGATGCTGCTCGTCGGTGTATTCCATTTCGCCCAGCTCCATGCTCATTATACAGCTCATGACATGATTGACCGCGGCGATAACGCCGGCGTTGCTGCGGAAGTTTTCGTTCATATGAATGACTTTTCCCGCGCCGCGTCTGCTTTTTTCCAGGAATATCTCGGGTGCGGCGAGGCGAAAGCGGTATATCGCCTGCTTCACGTCCCCGACCATGAAGGCGTTTGACGCGCCTATCTTTCCCAAAAGGCTCTCCTGCAACGGGTTGGTATCCTGGTATTCGTCTATAAAGACGTGCTCGTAACGGTCGGCATATTGCGAGGCTATCTCGGGGCGGGAAAGAGCGTCGGAGGCTATATACAATATGTCGTCGAAATCCACCGCGCTTTTTTCGCGTTTAGCCTTGGCATAATGAGTATCAAACGCTTTTAGAACGCTGCGCAGTGCGTCTGTTGTGCGTCCGGTGTAAGTCAGCTCGCCGGATATGTCCGAGACGGAAAGCGCAGCTGCTGATTTAATCAGCGCCCGCGCGTCCTTTTTTCTGTCCTGAATGCTCTTTTTCAACTCGTCGGAAGGGAATTTTTTGCGCGATATGCTTTGTACCTTTCCGGAGGCGGCGACGCTTTGCAACTCTCTTACATCGGCGCGGAGCAGCAATTCGATATAATTCAGATCGTCGTCATCTCTTGGGAGCTGGTCGAGTATCATGTTTTTTTCGCTCAGCTCGCGGCAAACCTTGAGTGTGTTTTGTGCGCGCAGAAGCAGCGAGCGTATTTGACGAGAGAGGAGAACGTCCAGGTCGCTCTTTTTGGGGGAGCGCAGCCAGTCCAGACCTTCTTCCTTGCTGCGCAGGGCGTTGTATACGGTCAGGAACATATTGCGCAGAGCTTCGTCGTCTCTCCCTGAGAAGCGCTCTCGAAGAAAGAGAAGATCGGGGTCGTCTTTTTCGTACAGCTCTTCCATTGCGTCGTCCAGAGCGGACAGGCGGATGAGCTCTGTCCGTTCGCCCAAAACGCGAATATCCGAAGGCAGACCCAGAGGCACGGCCTGTTCTTTTATGAGTTTAAGCGCAAAGCGATGTATTGTGCATATGTCGGAGAACTGCGCCGTCTCTGCCTGCGCCGCCAGCCTGCGGTCGTTCCGCTCGTCTGCGAGGGAGAAGAGCTGTGCGGATATTCTGGAACGCATCTCTGCGGCGGCTGGAGAGGTAAAGGTGCAGATGAGCATACGCGATACGTCGGCGCCTTCCGCGGCGAGAGCCGCGACGCGCTGAGCCAATACGCTAGTTTTGCCCGAGCCTGCGCCTGCGCTGATGAGTATGCTGTCGGAGCGGTCGTATATTGCGTCGAATTGCGACTTAGTCAGCTTGAATGCCATTTAATTCCTTTCAGTATTGTTCTTTATGTTATTGAGTATTTCTGTTTGGCTCAGCTTCGGGAGGCTGCGTCCGGAGTCCTCCCGTCGGCAGACTGCGAAATACTCGCAGTAGTCACAGGGGATGGTTCCGCCGTATTCCGCCGGGTTAACCTCCAGCTTTCCGGAGAGTATGGAGCTGACGGCATTCTGAGCCAATTTTTCGCAATGCCGCATCAGGCTGTCCAGCTCGGCGCGGGAGAAGGCGCTGCTTCCGTAAGGTATGCCGTCGGGGTTGAGCGTAAGCTTTATAGTAGTGAGCTTTCCGACTGTTTTTTCCATGCTGGCGGCGGCGTCTGCGTCTGCGAGATGGTCCCCCCGTCCGGGTTGGACATCGGCACGATGTGCAGGCAGACGTCCTGCAGCAGCTGCGCGGCCGTCTGCGTCTGCGAGAGCGAAGCCGTTCATGCGCAGCTCCTTCATGCGGTCGCTTTCCGTTTTGTCGGAAGGGATGAAGGGCAGAGATACGTTCATGTAGAAGCCGCCTGCGGGAGTGCATCCGGGGACGATTTCCATTGCGGCTATGAGGTATATCATTAGCTGTATACTCAGTCCGTAATAGAGACGGCAGAGATCGAAGCTGCTGTTTCCGCTTTTGTAATCGACTACTCTCAGGAAGCCGTCGTCCGAGAGGTCTATTCTGTCTATTCGTCCCGTGAGGGTTATACTGCCCAGCTCATGTCGGAAGCCGACCTCGCTGCCCGCTATGTGCATGCCTGTCAGGCTGGCGCGGACGGCGCGCGTTGCGAGGAGGACTTCTTCTTTAAGCCGCTTTTCCGTGAAGGCGAAGCGCTTGCTGTTGAAAATGCCTTTGTTGTGTTCGGAACGCATTTTATCGGCGGCGCTGTCGATTATTTCGCTTACGGTGTTGTCGTCTGCGTTCTGCCAGCTCAGGCGCCTGCGCTCCAGCGTGTGCGTCACGTTTTCGAGCAGGGAATGTATATAGCTGCCTGCGCTCATCGCATCCTCGCGGAGCTCTTTCAGCTCTACGGGCTTTATTCCGTAATCCATAAAATGCTTGTAGCTGCATCTGTAGAAATCTTCTATTAAGCTTGTGCTTCCGCGGAGCTTTCCGTATAGTTTTTTTGAAGTGTCGGGGGATATGCGCACGGGGCGGGGCTGCATGTATGCGGCGAGACGCGATACCGCTTCAGGCTCCGACTTCATGAAAAGCGCAAGGTCGGCAGGCGGCAGATCTGCGCCGTCCGCAAGAGAGCGAAGTTCAGCTGCCGCGCAGGAAAAGGTTTCCGAACGGGAGAGCAGCGGCGGCGGGGCCAATTCAACGGCTCCGGAGATGCGTTTAACTCTGTCGATAATATAAGACGGCCCTGCGCTTGTGTTGTAGGTCAGATCCAGAGAGGCGCCTGCGGAAAAGGCGCGCATTATCAGAGCCTTCTGCTCGGAAGGACTGAGCGCGGAAGGGAAAAATGTGAGCGCGTCTGCCAGCGACTCAGCTTCGCTGTTGGTGATAATTCCGCCGTCGTCAACGGTGTGCGGGACGAGAGAATCGCATATGCCCACGGCTATCATTCTGGATACGCGGGGAAATACGGAGTGAGTCAGCTCTCCTACGGTTATCTGCCCCTCGAGAGGAGGAGTTACTGCTATCGAACTGCTTTCAAAGCCGGCGGAGATTGCCGAATACAGAGAGTGTACGTCTGCGTTCGGCAGGTATGTTCCTGCCTGCTCCAATATAGATATTGTGCGCTCGAAGGTCTGCCTGGTGAACGCGGCTTCCTCGGCGAGGCCTGCCTCTGCGAGCTTATCAGTCTCCAGCTTTTCTTCCGTGTTCAAAGCGTCAAGGTATGTGAGAAGGCGTTCTGTGACAGAGCCTTCCGAATTGCAAAGCTCGTCGAGCGGAGAAAAAGCTCTGCCGCGTATATCCTCCATTTTTTCGTCTTTGAGCGTTCGCCGCAGCATCCTGCCTTTTATGCCATGTTCTTTTACAAAGCGGATAAGCTCGTCGGCTTCTTCCGGCTCGACGGGGAGCAGGCCGGTTTTTAGATGAAGCAGCAGGTCTTTTAAACGCCAGCCTTCGTTTATTATTCTGAGCGCGGATAAAATCAGCACTGCTATGTCTGAATGTATGAGCGGGCGCTTGTTCTCTATGAAAAACGGAAGCTGAGATGAAGAAAATACCTCGTCGAGTATGTTCGAATATATGTTCATATCGCTTACGCATATGGCTATATCGTTCGGCTTTGTGCCCTCCTGTATGTATTTTATCGCGAGGGCTGCGGCTGCCTTAGCTTCTGCTCTCGGATCGGTGCATTTGTAAACTGTAATGCTGTCTGTCGGAGTGCGAAACTTGCGATAAGGATAGCGGAAGAGCTCTCGAGCAAGAAGGGCGGTATCGTCATTTCTCTCGTCGGGAATTTTGCGCTGAGTTCCGCCGAGTATTTGAGCCAATCTGTTTCCGGAAGAAAATATGTCGTTCTCAGAGTCGGCGAGAAGGTATACAGATAAGCTGTCGGCGATAGTGTCAAGAGCCTTGAGCGCGTCTATCCTGACGTGAGAGAGCGAGTCAAAGCCGTGGACGATTATGTGAGAGCCTTTTAAGAACTCAGCTTGGGATATTCCGGAATATGCGAATTGCTCCAAAGCGGCTTCATCCATACCGGCCGAGGAGTTTTCTATTCTGGAGAGCAGTTTGGCTAAATCAGAAAGCTTGCCCTTTAGGACGCCATCCGTGCATTCTGCGCTTTTGAGCTGTTCGGAGGTGATGCCCTCGGAACGGAGCGCTTTTACCAGAGCGGCGAGGCGCAGGTGCAGAGTATCGTCGGCGTGAGGGTCGAGTATGTCCAGATCCCCTTCGAGCGAAAGCAGAGCTTCCTTTGCCAGCATGGTCATGCCTGTGCTGTCTATGGCGGGGAGAGCGCGGCCGGCGACTCGTTCGAGAAGCATACGCGCCAGCTTTTCAAAGCTGACGACCTCTATAGAATAGAAGCCGTCAGAGTCTGTGTGATATATTATTCGTCTTTCTGTGTTGAAGCCCATCTGTGCGGGTACGATAATGTATGTGTGATCTAATGTCTCAAGCGCGCGGGATATTCTGTGATTTACAGCGGAATCCAGAGCGTACTGAGAGTCGGAACAGTATACGTTCATCTGCGCTCCTTTAATTCTATGCTATACAGAGGTATATAGGTTAGAACGCCGCGTATGCGTCTGCTTTCAAAAAGCGTCGCGCGATGCAGCTCAAAATTCATCTCGTCTATCTCCGGGAGAGGCGTCTGCGTGAGGTCGGCGCGTCTTGCGAGAGTGATATGCGGCTTGAATTTTTTGCTGTCGAAGGGTACGCCGCGCTTTGTCAGCTCTGCGGATAGCTTGTCCGCGTATTCTGAAAGCGGGGGCGTGCTTTCCGCGGCGGCATACACGTGAGCGTCGCGCAAGTCTCCGAAGTGCCCCAGCCGACGCACGCGCACCTTCACGGGCGGCATATCCGCTATAGCCGACATGGCATATTGTGCATCGCGATAAGAGGGTTGTTCTCCTATGAATCTAAGTGTCAAATGCAGATTTTCTATACGGGAGGGTCTGCCTCCGATGTGGGCTGATATGCCGCGCAGGCTGCGTCTTATGGGTTCGTCTATTTCAAAAGCGATAAAAAGTCTCATAATAAACTCCGTTGTTTAAAATACGAAATAAGTAATAAAAAAGACCGCAGAACATCGCGGTCAGGTGAGAGCGTCAGTCTTCAGCGGTGGAGAGGAAGCTAATGAGCGTATTTATGTCGTCGGGTTCAGAGAGGATCAGTTCGACATCGCCCATGCTGCCTTCGTTGAACATCTGTGTGAGCGCGATATACTGGCATAAGGTGGAGCGCATATTTAAGCGATCGCCTTCGCCGGTGAGCAGCTCTACAGAGCCTTTACAAGACTTTACGGCTTCAAAGAACCTCTGCGGCTCGGTAATGCCCCTGATTTTCATACTCGCAACCTCCAGCTAATTGTAACAAATTATAAATCTAAACTCATCTTAGCATTTTTTTACGTGAATGTCAATCATCTGTCGGCGAATATGCGTAATATGCATGTAAAGATGAAAGAATATCAGAATTACAGCGCCTGTTTTTGACAAAAGCGCTCATATAAAGTATAATCTACTTAACACTGATAAGAGAGTGCTCTATGAGAAAATACGGATGCATTCTGGACGAGGATTTTAAGCGCGAGCTGAAAGCCTTGGACAACCAGAAGAAAAATACTTTTGCAAAAAAGCTATATTACCCTGTTTTCAAAAGACTTGCGGACATAACATGTTCGCTGGTCGCTCTTGTCGTACTTTTAGTGCTGCTTCCGTTTATTGCAGTGGCGATAAAAATAGATTCGCCGGGGCCTGTGTTTTTTTCGCAGATTCGCGTAGGGCATTTGGGGAATCTGTTCAAGATATACAAGTTTAGGACAATGCGTGTGGACGCTGAAAAGATGGTGGACAAGAGTGTGTTCAGAAATCGGGAGAATCCCTTCGTGCAGCATGAGAACGACCCTCGTGTTACTCGCGTGGGCGCGTTCCTCAGGAAGTTTTCCATAGATGAATTGCCTCAGCTTTTTTGTGTCTTGGGCGGGAAAATGAGCTTCATAGGGCCGCGTCCGTTTATAGTGGAGGAGGTGCTGACCAAAGAGCAGCTCTACAGATTGACGGTTAAGCCCGGGCTTACAGGTCTGGCGCAGATAAACGGGAGGAGCGCTCTCAATCTGGAAAGCAGAATAAGTAAAGATTTAGAATATATAGAGAAAATGTCAGCGTGGCTGGATATTAAAATTCTCTGGGTAACACTGGTAAAAATAATAGAGCACGAAAATGTCGCGTAGAACGGCGATTTTGTTGTGATACCGGAAGTTAAAACAGAATATCAAATGAAGAACCGGATAGGGCAGGCGGCTTGTGGTACCGTCTGTTTTTTAAAATAAAAAAAGCTGCGCATATGGCGCAGCCAGGCTGTATTGTCAAAGAGGTTTTTCTAAAGAAATCCGTCCTATTTTTGAAGATTTGTATTCGTCCAGAAGCATAGCCGCGGTTCGCTCTTCGTTGACTTCCGCCCCTCGCATGAGGAAGCCGCGCTTTCTGCCTATTTCGAGCATTAGCTCATAGGCGTCGTCCGGAAGGCTCTCCAGCTTGTAGCGTTCCATCAGCTGTTCGGGAGCTGTTTTGCTAAGCAGACGCAGCAGATAGAAGGCGAGTTGTTCTTCGTCTAATACTTCGGTGCGTATGCTGCCTATCAGAGCGAGGGCAGCGCCCTGCTCTTCGGTCTCGATTTTTGGCCAGAGCAGACCGGGAGAGTCCATGACCTCCAGATAGTCGCCCAGCTTGACCCACGTGAGGCCTCGCGTAACTCCGGGCTTGTTGCCTTCTTTTACGCGCTTGCTGCCGGCGAGTCGGTTTATCATGGCGGATTTACCGACGTTGGGTATGCCGCAGACTAAGCAGCGCACAGTTTTTTTCATACCTTTCTGTCGGTAGCGTTCGTATATGTCGGCGGCGGAGCTTTCTATCGCCGCGCGGAGCGGAGCGGCGGGCGAGCGGGTGGAATAGCTGACGGCGGGAATACCCTGCCTGTTGAAGTATGCCAGCCATTCGCGCGTCACCGCAGGATCTGCCAAATCCGACTTACATAAGACTTTGATTCGAGTTTTGCCCTGCATCAAGTCGTCGAAGTCTGGGTTTATGCTGCTTTGCGGTGCTCGGGAATCCAGCGCCTCTATTACTATGTCTATGAGCTTGAGCTTAGGAGCGATCGCGCGGCGCGCTTTTGTCATGTGCCCGGGGTACCAATTTATATTCATGCTAAATCTCCGTTGGAGTAATTAAAAGTCGGTAAAAAAACTGCGCGGAAGCATAACGCCCGCGCAGATGGCTTGACAGCCTTATCTTTCTTTGATTCTAGCAGCCTTGCCCATTCTGTCACGCAGATAGTAGAGCTTAGCACGGCGAACCTTACCGCTTCTGACCTTTTCGATGTGGTCGATCTTGGGGGAGTTGAGCGGGAGAACTCTCTCTACGCCGATACCATAGGATACGCGGCGAACTGTGATAGTTTCTCTTACGCCGCCGCCCTGACGAGCGATGAGGTAGCCTTCGAAAAGCTGAAGTCTTTCGCGCTGACCTTCCTTGACTTTCAGGTAAACCTTGATCAGGTCGCCGATCTCAAGCTCGGGCAGGTCTGTGCGGATCTGGGACTGTTCTACGAATTTGATAAGTTCGTGCATTGTGTTTTTTCTCCTTTATATTCAGGCGTTCTTGCAGCATGTGCAGCGGACCGTCTGTAGTCATACATCCCGCATTATATCATAGCAAGCCTGATTTTGCAATAGGGACGGCGGCTAAAAATAGTGTATGTGCTGAATGCAGGCGTGAAGGCAAAGATAGAATGGCAGTGGGACGGGCCGCGCTGCGTCTGAGATACTCATTCTATATTCGATACAATATCAG
>OLNO01002470.1_pt1 | contig 12434 bp, 8 predicted proteins | sample 1672861 | NCBI WGS metagenome assembly OLNO01 (sample SAMEA3136731, study PRJEB25190) | human gut metagenome | reverse complement strand
TTACATGGTATGCTGCCTGCTGCTGTTTCGTCATTTTGGTATAATAGAATGGTTCCATGAAAGTCCTCCTGCGCAATGTTTCGATTCTCCTATTATACATTTTTTCACGAAAACACGAAATGTTTTTCCTTGCTTTTTAACGAAAAACAGAAATGTTTTACGCTAGTTTTTAACAAAAATAGAAAATGTTTATACCCGTTTCTTAACGAAATCACAAAATGTTGGCCCTTTTCCGCTTCTTTCAGACACATAAATTCCCTTCATTACTTATATAAAAAGGCTCCATATAACAGTTTTTACTGCTACATAGAACCTCTTCCATTCTTTTATTTCTCAGTTTCACTTGATACAATTGCCGGAATCCGGATCGTGACGATCGTACCTTCGCCCTCTTTTGACCATATCTGAAATCTGTATTTATTTTCATAAATATAGTCCAGTCTTTCTTTAATATTTTTTATACCGATATGTTCTCCTCTTTCCATACTTGACAGTTTACGCTGCGGTTTGCTTAATTCATCTAGTTTGTCCTGAGACATCCCTGCACCATTATCTTTTACAATAATCTCAACTTCATCTTCTTCCATTCTGATACGAATCGTAATGCATCCGTCTATTACTTCGCCTTCTTCATCCGTATTACATAGAATTCCATGAAAGAACGCATTCTCTACAAGTGGCTGCAAAATATTTTTTGCAATCAGATATGGCTCAACCCCCGCTTCGATATCAATAACACTTTTAAATATTCCTGTATATCGATATTTCTGAATCAGTAAATATTCTCTCACTACTTTAATTTCCTGCTCTACTGTATCATAAACATTATCCACCTCTATACGTAGTCTGTCCCTTAAAATCTGAATCATAGCTTTATTCACTGCAATCACATCTTCATTCCGGTTTTTCTGTGCCAGATATGTAATCATATTCATGGTATTATAAATAAAATGCGGATCCACCTGCGAAATCATCAAACCATACTTCAGTTGCTGCTCTCTCTTTTCCTGTTCGACCATTTCAACAATATTTTCCTGCAAACGTTTTGCCATAACATTAAACGAAGCGCCTACTTCTCCTATTTCATCTGTTGAATTCACCTCGATTCGTGCATCCAGATTTCCTTCTGCTATTTCATTCATTTGTTTTGATACATCCGTAAGCGGACCGGTAAAATGATTTACAATCGGAATCATAACTAACACAATTCCAAGCCCAAAACATAAAATCAGTATTTCTACCAGAAAAATCAGCGAACGGTTATTGTCCAGAATATCTTTTCTGCTCTGCCTGCAAATAATCTTCCACCCATCTTCTTCTGAAAAACGTACTGTAGTAATCCCATCTTCCTGCTGCCAATAACCTTCCTTATAGCTTTTTCCATACTTCATGTTTTTCAGAGTTGCGTTTACATCTATTTGTGTTTCCTTAACACTTGGCTGTAAAATCTGATTATTTTTATCAAGAAACAGATAATCGTTACTGTAATCTTTCATCTGGTTTGCAATATAGTACAACTGGTCAAAAGATGCTATAACAGTAAGATTGCCTTTCTGCCCATGATATATATATTCCATCGTATATCCATAAACCATGTTAAATATATTTCCAAATGCTGTATCTGATTCCCCGTCATAAGCAAAAGGATTCAAAAAACTTGTCTTTTTCCCTTTTAAATCTAATTCTTTTATTTCACTACAAATATGTTCTTTTACTTTATTCGAAAATCCTACTGTTGAAAAATCATATATTTCATCCGCCTTTTGGACATCCAGATAAATCCCGATGATTCCATATGACTGAATTTTATTTTTTACACCAAGCTGGGATAAAAAAAGACTTATTTTCGCATTATTTGCTTCATTCGGCTCCGACATATATTGATCTATTTTCTGAATAAGTTCTGGTTCTTCTGCCACAATCTTTGTAAATCTTACCAGTTCTTCAAAATTCTGATCTAACTGAGACATGATCTGCTCATTCAGAATCATAGTATCCTCTCTGTCTTTCACACTGATATTTCTATATACCAGTTCCGGTAATGCCGTGAGCAATATTCCCATAATTACTAAAAACACACATAATTGTGCTATAACCAATTTATTTCTTAATTTCATGACCTCTTCTACTCTCCGGCTAATAATTTCCTGCGATATTGGTTCGGTGTCAGTCCTGTATATTCTTTGAAAATTTTACTGAAATACTGACTGGAAGTAAAACCTGTCTTTTCTGATACTTCATAAACCATATATTCTTTATCCTGGAACATTTTCTTTGCATTTTCTATTCTGACATTATTGATAAAATCATTTACCCGTATTCCAGTTTCTGTTTTAAATTTCGTTGATAACCAGGAAGATGTCACACCAACATGCTCCGCAACTTCCGCTGCTGTAATACTTGCATCACCATAATTCTGATTGATATAAGCCATTGCATTGATTGTCACATCGGAATAAATCATTTTTTCTTTCTCATTTTTCATTCGACAAATTTCTTCTATCTTGTATTCAATATATGCCTGAAGATCTGTTACTTTTCTAAAATCATAAGAACTGCATCCCTCGGTCATCAAAAATCTCTGACCGCTTGTTTCTCCAATCAGTTTTCCATCAAACAAACTAAGAGCCTCCAAAATATGTTCTATATATTCCAAGTATTCTGTAACATTCTGTTTTTTTTCTGTTTCATGCAATCGGTTTTCTATTTTTTCAATTTCTTCTGTTTTTCCCTGTTGTAAAGACTGATAAATTTCTTCTGATGAAATTCCTGACAGTTTCTTCTCATTTTCCTCTTTTCCGTCATAACGCAGCTCCTGTAACTCTACTTCATTTTTTAAAATATTATTTTCCAGTTGTCTTTGATAATTTGTAAAATTAGACCGGAACTGCCTTACCATACTTCCATGCAAACAATAATATACATGATACAGTTTTTCTTCTCTGTTAATATATTCATACAGCTTTCTTGCAAAATCATAAATTCTGTCATTTATTTCTTTTTGTGAAACAATTCCTTTTCCGAATTCAAGCAAAATCAGATATTCATCTTCGTTTACCGGAAACCTGGCTCCTACATGAATCCCAGTATTTTCAGATACATTTTCGCACGCTCTTTTTATGAGCCGATTATCCAATGTCATCTGATTGTTATCAAGTGGAATATATTTCTTTAAAATCTTCGGAACCTTTCTTTGAGAAACGATAATATAATAATATTTCTTATGCAAACCTATATAATCATTTTCATCAAGAATATCTTTATATACCTCTTCTGAAATATTTTTTCTAAATAATTCCTCTAAAATTGCTGTAATTGTATACTGCTTTTTTGCTTTTTCTTTTATAATTTCTTCTTTTAATTTTAGTATTTTTCTTAAAAACCCATCTTCCTCCAGATCACTTTTTAAGATATAATCATCAATTCCTAACCGGATTGCCTGTTTTACATAATCAAAATTTTTATATGCTGAAAGGAACAGAATATGTGTATTTCCACCATATTCGCGAATTGCATCCCCTAATTCCAATCCATTTAATCCAGGCATCTTTACATCTGATATCACCAGATCCGGTCTATGTGTCTTGTAAATTGCAAGTGCCTGTTCTGGATTTGTCGTTACCCCGATCAATTCAAATCCATGATACTCCCAATCAATAATATGCTCCAAATACTCCAGTGCCAGCTTTTCATCATCCACTAACAATACTTTTATCATATTTTCTTCCTCCCATTATGCCCTGTCAAATGCTGTCTATTCCGATTATACAGCGACACCCGGAGTATCGCAAGCTGACAGGATGCGTATACTCCGGGTGTCATTTAAATTATTTTTTATTGTGCGTTTGTTCTCACAAGCTCTTTTTTCAGCTTTCGTTCACTGATAAAGTTCATTACTCTCTGGTTGTTGTAAGTAAAGATCATAATAACCAGAAGGAAGATTCCAGATGCTGTATCCTGCAGCGAAGCTGAAAGTCCCATGCTGAGAAGTCCTGTCGTCAGCATATTTAAAATAAAGTTTCCGATAAAGATTCCGATTACCAGATTACAATACTGTTCAAGTGCCAGTCCAACATAAATTCCAAGCATGCAGTTGAAAATAATATTCGTACTTGACATGTACATCGGCGTATCAATTGATCCCTGTATAGAAATCTTCAAAAGTGCCGCAACTCCAAGGAATAATGATGAAACTACATAGCAGAGGAATGCTGTTTTCTTGGTATTGACACCTGAATTTTTTGCAATTCTCTGTGAACTTGCACATGCTCTTACATTATATCCAAACTTTGTATAGTTGAAAATGATGTAGAACAGTACAAACATGATCGCAAAAATAATCAAACAATACGGAAATCTTCCAAGTGTTGTAATTTCTCCGTTAATAGCTGTTACCCATGAAATACTTGCCAGGTTGGATAATGTCTCATATACCATGCAAACACCAAGTGCTGTAACAATTGCCGGAACTCTCAGTAACATATACATAACACCTGAGATTGTTCCAAGTACAATGCCCGCTCCAACCACAATCAATGCAAATGGTATCAATCCGATTCCGTAAAGATATACCATTTTTGCTCCGAACATTGCCGAGAGCATTACAACCGCACCTGCACTAAGATCCATTCTGTTACACAACATGTTCGAACACATTGCGAATGAAATTAGCGTAGGGGCCAGCGTTTGCTTCAGGTTCATAATAAGACTCGCCGGTTTTCCAAATGCTCCGCCGGAGCATATGAAAAACAGAAGATATACAAATACCGGGAGCATAACGACTTTGCATACATTTTTAACTGTATCTGATTTCGTTTTCATACGCCTTCCCTTTCCATATCCGTTAAAGTAGTAATTTATTTTCCATGTCTTGCAATTGTATCTTCAATACTGTAGTTCTTGCCCATTTCAAGCAGCTCATCAGAAGATGCATTTTTATTTTTTGATTTAATCAGCTGATCAACTTCATCTGTTGTCCATGCATATACACCATCATTATGAAGGTATGTCATATAATCAGAGAATTCCTGACCAGATTTACATACAATAAAGTTAACCGGTACTTCTACTTTGTCAAGAGCATTTCCTTCCAGTGCATTGTAGATAAGTACGAACGGGAATACTGCATCAGCATACTGTCCACCGATTGCACATACTGTTTCACCATTGTCAAGGCTTCCCTGACAGTTTTCTGAAAGGTCACAGAATGCGATCTTAACCTGACCTTCACGTCCTGCTGATTTGATTGGTTCTGAGCAGTATTCAATACCAAGAAGTGTAATTGCAATACCATCGATAGAATCATCTGCTGCAAGGAAATCTTCTACTGCTTTTGTGAATTCAAGGCCTCTGTATTCACCAGCTTTTTTAACTTCCGGATGATCTTCAAATGCTTTCATCATACCTTCCCATCTTCTGTCATGGCAGGTAATTCCAGGTTCATAGCCAATTGCTGCAATGTTCTTGCATCCTGAATCAATAAGGCTTGTTACGATTTCATATCCTGCATCGTAATCTGCTTCATAAGATCCACCAACAAAGTAATCACTCTTGTAAACCTGATCTTTGATGCTTTCATCAATCTGTGACCAGCCTACACCAAGATAAACTTCATTTTCTTCACAAATTTTTAATCCCTGAAGGACTGCTGTTCCTGAGAAGTTTGTTGTGATAATACCATCAACACCCTGTGCACAGAGGTTTTCAATTGCAGAAAGATATGTTTCATCTGCAAAGTTTTCAATAATGTAATAGTTAAATTTTACACCATATGCTTTTCCAAGATAATCTGTGTATGCTTTGTATTTTGCGCAAAGGAAATCTGTTGTTGTATGGATAACTACACCAATTGTGTATTTACCATCCGGATCTCCACAAATTTCATCCTGACCTGATTTGTCTCCCCAGACTTCCTCTGTCTTTGCATCTTTTGTCTCTTTTGAACTGCTGTCTGATTTCTTGCTTCCTGAAGAACCACCACAACCGATTACAGAGAATACCATCATAACTGCTAATAAAACAGCTACTGCTCGTTTAATTCTTTTCATTTCTTTTCCTCCTCTTTTTCTCCTTGTTTCATCTATTACTCCAGTACACCATCTTTGTTCTTTACATATGTAAGGAATACTAACAGTAACAGTACCAGTCCCTGAATTCCTTCAACCACACGTTCGTTAACACCCAGGATAATCAATCCATTTCTCAAAAGGATAACAGAAAAGCTTCCGACCACAGCTCCGATCATTTTTACTTTAGAACCTCCGGACAATGGCACACCTCCAAGTACCAATGCTGTGACAACGTTCATTTCCATTCCCTGACCAGTTGAAGTACTTACACTTCCGGCTCTTGCCATAAGGATAAATCCTGCAATACCTACCGTGATACCACTGATAATGTAAGCGATCATTCTGGTTCTATTAACGTTTACGCCTGCCTGCTTTGCAGCGGCTGGATTTCCTCCAATTGCTTTATTATCTTTTCCAATTGCTGTTTTTTCAAATAAAATATAGCAGATAATAAAGACTCCTAACAGCATTCCCAGCTTAAATTTCTGATTATCAAATTCAAAGAGTTCAACCGGAATACTATATTTCTGTGATGCACATACCGTATTTAAGATTCCACGACACATATACATGATGCATAGTGATGTGATAAATGGCGAAACCTGCAAATATACGGAAACAACTCCGTTCAATACGAACCATACCAGTGCTGCAAGAATGTTTGTAATAAATACTACTCCTGCCGGTACTCCTGTGTTCGCAACTAAAATCGCAACTAAAACGCTGAAACCGATAACACCACCGTATGACAAATCCATTCCGCCATGTGAGTATACGAAAATTGCACCAAATGCCATAATCGCAATATATACGGTCTGATTCAGAATACTATTGATATTACCTTTTGTCAGCAGTTTCCCTTCTCCTCCGACCTGAAATATGATAATCATTAAAATGATTCCAAGGAAAGGAATTATTTTCTGAAGAATTTCTTTTGCCTTAGCTTTCTCTTTCACTTTTATCCCTCCTAAACCATCTTCTTGATTAATACAGATTCATTTAACTCTTCTGACCTGGTAAATGAATCCTGTATCTGACCATCTTTCATAATCAGAATACGGTCACTCATTCCAATCAGTTCCGGAAGTTCTTCTGAAATCATCAAAATAGATTTTCCTTCTTTTTTCAGGCGGTACATCAGCTGATACATAAATGCCTTTACACCAATATCAATTCCTCGTGTCGGGCAGTCCAGGATATAAATTTCTGACTCATTACCAAGCCATTTTCCAAATACAACTTTCTGTTTATTACCACCACTTAAATCACCTACGTTTTGTCCAATCTCTCTGCATTTAATGCTCATATCTTTTACCTGTTTATCGGTAAATTTCTTTTCAGCACCTTTGGTAATTACACCACCTTTTGCGATCATTGACAAGGATGGTAAAACGGTATTTTCCATGATACTTGCTGATAAGATCAGTGCTTCCTGGTCTCGATTCTTGGATACATATCCAATCTTGTTCTTGATTGCCTGTTTTTCTGATGTAATCTTTTTTCCATTTCCAAGTTTTACTTCACCATACAACGATTTAACATTTCCAAATAACGCTTTTCCAAGTTCATGCATTCCGCAGTCTGTTAACCCACCTATTCCAAGGATTTCTCCTTTATGAAGTTCCAGTGAGACACCTTTAAGGCTATCTCCTACATACAGTTTTTCTGCTGAAAGCACAACCTCTTTCCCATAGCTTCCATCGTAATCACTTCGATAATAATCTCCGGTAAGTTTACGTCCTACCATCAACTCTTTTATCTTTTCCTCTTCAAACTCAGATTTTTCAAGTTCAGCAACAAACACACCGTCTCGCAAAACAATCAGCTTGCTACAAACCTCCATCAGTTCTTCCAGGTCATGGGAAATAAACAGTACTGTCTTATTTTCCTTCTTCATGTTCTTAATAACCTGGTAAATGATATCCCTTCCTCGTTGAGACAAGGCAGTTGTTGTTTCGTCAACGATGAAAATCCTTGGATTCGTATACAGTGCTCTTACAACTTCAATCAGTTTTCTTTCTTCCAGACTGTATTTTATGATCGGATCTTCCGGATGAATATTGTCAATTCCGATTTTTTCAAGTGCCTTTCTTGCTTCCTGATACATCTTTTTTCTGTCAACAACACCATGTTTTGTAAACAACTGCTCTTTTCCGATAAAAAGATTATCTGCTACTTTAATTCCCGGAAGTGTTCCCATTTCCTGGGCAATCATACTGATTCCATGATTCTGTGCATCCAGTGTGTCTGCTGGTTTATATGGTTTTCCGTCCAGAGTAAGCTCTCCTTCAGATTGCGGATAAACTCCGGAAATAATAGAGGAAAGAGTTGACTTTCCGGAACCATTTTCTCCGATCAGACCAATAACTTCTCCTTCATCAATGGTTACAGAAACGTCTTTCAATGCCTGAGTAAGTCCAAAGTTTTTTGAAATATGTTTTGCTTCCAAAATCACGCTCATTTCGTTGCCACCTCCCTCTTTCCTTCTTCTTTTATTATCCTAAAACAATTACATTCCATGACATTTTTGGTAATACTACAGAATTTGCAGCTGTTACCTCTTTCTCTTCCATTTCAACTGCATCCGGATGTTCAATTGTGTTCATTACAGAATAGTCATTTCCGGCAAGTACCAGATGTTTCTTTACTTTCTTATCTCCATATCCCTGTAAATCAACTTCAAATTCAACGTCCTCTTCCTGATCGCAGTTCAGAACGAAGATTCTTACTTCATCATTTTCCTCATTATAGATAACTGCTGGTTCAACAACATTTAATTCACCTAAATCGCACTGATATTTCGGTGCATCCACAATGGCTTTCTTAACAGTTCCATGTCCATATTTGCTGAGCATATGGAACGGATGATAAATCGCCTGTTTGAAAATTCCGCCTCCCGGAATTGTTGTAATCGGAGCAATCACATTGATAAGCTGTGCCAGGCATGCAATTTCAACTGTATCTGCATTGTTCAACAATGAAATTCCAAGTCCTCCAACAACAACTGCGTCCAGCAGACTGTATTTTTCCTGCAGAATCGGTGGTGCGATTTCCCATTTTCCAGCTGATGTCATCTCGAACGTTGTAAGTCCCATTAAATCATCCAGAGAATCCAGTTTGATGTCCTGGAAATTCCACACATTCCATTCATCCAGACAAATCTTTAAATCTTTATCAAAATGATTTTTAGCCTTTACATACTCAATAACTTTTGCGCTGTTTTTAATATGAGAATCCAGCTGTTTATAGGAAGCAAGATAATTTGTTGTACCCTGCCCAGAGTTCATTGTATAGTTATGAGTTGATAAATAATCAACCTGATTATAAAGATCTGTCAGCATTGTTCTGTCCCATTCCATATAGGTTGGTAACATTTCATAACTGCTTCCGCAGGCAACCAGTTTAATAGAAGGATCAACCCATCTCATGATCTTTGCTGCTTCAAGTGCTTTCTTTGTATAATCTTCTGCTGACAAATGTCCTGCCTGCCAGCTTCCTTCCATCTCATTCCCAAGGCACCAATATTTGATATTATATGGTTCTGGATGTCCGTTCTGGGCTCTCAAATCACTCCAATAGGTTCCACCCGGATGATTGCAATATTCAACCAGATCGCCGGCATCTTTAATACTTCCTGTTCCAAGGTTGACTGCGATCATCGGTTCAATACCAACTTTTTCTGCCCACTGGCAAAATTCATCAATACCGAACTGGTTTGTTTCAATACTTGACCATGCATAATCCATACGTTTTGGTCTTTTTTCTTTTGGTCCAATTCCATCATGCCAGTCATAGCATGATACAAAGTTTCCACCTGGATAACGAATTACCGGAACGCCTAATTCTTTTACTAATTCCATGACATCTTTACGATATCCGTCTTCATCTGCATTTGGATGCCCCGGCTCGTAGATTCCTGTATAAATGCTTCGTCCCAGATGTTCTGTAAAAGACGAGTACATTTTGTCATCAATTTTTCCAATGTCGTAATGGATGTCACTAAAGCATTTTGCTTTTTTCATTTCTCGTTCCTCCTGTTACGATTTTCCAGACCGGGAATTAGAGCTGACCGGCCCCATTTTATTCCCATTCTTCCAGCGCCCACCGACAGCGTTCCAGCCGTTTGGGGCTGACTTTCCCGGCGCAGACGGGAACAGCCGCACTTCTGCGGCCCCGCCCTGGAATAAATGGCGGCCTTCCAGATATGACCGTTGGGACACTCCCGCCAAGCCATCCGGCGGCTTCCCGCTGTCACGTGCTCCGGGGTTAGGTCGGGGGACGCACCACTGGGCGGCCACCTCTCGGGCCAGTAAGTACGCCAGTTCTTCTGTCTCCTGCCATAGGACCCCTCTCTTGGCGTCAGCGTCCTGTTTTTGACCGGTGCCCACTGGGTCAGCAGGACCAGCTCATCCCGCTCCGCGCAGTAGTCGTAGAGAGTCATTCGCAATATTTATCGCCTCCAATCTTTTCAGAATTCTCATTCTGTCCCATCATTTGCTGTATAGGCCATACAAAGAGAGATAGAGCGAATGAAAAGCGTCTTTTGCTGTTCTAAAAACAGGTAAAAAGCCGTAGCAAGGAAAGCCGCAAAAATATTCCATTTTGCGGCTCATATTTTTGTGCTCAAAAGCAGGTCCCGCTCTTGCTCTTTTGAAAAGAAAGTGGTAATATTTACATGGAATATGTAATTCTGGCAGTTTTATATTTACAGCAAATGAGACAGAATGAGAATTTCGACTTTACGATACAAGTCCCAGTCGGTCCAGCTGCCGCTGGTGTTCCGCCCCGGAGGTCAGGAGGTAGATGCGTGTGGTCTCGAGGCTGGAATGGCCCAGCACATCCGCCAGCTTCACGATGTCACGGCTGGCCCGGTAAAAGGCCGCGGCGAACAGATGGCGAAGGTTGTGGGGAAAGACCTTGCTGGCCGCGACCCCCGCCGTCTTGCACAGCCCCTTCATCTCCGCCCAGATCTGACGGCGGCTGAGGGGCGTCCCGTTTCTGGTGAGAAAGATCTCGCCGGAAGCGGTTTTTTGCTGTTTGGCGTATTTCAGCAGCTTGCGGCACAGCTTGCTGGGGATGAGGATGGTGCGGATCTTGCCTTTCAGGGCGACCTCCGCCCGGCCCGCTCTGGCCGCCTCCACGGTAATATACTGCACCTCGCTGACCCGGATGCCGGTGGCGCAGATGGCCTCCAGCAGCAGGGCCAGCCGCTCCCGGCCCAGGGCGCGGGCGGCGCCCAGCAGGCGGTCGTACTCCTCCCGGGTCAGGTCCCGGCTGTCATCCCGGAACAGCCGCCGCTGGATGCGTAGCGGGCGGACCCGCAGCTCCGGCCGGCCCAGAAAAGAGAAGAAGCGGTTCAGCGCCGCCAGCTTGGCGTTGATGGTGGCCGGGGCCTGTCCGCCGGCCAGCAGGGCGGCCTTCCAGGCTCCCGCCGCATCCTTGGTGAGGGGGCGCTCTCCCAGCCAGGCGGCAAAGGCCGCCACGTCCCGGCAGTACTTCTCCATGGTGCCGGGGCTCTTCTCCTCCCAGCACAGCTGGTCCCGGAATGCCTGCATCTGCGTTTTGGTGATCGTCGCGTCGTTCATCCACTCTGCCTCCTGCATGTATTCTCCTGCTATTTTACCCCGCGGCGGGGGAAGGATTCATCTGCTGAAGAAGAAACACTGGACAGAAAAGAAGAAAAGCCCCACGGCACTGGGCCGTTGGGCTTGAGGTTCTCTTAGGGCTTCGTACATGCCGCCCGCCCTTCCCAGGGATTTTAAGGCTTGCCCACGCAGGTGTGTACAAGCCTCCGTATCCCTTCTGCCGCAGAGCTTTTGCGGGATTTGGGGGTGAGCATCCGATGTTCGGATCTCCTGCAAATCTACACAGATATGGATAAGTCTTGACGCAAATGGTGTACGAAATGGTGTATGGAAAATGCCCGATTTTAATCCTGTCATAGGTTGGCTGCGATCTGCTCAAAGGCGTGCTTGACGGAGTTGTAGTCCGTGTGAGTATAGACATCCAGGGTGACGCTGGCGCTGGAGTGTCCCATGAGGTACTGCAGACTCTTGATGTCGATGCCCGCCCGCTGCAGATTCGTACAGAAGGTATGCCGCAGCACATGGGGCGTGACCACGGGGAAATCCTCCCCCAGGGCCCACCGGTGCTTCCGCTGGAGAAGACGCATGTAGTTCTCCAGATGCATGGCCACCTTTGGCCTGCCGTCCTTATCCAGGAACAGGAAGCCGCTGCACCCATCCACCACCATTTCCGTCTTAGGAGGCATCCGATCCTTCAGCACCCGCTTAAGGGCCATGTAGACCATGTCCGTCATGGGGATGGTGCGGATCCCGCTCTTGGTTTTGGGGCTGGTGATGAAAT
>OLNO01002466.1_pt1 | contig 12460 bp, 8 predicted proteins | sample 1672861 | NCBI WGS metagenome assembly OLNO01 (sample SAMEA3136731, study PRJEB25190) | human gut metagenome | reverse complement strand
CCTGTGCTCTCCTGTCATACGCATAGGTCCCTTTCATCTGAAAAATGTTGGGACAGCAAAAACGACGGCTGCCCCGTACAGAGCAGCCGCCGTTTTCCCTATACCATACGCTGCTTTTCAGTACCGCAAGGATGGGTGTCCTATTATCGTCATATTCTGATTTCGTTCAGGGCATTTCCGGCTTCTTCACCAGCTTGACGGTGAACACCTGTTCCGTGGCCCCCTCCGGCAGCAGCTTTGCCATGACCACAAGCCGCTGATTGCCGCTGTTGGTCTTGTCGTACTTCCGGCAGCAGGTGGAGAGGGTCAGGAAGGTATCCCCCTCGGAGAAGGTCACACCGTCAATATCCAGCCAGTTTTTCTTCTCCACGGTCTGGAAGAACTCGGTGAGCTTGCTCCCCATGGGATTGGGGTCAATATAGTCGAAGCCGACGTCCGTAATAAACAGGGCGGTGATCTGGAAGATCAGGTCGTCCCCGTCCACGGAAAGGTAGATGTAGGGGTTCTCCTTCACGAAGTCCGCGTCCATATAGCGGTGCAGCTTGGTAAACCGCACACCGTCCGGGTCGCAGTCGTTGGCAGAGTGGCCGTAGATGACGGTGTTGGTATCCAGCGCGTCCCGTCCGCTGAGATGGTTCCGGCAGTCGGCGTAGTAGCAGCCCCATGTGCTGTACTCCCGCAGCTCGTCCCGGTTGAGGTAAAAGCCGTTGTCCTCCGCCTGCATCACGGGGTCGTCCACCTCCGCGCCGGGGATATACAGCCACGCCACGGCGTCGGGGTTCCTGCTTTTGGCGTCGGCAAGCTCCGCCTGCCGGTTGACGGTGGGAATGGGGGTCGCCTCCACTTCGGAGGTGCCGGAGGGAACTTCAATGGGATCGGGGTCTTTCTGATAGCAGCCCATGACGCCCGTGGTCATGGCAACGAGCAAAACCACCATGCAAAGCATGGGTCGGATGATCCTTCTGATTCTTTTCATAATGCGTTCTCCTGCCGCGCTGGAGCAGCGGCATGGCTCAAAGTGTTGTGTGTTCGGACAAAATGTTTCTTGTAGCGAAAAAGGAACAGCGCAGCTTCGGGGCGAGATGCCCGTCCGCTGCGCTGTCCAATGTTCGCTTATGGGTCTTTGCCAGCGGCCTTGCTATTCAGCCATTCGTATAGACTGGGGAACTCATCCGGCGGCTCTGGCGGCTTTTTGCGGCGCTCGCGCTCGATGCGCAGATCGCTCCGCACCAACAGAATACCGATGACCGTTACTATGAGGAATGGCACGAGCAGAATGCCTCCGATCAGCACCGTCACCAGCCACTCATCCAGAGAGGATAAAAGCCCGCTGTCGGTGAACTGATCAAACCAGCCCAAGTACGAAAGAGCAACTATCATGGCGGTGATCAGCAGCGTTCCAACGCCGCCAATGACCACAAATGAGATGTCAAGCCGTTTTATCTGCTGCCATTACTTTTCCGTCATACGCGCTTACTCCGCAAGGGCGCGCCAGATGAAGGTGACGATCTGTGCGCGGGTGCAGTTGGCGTCAGGGCTGAACGTGGTGTTGGTGGTGCCCTTGGTGACGTCCTCCTTGACAGCCCACAGCACCGCGTCAGCGTAGTAGGCGCTTGCCTTCACATCGGTGAAGGGATTGGCCGTGCCCGCTGCCGGGGACTTCTGGGAGCGCCACAGGAAGGTCACGATCTGCGCACGGGAGCAGGTGGCATCGGGGCTGAACATGGTGTCGCTGGTGCCCTTGGTGATGCCGTTCTCCACGGCCCACAGCACCGCGTCATAGTAGTAGCTGCCAGCCTTCACATCGGTAAAGGGCATGACTGCGGACTTGGCTGCGGGGCTGCCTGCTGCGCGCCACAGGAAGGTCACAGCCTGCGCGCGGGTGCAGATGCCATTGGGGGAGAAGTGGGTCGCATCGGTGCCGGTGGTGATGCCCTTTTCCACGGCCCAGTTGACAGCTTCCTCATAGTAGCTGCCCTCCGGCACGTCCACGAACACGCCGGTCTGGGGGTTGCCGCTGGCCTTCATAAAGACGACCTCGATGGTGTGGTTCTTCTTCACATTCTCGAAGGTGTAGGACTTCACCGCGCCCACGTTCTTGCTGTCGATCAGCACCTTGGCAACGGCGTAGCCCTTATTCGGGGTGATGGTGAAGGTCTGATCCCTGCCCTCGCGGACGCTGACGTTGCCGGTGGGAGAGATGGAGCCGTTCACGCCTGCGGTGGCCTTGATGGTGTAGTAGGTGTAACCGCCGCCGCTGCTGCCGCCGCCGTTGTAGACCCAGTTGGCCTTGACGGTGACGTCCTTATCCGGCATGACGAAGCTGGCGTTCTTGCTGCTGGCGCTGAGAACGGTCACATCGTCGGAGGTCCAGCCGTTGAAGGTGTAGCCAGACTTGGTTCCGGCGTAGATATTGACCGTGGTTCCTGCGGCATGGCTGCCAGCGCCGGTAGCGCCGGTGCCCGCGCCGCTCAGGGTAACGTTGTGATACTTGGCAGCCTCCGCGTCGGCGACCTTGATGGTAAGCTCCTTCGTTTCAGAGCCGCCGCCATTGGTGGCCTTGACGGTGAACTTGAAATCGCCAGCCTTGGAGGGCGTGCCCTTGATGGTGTCGCCCACCAGCGTCAAGCCGTCAGGCAGAGAGCCGGCCTCGATGCCCCAGGTGATGGGGTTGGTGCCGGTGGCAGCCAAGGTCTGGCTGTACGCATCGCCCACCTTGCCGTCCGGCAGGGCAACGGTGGTGATGGCGGGCTTGGTGGGAACATAGGTGCCCTCGGTGGCATCGAAGGTGTAGGTCAGGATCACGCTGTCCGCGTGGTTATCGCCGGTCAGATTGGGGCTGACCGTGGCCGTCTTGCCCTCGATGGGGTTGTAGGTGGACTTAACGGAGAATACGCCTGCGCCAGCGGTCTCCAGCGTGATCTTCACGGTGTAGACCGTACCGGGCTGGAACTTGCCGCCGATGGCAAGGGGCGTACCGTCCGCTGCCATCCACTCGGTGTTCGCCACAGTGTAGGTGCTATCGGTGGTGGTGGGCGTAGTTGCAGCAGCGTCCTTGACGGGCTTTGCAACGGTCAGGTGCTCCACCATGATGCTGGTCAGCATGGGGATCTCGGTGTTCTCGCTGCGCTTAGCATGGCAGTCAACGCACTCCTCATGCTGCTTGCCCGCCGCGTTGGGGGTTGCCGCGGTGTCTACCTTCCACTGCCAGTTATGGTTGGCAGTTTCGGTGTAGTTTGCGGTTTCGCCGGACTTCTTGCACTTGGAGCAGGTACGGCTATGGGTGGTGTCGTCGCTGTTGGGCGTCCATGCGTTGAAGTCGTGAGCTTCCACCTTGAAATCGTCGCCTGCTGTGCAGGTCTTGATATGCGTACCGGGGTCCATGTATACCCAAGGCTGCGCGTCGGTATCGTGGGTATGGCCGACCGTTACGGTGCAGCTTGCGGATTTGGTTCCGCAGGTGACTGTGATAATTGCCGTGCCCTGTGCCTTAGCAGTCACCTTGCCGGTATTATCAACCTCCGCGACTGTGGGCTTGTCGCTCGTCCAAATCAGGCTGCCCGCCGCGTTGACAGGCTCCTTCACGGCGGAGAGCTGATAGGTCGCGTTAAGCTCCAGATTTACCTTTGCCGGGGCAACGGTAAGGCCGGTAAGCTCAATGACGGGAGCTGCGGTCACGGTGACATAAAAGAGGGAAGTCTTAGGAAGCGTTTTGTATTCGGTGCTGCCATCCTTGACGGCAACCAGCTCCAGTTGGGCTTTCTCCGATGCGGCATGAGCCGCTTTCGGCTTGATCTTGCCGTCCTCCAGCTTAATATTATCATTCTCCGTCACATACGTAGCGCCGTAGGTTCCTCTCTTGAGAATGCGCCATTCCAGATGATAGCCGCTGTTCGCGGGCAGCAGAGTCGGAAGATCGGTGGGAAGCTCCGCCTCGTCATTTTCGCTCAGGGTAATATCCGCGTATGTGTAAACATTCTCAAGCCTCAAAGCATTGGCCAAATTGGAATCATCGTATACTTCAACAGGCCATGTGCCGTAGGCGTTTGATGGACCACCGGGGTAGCTGGCTCTCAGATTTGCGCTGCCTGTAGAAACGCCGGTGATCGTGATGGTATGGCCATTGGGGAACGGTGTGGCCGTCCCGGTGCTTGCATTAATTGTTCCATTGGAGATATCGATGTTGCTTGTTGTCGCGCCAGTATCCTCGAAGGTGATCTCATTCCAAGAATTGGCGTTGCTGGGATCTGCGCTGACCTTCAGCGTAACGCTCTCACTCTTCTTGATGTAGATCGTTTCGCCGCTGTCGTAGCCTTCCAGCAACACGTACTGCAAAGGAACATCGTTAAACAGCTTGATGCTGTTTCTGCTCACAATAGAGCCAGCCGTATGGGTAGCGGTCCCCTTGAAACGGGCGAAAACATAATAGGTGGTACCGCTCGTCAGGCCGGTTACGGTTGCGGAACTGATCTGATTTGCGCTCCAATCCGCCGTAGAGGTCGTGTTGTAAACATACTCGCAGTTGGGGTCGTAGTTCGTGATTTTGAAGCTGGTGTAAGTGCCTGCGCCATCCTGCACGGCCTCCAGCTGAATAACCTCGGGATAATTGTTATTGTCGGCCTTGCGGACCTTCACCGCCTCGCCGATGATCTCGCCGAGATAGCCCTCCGCTGTGACCTTCACGCGGATGCGGACAGTATCACCCATGTCAGCCGCCACGGGAGTATACTTGCCACTGGTCGCGCCCTCAATATTCGTCCATGTGCTGCCGCCGTCCGTGCTGCGCTGCCACTGGTACGACTTGGTAGCTTCTGCGGGTGTCACGCTGGCAGAGACGGAGATGGGGCTGCCGTAGACAATGCCGCTGGTGTAGTACACGCTGCCCTCGATGGTGGGATCGGGTTCAACCACCGGCGCGGGATTCACCACCAGCTTGACGATATGCTCGTTGCCCATGATACCGATGTTGTAGGGGCTGCCGGTCTTTTTCAGATTCAGATGCAGGTCAAAGGAATAGACCTTGGCGGGAGCGTCCTTATCAATGGTGAATCTATATTCGGTGTCGGTGGCGCTGATGGTATCAGTGGTGGGCGTGGTAGAACCGGAGATATAGCGGTCGCACGTTGCGTTATAGCTATAGCCCGCGGCACTCAGTTCCGGTGCCAAATCTTTCCACTCGAACTTGATGGTATGCGCCGTGTCGTTGGTAATCTCCACAGCCGCGCCATACCAGTCCTTGGCGTAGTCGATCACGTTGGTGTCCAGCGTGACGGACTTCATGCCCCATGCGTTGGGGATGATTCGGATGGGGTTGGAAGCAGTGCCCTTCAACCACATTTCATAATATTTATAATTAGGGGTGGTAAGCTTTTCCAAAACAGCAGTGTAAGCATTGGGGCCGGTAAAGGTGCCGTCAGGCGTAACAACTGCGCTGTAGCCAAAGCATTTATCCAATCCCAGCGCAATATTGGGGTTGCCTGTCGGTTTATCTTTTTCAAATATACCGTCATCTGCGTAAAGGTCTACTGTGCCCTTAAAGGTGCCGCCATTCAAACGGTACGGCATGTAAAGGCTCGTTTTCCAAGGCCAGTACTGCAAATAAGCATTGCCCTCAAAGGTGCCGCCGTTCACTGTGACAGCAGGATTAGAATTATTCTCCTCTGCCGTGTACAGCACCTGCACATCCTTCTTGAAGGTGCCTTTGTTGATCTGAATAGAGCCGTTGGTGTCTTGATATCCGCTCAGCTTTACATGGCCGTCAAACACGCCGCCGTCAATGATGACCTTACACTTTCCGTCTGTACGAAGAGCGTAAGAATTTCCGTCAAGATCTTTGTAGGCATGTTCAGGGTAAAATTTGCCCGGATGGCTGATAGTCACGCCTTCCTTGATCGTAATATTGCTGTCCATAGCCCGGACTGTATCGGCATTAGACTCATGCGGCTCAGCAGTAACGGTAAAACTTCCATTTTCCAGCGTTAAGCTACTTCCTCCATGCACATGGAATAAGCAACAACCTGCATCACTGGCAATATAGTTCTTAAAAGCGCCGGTGATCGCGCCGGTTTTCGCAGAGCTGCTGTCCTTGATTGTCAGATTACTTCCATCGTACACTCGAAGGAACACCCCCATAGGGAGTAACCTGGTCATCAGCGTCAGGGTTTTTCCGTTCAAGTCGAGAGTACAGGTTTGGTTTTCAAAAGTCAGCCAATCCTCTACTTCCAAGCCGCTACCTGTGGAATGGAAATTGGTGGTGTCAATGTCCTGCCCCAGCGTGATGTATTCCTTCTTGGCTTTGACTGCGTCCTGCAATTCCTTGTAGGTGTTAACGGTCGTCCATTCCGCCGCGCTCGCCGTCACGCCCATGGCGGGCACGAGGGAGAGCAGCATCACCAGCGTCAGAAGCAGACTGGTCATTCGTTTTCTCATGTTTTTTCTTCCTCCTTCATAGAAAGAATTTGTTGTGCGCCGCGTTTTTGTCCCCGGCCCGCGGCCGCCGGGTGAAAGGCAGGCGTTCCTTCGGATCTGCCCCACCTCCTAAAGCGGAGCCACGGCGAAAGTCGTGCCCTTCGTGCCGTGGACGCCGGGCGGCGCTCTGTTGGCCGCCGCCCGAGGCATGGACGGCTTTCCATCGCCGTCGCTCTCCCGATCCCGCGCCTGTGTGCGGGGGCGAAGGAAGGAAAATAGCTTCTTCATCCCGTGTCACCCCCTGCCGTCAGAGCGCGAAAAGGCGCGCCCTGTCCGAAAACACTTCGGGCAGGCCGCGCCTGTTGACGATATATGAGGGCAGCAGAAAAGGACAGACTTACTCTGTCTGTCTGTCTGTCTGTCTGTCTGTCTGTCTAATTATGGGGGAAAATCTCATGCTGTCAACCCCTTTTTTTCAGATGTTTCAAGGGCTTCGCGCTTTTGCGCTTCCGTTCAGATGCCTCGAAAAAGCGGTCTTGCGCGGCGCTGTCCGAGCCATTCCTGCCGGACACTTCGCCGCTTCGCCACACCCCAAAGCCCGGACAATTCAGCGCCCCGGCAAACGGGTATGGTTAGATACAATAAGTCTACCATAGACCCCTCCGCAATTCAAGGCTTTTGTGTGAATCCCCTGTATCTTTTTCGGGAACGGGTTAAAAAAATCCGGCTTTTTTCGCCGCGAACAGAACATTTCTCCGAAAATCTGGCCAAAACGCCCTGTTTGGATTGTAGTATGGGTAGAGGGGGAAATACGGGGGTACGGAGTAGTCAGCAAGCACAGCAAGCGAGTACCCGCTTGCGGATTTTGCGCTGTTCAGGTCCCTTGCCCGAACAGTCAAAATTGCTTGCTGGGATATCCCAGACCCTTATGAGAAACGGAGGCTGCCCATGGCGAACCGAAAGCGGAATATTCAGATGAAGTTCTATGTGACGGAGGAGGAAAAACGGCTCATAGATGAAAAGATGGCGCAGCTCCCCACACGGCGGTACGGCGCGTATCTGCGGAAGATGGCGATAGACGGGTATATCATCCAGCTTGACACCACGGATATCAAGCGGATGAACGCTGCCCTGTCCGCCATTGGTCGGAACGTCAATCAGATCGCCAAGCGTGTCAACGCCGGAGGCGGCGCGTACAAAGCGGATATGCGGGAGATACAGGAGAGGCTGGATGAGATATGGCAGTTACAAAGACGCATCCTATCAAGTCAACGCTGAAAGCGGCCATTGACTATATCTGCAACCCGGAAAAGACGGACGGAAAACTGCTTGTATCCTCCTATGGCTGTGCCGCCGAAACTGCGGATATCGAATTTGCCTGGACCCGCCGCCATGCCATCGACAAGGGAACGAACCTGGGCCGTCACCTGATCCAAGCCTTTCAGCCTGGGGAGGTCACGCCGGAGCAGGCCCATGAGATCGGCATGGAGCTGGCAAGGGAGATCCTGGGCGGCAGGTATGAGTTTGTACTTACCACTCACACAGACAAAGATCATGTTCATAACCACCTAATCTTCAATGCCGTCAGCTTTGCGGATCACAAGCACTACCATTCCAACAAGCGCAGCTATCACTTCATCCGCCGCACCTCAGACCGGATCTGCAAGGAGCACGGCCTGTCCGTCATCGTCCCCGGCCAGGACAGAGGCAAAAGCTACATCGAGCATCAGGCGGAGCGGACCGGCATCAGCTATAAGGCGAAGCTGCGCGCCGCTATTGACCGGCTGCTGCCCGGCTGCCATGATTTAGAGGAGCTGCTGGTACGGTTGCAGCGGGAGGGCTATGAGCTCAAGCGGGGCAAGTACATTTCCGCCAGAGCGCCGGGACAGGAGCGGTTCACAAGGCTAAAGACCCTGGGCGCGGACTACGCCGAGGACGCCCTGGCCGCACGGATGGCCGGCCGCGCCAGACCCTCCCGCCAGCGGTCACAGCGCGGAGGCAGGGTCAGCCTGCTCATAGATATTCAGAACAACATCAAGGCCCAGCAGAGCGCGGGCTACCGCCATTGGGCGACCATCGAGAATCTGAAACGCATCGCCGAGACCAGCAACTTCCTGACGGAACACGGCATCGGCAGCATGAAGGAGCTGACGGAGTGCTGCGAGGCGGCTTCCGCCTCCGCCGCCCGGCTGAAAGCGGAGCTGCGGGAGACCGGGGTGCGGATCGAGGAGCTGACGCTGAAAATGAAGCACGTCGCCGCCTACCGTCAGCTCAAGCCCATCTATGACCGCTATCAGGCGTCGAAGGACAAAGAGAAGTTCCTGCGGGGCTATGAGAGGGAGATCATTCTCTTTGAGGCCGCCGCTAGGGAGTGCAAGCGTCTGGGCGCGGTTCCGCTGCCATCCACGGAGCGGATGCAGGCCGAAATGGACGCGCTCACCGCCCGAAGGGCGGCGCTGACCGCCGAGCGTCAGAAGGCGCAGCGGGAGGAGCAGGACTACGCCGCCGTGCGCCGGAACGTGGAGGAGTTCCTATCCCCGCCCCGGCAGGCGCCGGCACGGCAGAAGGATATGGAGCTGGAATGACCCCTGGGGCAAACTTTTTGCCGCAATCTGCGTTTTCCCCTGGGCTTTTGCCGAAACGTCAGATATAATGAAGGTACAAACGATTTTGAAGGAGGCGAATCCCATGACAAGAGGCGAGGCCTTAAAAGACTTTTTCCGCAAGACCATCCTGCCGGTGGCGTCGGCCGCGCTGCTGTACTGCATCTTCCGCTCCGCCTGCGTAAAGAACGGGGAACTGGATTATCTCTGGCTCTGGATCCTCTGCGGGCTTCCGTTTGGGATCTGGCGGCTGCGGCTCTGGATCATACCGGGCGGCGGCTCTCTGGGCGGCGGGATCGCCCTGTTCCTTCTGAACTTCGTCTTTGCCGGTCTTATCGGCGGCTGCGTCCTTGTCTGGCGGCTGCTGGTGGCGGCATGGTATGTGCCGCTGACGCTGTACCGCCTGCTGACGGCGGGCTGTGCGTGTATCATCACCGAGGATTAAGCCCGCGCTATGGAACTATGGAAAACGGCCGCTTTGCCGATGGAAAAGCCATTCACCGCCTAATGGAAAAGAACAGGCCTTTCCCACAGGACGGCAAACCGCTTTCCCACAGCGCCGCCCGGCTTGGCCGTTTGCCCACAATCCCACAGCGCCTATGACTGCTGCTGCCGCAAAAATCGCGTTCCCTGATAGAAAAAATCATCATTTCATGGTAGAATGGGGATAGCCCATCAAAGGAGGGAAAAGCCCATGGACGAAAATAACTCCATACAGCTTTTTGAAGATAGAAAGATCCGTACCGCCTGGGACGAGGAAAAGGAAGAATGGTACTTCTCCGTGGTGGATGTGGTGGCGGTGCTGTCGGACAGCGCCAATCCCACGGATTATCTCAAAAAAATGCGCAAGCGGGACGAACAGCTCGCAAGCTACCTGGGGACAAATTGTCCCCAGGTAGAAATGACCGGCTCCACAGGCAAAAAGCGAAAGGTGCTTGCCGCCAATACGGAACAGATCCTGCGCATCATCCAATCTATCCCCTCGCCGAAGGCAGAACCCTTCCGGCTCTGGCTCGCCGCCGTAGGCCGGGAGCGCATCGAGGAGACCATCGACCCGGAACAGGCCATCGACCGGGCGTTGGAGACCTACCAGAAGAAGGGCTATGACGCCGACTGGATCCACCAGCGCATCCTCTCTATCCGCGTCCGCAACGAGCTCACCGCCGAATGGCAGGCGCGGGGCGTGGAGCAGGGCCGGGAATACGCCATCCTCACCGACGAGATCACAAAGGCCTGGTCCGGCATGACCACCCGGCAATACAAAAACCTGAAAGGTCTCAAAAAGGAAAACCTCCGGGACAACATGAGCACATTGGAGATCGTGCTGAACATGCTGGCCGAAACCACGACCACGGAGCTTTCCAAGGCCCACCGGCCGGAGGGCTTTGAGGAAAGCCGGATCGTCGCCCGGCGCGGCGGCAAGGTGGCGGGAGACGCACGGCGCGCCATCGAAGCGGACACCGGGAGGCCCGCCGTCACAGCGGAGAACGCCGCCCAGCTCAACGCCGTGGTGACGGATGTGATCCAGGGCGTGGCGGAAGCGGACAAGCCCAACGAGGACGAGAAATAAGCAAAAAAGAAGCGGGGACGCAGCCAACGGATATACCGAAGGCCGCGTCCCCGCTTTTGCTATGGGCGCACATGGGAAAGTGTCAAGAACCGCTGCTTTCTCGCCGCAGGAGCGCGGAAAAAAGCGCGGATGGGAAATCATAAGGGCATGGTCTGAAAACGCCGCCACGGGGGACTATTTTGCCCGTTTCCCACCCTTATCCATGCCTTTTTTCACGCGCTGGGACTGGAAGTGCGGGCAGTCCAATACCACCGCCCGGAAGCTCTGCTTGCAGGGATGGACACAGCCCTTGCAGAGCCGGTTGTACTGCCGCCTGCCATTCTCCCCCAGGAAGAAGGCCCATTCCAGCCGCCACTTCAGGCCCCGGCTCATCGCTCCCCCAGCTCCGGGGGCTTTTTCTCCGGGGCAGACCTGGGCTGCTGCTTCGCGCACTCCTGCTTTGCCGCCGCCAGCCGTTCCCGGATGGAGGGCTTTTTCTCCGGCTGCGTCCGCTCCGCGTGCTCCCTGGCCTTCTCCAGCTCCTCGCCCCGCCGGCCGTTGTTGATAACGCCGTCGATCATGCCGTAGTCGTCCTCCAGCGTCATTTCAGCGGTACGGAGGGGATTGTCCTTTTCCGGCGCATCAGCTCTGACCGCATACGCCTGGGTCCCATTTGCCATAATGAGATATTTTCCATCCTCAGAGGCGTGATGAAAACCGTATCCGTCCGCCTCCATCTGCTCCCTTGTCATGCCGCAGAGATAGAAGCTGCCCCTGGGTGTCTGGATGCGCTCGGTGATATCGCGGCTTTTCTGCGCCGGCTGCAAAAACTCCGGCACTTCGGAAAAGCCAGCGCGGTCGCAGTAATGGGCGGTATCCTTCCCGCCCTGATGCAGTACCACGATATCCGATACCGACAGGGAGTGCCCCGTGAAATCTGCCGGACGATCCACATTGAACCGGGTATAAATGCTTTCAAGATTGTCCTTTTCCGTCAGCGGCGCTTCATAGACCAGCTCATAGTTTTCCGGCTTCACAGAAAGACCGTTGCGGTGGATGCTGTCCAGCGGCTCAAAGCGATAATCCAGCGTTTCATTGCCGCCCTTGAGCTGGTAGATGGAGAAACTGCCCACCGGCTCGCCCTGCGCCGCCCGTGCCTGCTCCACGATAGCGGCGGGGCTCTGCACATAGGCGGCCGCCTCCGCCGCGTACTCCCGTTCCGCCTTTTCCGCCGCGGCCAGCATTTCATCCACACGGGATCTGTCCGGATCCTCCAAGGCCGCCTTGACCTCGGCAGGGTCGAAATCCAGAAACTCCTCGTATCCCGTGGTGTCCTTGAACTTTTCGATCTCGGAGGGAAGATAGTCCTCCTGCGTCTGGCCCAGCGCCGCCAGCTTTTCCTCTAAAGCGGAAATACGCCCCGCCATCAGATTTTCGTAAATCGCTTCCTTTGCGGCGTGCGCCTCCGGGTGCTCCGCCGCGTACTGCGGATCGTTCTGACGGAAAAACTCGTCCAAGTCAAAGGCGATATCCATGGCCCACTCGGACTTTTCTTCTTCGGGAAGATCGTCCTGGAAGGTCATCACCCGGTATTCGTCGGGGATGCTGCCGCGCTCGCCGTCATAATACTCGCAGAAGCGGTCCCCCGTATCCCGCACATAGCCCTGATCCGTAAAGCTGCCGTTTTCGTCCATCGCCACGTCCCGGCCGTAGGCCTCATAGTCGATGTAATTTTGCAGGTGCTCCGGCACCTGCATGACCTCCAGCTCCTCGATGTAATAGCGCCCAAGATCGTCATAGTCCTCAATATGGGGATAGACCTCATAGCAGTCCAGATTTTCCGTCAGGTTGATGATCTCCTGCAGGCTGCCGCAATGGTCGCCCATTTCCATACCGGCCT
>OLNO01002461.1_pt1 | contig 12477 bp, 8 predicted proteins | sample 1672861 | NCBI WGS metagenome assembly OLNO01 (sample SAMEA3136731, study PRJEB25190) | human gut metagenome | reverse complement strand
CATGTCGTGACAATGATCTGACTATTCAGGAACTGGCAACGCTCTGTGATGCTTTTTATATCGGCGGAACCAAAAACGGAGCTCTTTTCGGAGAAGCACTGGTTATTTTAAATGATACTATGAACGATCATTTCCGTTGGATGATCAAACGTCAATGCGGTCTGCTGGCAAAAGGACGGCTCATCGGTGTTCAGTTTGAAGCACTGCTGGAAGGCGGCATGGACAGCATCTATTTTTCCATGGCATCCCATGCCAATGAAATGGCTGCTCTCCTGCGCGACTCTCTGACAGAACTTGGTGTACCGTTCTTCGGAAGCTCCCAGACAAACCAGATTTTCCCGGTTCTTCCGACTGCTGTTGTGAAAGAGCTGGAAAAAGACTTTTTCTTTTATGAATGGGCACCGGAGAAAAATGGCATGATTCCAATCCGTCTGGTCACCGCCTGGGGCACAACAAAAGATGATGTGGAATCATTTTTACATACCATCAAAAAATTACTTTCATAGAAACAGCTAATACGTCTTCTATCAGTCGAACGCACCGGTTCTCACTTAATTTATGCCAAACACACATGAAATCCGGTGCGTCATTCCATTCAGTATAAGCTCTTATATTTTTCTTATAATCACTGCATATCCCAATTCTGCCCAAGTGGCAAAGAACCTTTTTAATGAGCAAACTGGCTGTTATATAACTTATAATAAAACCCTTTCTGTTTCAGCAATTCTTCATGATTTCCCTGCTCAATGATACTTCCATCCTTCATCACCAGAATCCGGTCTGCATTCTGAATCGTGGACAGACGATGCGCCACGATAAAGCTGGTCCGTCCTTTCATCAATTTTGCAAATGCATCCTGAATTTTAATCTCCGTTCTCGTATCAATGGAAGAAGTTGCTTCATCCAGGATCAGCATCGGTGGCTGACACAACATCACCCGCGCAATGGAGAGCAGCTGCTTCTGTCCCTGGGACAGGCTTCCACCATCTTCTCCGATCACAGTATCGTAACCATCCGACAAACGCTTGATAAATCCATGTGCATGGCATGCTTTTGCTGCTGCAATCACTTCTTCATCGGTGGCATCCGGACGTCCCATTCGGATATTGTCCCGAATGGTACCTGCCTGCAGCCAGGTATCCTGCAGCACCATACCATAATTTTCACGGAGGCTGTGTCGTGTCACATGCCGGATATCCTGATCTTCCACGCACACAGAGCCGGCATTGACATCATAGAAGCGCATCAGCAGATTGATCAGTGTCGTTTTTCCGCATCCGGTCGGACCTACAATCGCAATGGTCTGTCCCGGTTCCACCTCCAGATTCAGATCCTCGATCAGTTTTTGCTCCGGCAGATAAGAGAACGCTACCTTTTTCAAGTTTACTTTTCCCTCTATCTGATGCAGTACAACTGCGTCCTTATCATCCGGAATTTCTACTTCTTCTTCAATCAGTTCAAAAATACGTGCTGCACATGCCAATGCATTCTGCAGTTCTGTAATAACACCGGAAATCTCATTAAACGGTTTCGTATACTGGTTGGCATAACTCAGGAAGCAGGAAAGGCCGCCGACCGACATGCCGCCTGCAATAACACTTAATGCTCCTGCCAGCGCCACGCCTGCATATACCAGACTATTGACAAAACGGGTACACGGATTTGTCAATGAAGAAAAGAAAGTTGCACGCAGAGAACAGTTCTGCAGCCGTTCATTAATCTCATCAAACTGTTCCAGTGCTTCATCCTCATGTGAAAATGCCTGTACGATTTTCTGATTTCCTACCATTTCATCAATCAGTGCTGTCTGCTCTGCTCTTGTCTCCGACTGCAGCCGGAACATATCAAAGGTCTTTTTGGCGATAAAGCCTGCTACGATAAAAGAAACCGGTGTAATAAGAACTACGACAAAGGTGATACCCACGTTGACTGACAGCATAAATCCGAATGTTCCCACAATGGTAGCCACTCCGGTAAAAAACTGGGTAAATCCCATCAGAAGGCCATCTGCAAACTGATCCACATCCGCAATTACACGGCTGACCACATCTCCCGCCGGATGCCCGTCAATATATTTCAGCGGCAGGATCTCGATCTTGCGGAAAGCCTCGTTCCGGATATCCCGCACAACCTGATAAGTCATTTTATTGTTGCATACATTCATAAGCCACTGGGCAAGGGCCGTAATCAGCGTACATACGCCGATCTGGATCATTACCCGGAACACTGCGGGAAAATCCACCTGCCCTTCCGACACAATATAGTCCACTGCCTGTCCGGTCAGTTTTGGAATGTAAAGCGTCAGCGCCACGCTCAGAGCGGCCAGCAGAATGGAAAAGATAAGGAAAATCCGGTATTTTCCAAGGTACTGCAGCACTTTTTTTATTGTTTTTATCTGATTTGTTTTCTTAGTCTGGTTGTTCCTGTTCTTCTTATCAGCCATTTGACACTGCCTCCTTCGGGAACTGAGAATAGTAAATTTCCTGATAAACCGGGCAGTTCTCAAGCAGCTCCTCATGGGTGCCCCGTCCCGCCAGTCTGCCGTCGTCCAGTACAAGGATCTGATCCGCATGCCAGATGGACGCCGCCCGCTGGGAAACAATAAATACAAGCGGCTGTTCCTTCATCCCCGCAATGGCTTTCCGAAGCGCCGCATCTGTAGCAAAATCCAGAGCTGAAGCGCTGTCGTCCAGGATCAGAATCTCCGGTTTTCTCACCAGCGCCCTGGCAATGGTAAGACGCTGCTTCTGTCCGCCGGACAGATTTCTTCCTCCCTGTTCCACCGGCGCGTGCAGACCGCCTTCTTTCTTCTCTACAAACTCCGCCGCCTGGGAAATCCGAAGCGCCTCCTGTAGCTCCGCTTCTGAAGCCTGCGGATTTCCCCAGCGCAGATTCTCCTCTATCGTTCCCCGGAACAGGACTGCCTTCTGGGGCACGACTCCGATCTGAGCCCGCAGGCTCTCTGTCTGATATTCTTTCACGTCTCTTCCGTCCAGACGGACCATTCCTTCCGTGGCGTCGTAAAAACGAGGAATCAGATTGACAAGGGAGGACTTCCCGGAGCCAGTTCCTCCGATCACACCGATGGTCTGCCCCCGCTCTGCCCGGAAGGAAATATCCGTCAGAGCCTCGCCTGCCGCACCTTTATACGTAAGGGAGACATGGGAAAATTCCAGGAACGGTTTTTCCTGTTTTTTCTCATTTTCCTGCGATTCTTCCCGCTCCGCAGTATTCCACTGCAGGCTTCCTTCCTTCATATCCGGCTTCTCCAGGAGCACTTTCTCAATCCGGTTGGCACAGGCCACCGCCTTTGTCACAGTAATAATCAGATTGGCCAGCTTCACAAGCTCCACCAGAATCTGGGACATATAGTTCAGAAGGGCTACGACCTCTCCCTGGGTCAGATCACCGATATTAACCCGCACCGCACCGATATAGATCAGTACAACAATGGCGCCGTTTACAATCACATAGGTCAGCGGATTCATAAGCCCGGAGATCCGCCCGGCAAACTTCTGGGCGTCGGTCAGCCGCTGATTGGCGGTATAAAACCGCTCCTTCTCCTGATCCTCCTGATTAAACGCCCGGATCACTCTGGCGCCGGTCAGATTTTCCCGGGCAGCCAGCAGAACCTGATCCAGCCGGGACTGCACGTTCCGGTAAAGAGGCATGGTGATAAGCATAACACCGAACACGATCACCGAAAGCAGCGGAATCGCCGCCACAAACACAAGGGCCGCCTTCACATCCACGGTGAAGGCCATAACCATTGCGCCGAATACAATAAACGGCGAGCGCAGGAACAGGCGCAGCACCAGGTTCACGCCGGACTGCACCTGATTGATATCACTCGTCATTCTCGTAATGAGGGTGGATGTGCCGATGGTGTCCATCTCCGTAAAAGAAAAACTCTGAATATGAGCAAAAAGAGCATGCCTTACCCCAGCGCCGAAGCCTGCCGCCGCCTTTGCCGAAAAGTACTGGGCCGTAATGGAACAGACCAGTCCGATCAGCCCCAGAGCGATCAGAAGAAGACACATCCGGATAATGTATCCGCTGTCCTTATGGGCAATGCCCACATCAATCACCGCCGCCATCACAAGCGGCACAAGCAATTCAAATGACGCCTCCAGCATCTTAAAGAGAGGCGCCAGTATGGATTCTTTTTTATATTGTTTCAGATAAACAAGAAGTGAACGCATATCATTTCCCCTTTCATTTCTTTGTCTATCTTAACACATTTCCTGCCGGAAGGACAGGCGGACTTCCGGAAACTATTCCGGCAGGCTCTCCTCCACGCACAGGATCCCGTACCCCAGCTGCGCATTGGGCCACCGGTCATACCCCGGCACTTCCCGGGCGCCCCGTCTGAGATACGCCTTCACCTTCTCCCCGTACAGATAGGGATCATTGCCCTGCACGATTCCCCACTCCATCAGAAGAGCCGCGCTGCCGGTGACGAAAGGCGCGGCAAAGGACGTGCCTGTCTGCTCCCGGTATCCCCCGCCGGGCACCGGCGCCATGACCCTTACGCCCGGGGCGGCCAGATCCGGCTTTGCCCCTTCTCCTTCATACAGCGAAGCCGGCCCTCTTCCGGAAAAATCCGCATAGGAAAAGGTCAGCGCATCGTAGGCGGCTACCGTGACAGCCAGAGATGCTGTGGACGGAATGGTCAGCGTGGTGTCCGGAGAGGGCCGCAGAAAAGCCGTTCCCACATTGAGCACATTCTGGCTGGGCAGCCACATCTCATAGGTCCCGTCCACGATCCTCCGGGGCGTCAGAACAATCTGCCACACGCCGCTTTCCATATAGGATGCCTCCGGCAGAAAAGAAATATAGATCTCCTGTTTTACACTGTATGGCTTGGGCTCCCCGTAATACAGAAGAAGCTCCGTGCCGCCCAGAGACAGCCGCTGAGGTCCCAGAATTTCCGGAATTGGACCCGTCCGTACACCGGAAGGACTGATTACGGAAATATCCATCTCATCCACATAGGATTTCCAGATCTGCACACTCAGGCTGGTCTCTCTGGGCTGGACAGCGATCTCGACTCTCTCTTCTTCCTCATCAGATACCCGGCCTCCGGTATGCCCGCCGCTGTTTCCCTCATTTCCTGTTCCCACGCAGATTACATTCTTCCATGTTTCCGAGATATCATTGAGGAACCGCTCTATAAGGGAAGTTCCGTCATGGGATCCGTATGTATTTCCGAAGCTTATGTTCACCGCCACAGGTTTGCCCAGCCGCAGGGCAGTACGTACAATATAATCCACTCCCTGCATCAGTTCTGTCGTTCTGGGAAATCCGTCCTGCCGGGGCGTGCCCATTTTCACAACGACAAGCTCTGCCTCCGGAGCAGCTCCCCGGTACCGTCTGCCTTCACTTCCCCGTCCGTTTCCTGCAGCGATCCCGGCCACCGCCGTTCCGTGGCCGCTGATATCCCGGGTGGGAACCAAATCCAGACGGGCAAGGGGATCTGTTTCCTGCAGCGCCCGGTTGATCTGTTCCCGGGTAAACTCCCTGCCCAGGTTATATCCCTCCGGCGGATTTCCGGAAACCGACTGGTCCCAGAGCGCCGCGATCCGGGTGGTCCCGTCCTCGTTTCTGAAATCCGGATTGGCATAGTCAATTCCGCTGTCTACAATTCCCACCAGAACTCCCTGGCCGGACAGAGAAAGAGGCGGAACCTGTACCCCATTGACGCAGGACACCTGCCTCCCTGTTTCTACCTGAAAATAAAGATTTTTCGGCTTCTCGATAAATTCCACCTCAGGGAGCGCTGCCAGCTGCTGGATCCGGTCTTCTTTGACCACAGCTATGGCATATTCTCCCAGCAACCTGCTTGTGGACACCACAATCCTGTTTATCGCTTCCGGATCCCCAGAATATTTCAGAATCAACTCCCACTCCTGTTCCGTGGAATCGTATCCCGTCTCCAGCTCATCTAATCGTTCCCTTTCTTCTTCTGTGGCCTCAAGAGCAAGATTCAACAGATTTTCTATTTTCTGACTCATGGCATACCTCCTATCTGGATTCTATGCAAAGATTTCCAGTAATGTTCCCGTTTTTCATCAAAACAGGAACAGAGAAACGGATATACCATATAGCTGGGCCAGGCGAGAATCGCACCTGCCCTGATATTTGTCTGTAAAAGAAAAAAGACGGCTGCTGACAGCCATCTTTTCTCTCACTGCTCTATATAATGGAATCATGCCAGCCAACGGCTCTCCCGTCTCTGTCTTTTTAATCCATTACAAATTCATAATTGTTATCTCTTAATGCTTTCATTGCTTTCTCTGCTGCCGCAAGAGTCTGCTCAGCATCCTCCATTGTATGCTGCGCGTTTACATACCATCTGCCGCCGTGCATAAGAAATACTCCGAATTCCTGCATATATTTCTGGAAGTTTTTACAAAGTTCATGGTCAAAATCCGCAAGTTCCTCATCCATGTATAATCTTCTCCTGCCTCCGGGTACGCCGAATATTGTGGAGAATACTCCATTTGCTTCTGTAATTGTAAGCGGTATGTCATATTTTTTTGAAATGTTCACAAGTCCGTCCATAATTTTTTCCTGCACCGCAAATACCTGTTTATAAACCGCACAGTTATCTCTCGCGAGAATATCCAGATTGGCCAGCACTGCCGCCATTCCCAGGCCATAACCCGGGTAAGTGCCGGGCGTTAATACTTTATTTCCTCTGACACATTCCATGATCTTTTTCTTTCCGACTACCGCTGATACCGGAATGCCGTTTGAAATTGCCTTACCTAAAGTACAGATATCCGGGGTAATGCCTAATACAGTCTGGGCGCCTCCAATATTGACTCTGAATCCTGTAATTACTTCATCCATACACATTACTACATTATATTTATCGCACAACTCCCGGATCTTTTCCAGAAATCCCGGCTTGGGATATAATCCATCGTGGTTCCAGACTATACCCTCGAAATGGATTGCCGCGATCATATCATGATATTTATCAAATGTCTCTTCCAGCATTTCAAAATTATTCCACTGAATCATAAAGGTTTCCCTTCCGGCCCACGGCACTCTGCCCTCAGTGTAATAAGGATCTTCTTCAGGACTTGCAGTCAAAGAAAAGTCTGTGTAAGGAGGTTCATCCGGGTTGCTACTCATTTTTCCTCCTAAAACATTATCTCCCCATCCTGAATAATTACCATAAAATCTCACAATTACATATTTCCCGGTATATGCTCTTGCGATTCTGAAAGCCGCCTGGACAGCTTCTGATCCGGTTGTAGTAAATTTAATCTGTTCAGCGCATGGAATATATTTTGTCAGCAGTTTTGCTACCTCGATGTCCATAGGCGAAAATAAAAGATTTGAACCAATGGCCGTTCCGTTATGTTTCAGATATTCTATGATTTTTTCCGTAAATTCCGGATGTCTGTGGCCTAATATATTGGGGCCCATAGATCCGTTATATTCTATGTATTCATTTCCGTCTACATCCGTAAGATGTGTTCCTTCTGATTTTGCTATAAACAGTCTGTGTTTCGTAACATCTGTCGGAATCCTTAAATTTGAATGTCCCGCGGGATAAAACTCATTAAATTCTACTGTTAACGCTTCGCTGTTATCTTTTTTTAACATAATATTCTCCTCCTTGTCTGTTCTTATACGTTTATTATATGGAGCCCGGATTCTGCACTTCTAGGAAAAACCGGAACCGTACTATTTTGCGGTATACCCGCCGTCAATTACCATCTGTGCCCCTGTCATGAATTTTGACTCATCCGATCCGAGGTAAACGGCTGCGTATGCAATATCATCCGGTTCACCAAGACATTTCAATACGGTAAGTTCTGTTTCCCGTTGTACATACTCCGGTTGCTTTTCAATCAATTTTTCGACCAGCGGTGTAATAATCGTCCCGGGATGGATGGAATTAACCCTGATATGATCCGGTCCATAGACAACGGCGTCTTTTTTTGTCATAATCGTAACCGCGCCTTTCGCCGCATGATATGCGGCCAGCTCGCCAGACCCTACAAGTCCCCATATTGACGACATATTAATCACAGAGCCTCCTCCGTTTTTTTTCATGTACGGTATTACGTATTTCATCATATAAAAAACGCCTTTTACATCTATATTGAATACTGCATCCCATTCTTCAGATGTAAACTCATGCGTCGCTTTATCCGCTCCGGATATGCCTGCATTATTCACTAGAATATCTATCTTTCCCCACTTCGCAATAACTGCTTCCACTGCTTCTTTGCAATTCTTTTCATCTGACACATCCAGCCGAAGATACATTGCCTCATTTCCGGCATTGGTTATCTCGTCCAGTGTTTCTTTACCTGTTTTTTCATTTCTGCAGCATACAAGCACCTTTGCTCCTTCATTTGCATACATGATTGCGGTTGCTTTTCCTATGCCTGTTCCTGAGCCTGTAACAATTGCAACCTTTCCTTCCAACCTTTTCATCCTGTCATCTCCTCCTTTTTGAAATAAACTCTTCAAGCACTTCTGTACTTTGAATAATTCTGTTTTCAGACATTTATCACCCTTATATCCGGGAAAAACCAAAATCTGTCCTGTCCGGTTTCATTTCATATAAATCGAAAGAATATTTCGTGGTTGACTTCCGGTAAGTTTTTTGATGCACAAATTCATGTGTGACTGATCATAATATCCGCTTTGTAAAGCAAGATCCGGCAGCTGTATCTGTCCGGCAGCTTCTTTAAAAATATGGTATGTCCACTGAAACTGTACAATCTGGCATAATTGTTTGATTGATATCCCTATTTTTTCCTGTACGATTTTTCTTAAATAACGGGCTGAATATCCGGTTGCATCCTCCAGCTCCTGACTTCTGATTCTGCCATGATTTCTGATAATGTCACTTGATACAAATTTTGTAATGGAGTTCACCTCATAATCAGATTCCAGCCGCTTTATAAGATACTCCTCCACACATTTCCATCTGGCCCGGAAATCTTTCGCCTCAAGAAGATTTTTGATCATTTCGTCGCTATCATTCAACGCGTCTTTACCCGCAAAAATATATGATCCGACATCTTTTACACTCTCTTTGCACAGATTACCTAATGCGCCGGTGCAGAATTTTACTCCGAAGATAGATTTAATTCTTTTCCAGAATTCAACCTTTTCTATGGAAGCAATACACGCATCTCCACTTACGAAGTAGGCAAAAGCCTCTCTATCTGTGTAAAAAACCATTAAGTCCGCGCACATATCCGGTATAATAATATTTTTTGATCTGTCATAGCAATCCACCTGATAAACTTCCCAGACAACTCCGAATAGAGGAGAATCCGGATGCGGCGATATGCTGAAATATTTATTGTTGTATTCCAGAAATGGCTGATGCGGAGTAAAATTACATTGTTTCATTTTCTTCACCTCGAAAAGCAGAAAATATTTCTTCTTACTGATTCCTTTCTGAATAAGCTATTTTATGTGCAGGATTTATTACAAAATAAGCTCCTAATCCCATTACTATCAGGATTAAACCGCTGAGTATTATATTCGTACCGGCTCCGCCGCCGAACTGTCCGCCGATGACAGGCACGATATAGGAACACAGGAAGACTCCGGACGCTTCAATCCCCGACATCAGGGACATTCCTGTTGTAGTGGCCTTTCCATGTGTCGTACGCCCGAGATAAATGGTAAGTCCCGATACAATGATCATAACGAAAAAATTATTCAGTACGCCGCCAGCATAGCATCCTGCAACACTGCGGGAAATCGCCGGAACAAGCATAAATACGCCGGCCAGGATAAATGCAACTGTTATACTGTATTTCTTTGTGATCTTTATCCATATATCTGCAAAGAAACCTGCCAGAGTACCTGACACACTGCTCAGAGAGCCTATCACTCCTGCCAGAGCTGTCGTACCGATCTTTAAGTCATTTACAATATAATCCGAATAATTCAGATACCATGCATTCCAGAATATAGCCCCGACCAGATAAAGCAGCAATATTCCAACTGCGACAGCCGGGAGTCTTGCATTTGCATTCGTTTTCTGCTTATTACAAATCTCCACTGTTTCTTTCCTGCTTTCTTTTTCTTCTGTTTTATCAATATCCGGGTAAAACAGAATTGTCAGAATCAGCACCGGTATAAGCAGCAGTACTGTTTTATATCCGTCCTGAAACCTTCCGGTATTTGCAAAAAGTCCGCCCAGTAGAGTAAAAACCGCCATTCCCAGCATTTTAAAGGCAGTGTACCATCCCAGAACTTTATCCAGAATAGCAGTGGACGATATAACTGTCAGTACCACCGGATTGGCCGCCGGAATTATTCCGCCCGGTATTCCGAGCAACGCGGAACATATCAGCACGCCGATCAAAGGCATATCAACAAACAAGATAAGAGCTCCCGATATAATGGCGGTCAGTATGCTTACAATTACAACCGCTTTCTTATTAAATACCTGCAGTATGACGCTTGCCGCAAATGCTGCCGCCATCATTACCAGCATAGGCAGTGTTGATATCAGAACCGCTGTCTGTTCCTGTCCCGGAAAGGACTGATAAATTAATGCCAGCACTACAACGGCAATGCAATAGATCCATGATGAAAACGAGGTAACCAGCACAGTTGCGATCTGTAATTTCAGCTTCATTGTATATCCCTCCGTTTTAAAAAAAGAAAAGGAGACCGAACCTGTAATATATACAGGATCAATCTCCTTTGATCGTTTATTTGCTATTATCATAATAAACCTTTAAATATTTTTCTAGGAAAAAACGGAAGTACTATTTTGTATAATTTAAATGTAATAATACCATTTGACCGATTCTTTTTCCATGGTTAATCTGCGCAATTTATGGTATTATCTTCCCAGCGTCTCCGCTTTATAGCAGGCCAGCTCGTAAGGGATAAAATATCCTTTTTCGTGGCGGCATACCGGACAGAGCTCAGGAGCCAGCTTTCCTTCATGAATATAGCCGCAGTTGGTACACATCCATTTCCGCACTTCCGTTCCTTTATACCAGGTATCATCTTCCAGCATCTGTGCCAGCTTTCCGAACCGCTTTTCATGGACATGCTCCACTTCCGCGATCTGATAAAATGCGGAAGCCGCTTCCAGAAATCCTTCTTCCCGTGCCGTATCACCGAAAGCCTGATAGACGTCTGCATATTCTTCGTGCTCATTGTGTTCTGCAGCCCGCAGTACCGCCTCCAGACTCTCCTGGGGATCTACCGGATATGTGCCGTCAATATGGATGGACTCTCCGGCCAGCGATTTCAGCAGATCGTAGTACCGCTCCGCATGGGCGCGCTCCTGATCCGCCGTATATCGGAAGATTTCCGCAATGGTGTACATTCCTTCCTTGTCCGCCCGTTCCGCCGCTATGGTATACCGGTTGCGCGCCTGGCTCTCCCCGGCAAATGCACGCATCAGATTTTCTTTTGTCATACTCTCTGAAAAATTAACAGCCATGATACATATTACTCCTTTACTTTTTAAATAGTAATATGCGCCATGGCTGAAAAATTATTCAAATTATGGAATTTTTAATTGAATCCGATCAGTCTTCTCGCAACACTGTATGCCAGAGAAGAAACCTTTCGTCCGGGACGTCCCGGCAGATTCATGGTCTGACCCAGGATACCGTAGCGGATTTTCACATAGGTCTTGTAATCCTTCTTCTTCAGATAAGCCCAGAGTTCCTTTTTCTTCACAAGATTTTCCGGCTTTTTGGACCGGATGCACAGGATTGACGATACGGTCATCATAATCGCCAGGTAATTAACCATATATTTTCTGAGCTTTTTGCTGGTAATCATTTTCAGCTCATACATGGCAATCATGGTTCTTGTGACAAACAGCTGCTGGTCGATCCGGCTGATCATTACCTTTTCATTGACCGACTGATCCTCACGCCCGATAAAATAGCGGTAGAAATCCACATTCAGATAGTACAGAGTACGCACATGGGGCAGCGGATAGTACACATAAATGTTGTCCACATAGAAGGTATGCTTCGGAAGTTCCAGCTGGCACAGCCGGAGCATCTCTGTCCGGTAGATTACCGAATGCATCAGAATATACTGATCCAGGCGGAATCTGCCGATATCATCCCAGCGGAAGATCTGGTTCTCCGGAAGTACGTTGTCATAGCGGATGACTTTTTTCTTTGCCATACCCACCTTTTCGTACACATAATTTGCGATCACCATATCGACCTGCGTGTCCGCGTCCACAAATCCTTTTACCGCGTCCAGAATCTTCATCAGAGACTCCTTATCCACCCAGTCGTCACTGTCCACAACTTTAAAATACTGTCCTGTCGCATGGGCAAGTCCGCAGTTTACTGCATCTCCATGTCCGCCGTTTTCTTTATTCACCGCTTTGATAATCGTCGGATATTTTGCGGCATATCTCTCCGCAATTTCTTTCGTTCCGTCTTTGGAGCCGTCATTTACTATAATAATCTCCACATCTTCGCCGCCTTCCAGTAT
>OLNO01002460.1_pt1 | contig 12478 bp, 7 predicted proteins | sample 1672861 | NCBI WGS metagenome assembly OLNO01 (sample SAMEA3136731, study PRJEB25190) | human gut metagenome | reverse complement strand
AGACACACCTCATGTTCATTGGGAGTGATGTAACTGACCCGGTCAACCAGGTCTCTGTCCAGCGCCCGGGCAGGCGCCGGATTCCACAGGATCGTCTTACCCGCATCAGAACACATGCGTATCGTATATGCAATCGCATCCTCCGGGATCTCATTCTGCAGAACAATAAAATCTGCTTCCAGAATCTTTTGCCGGTTCCGGTTCACATAATCCACATTTACGTATCCATTGGCGCCTTCTATGATCACGATAGTATTGTCTCCGCCGCCGGCAGTTATAATTGCCTGCCCTGTAGGCACGTCCTTCAGCGTCTCTACTGCTTCTGCCGATACCCCGCACGCGCGGAGATTCTCAAGCAGACGTCTGCCGGCGCTGTCATCTCCCACACATCCGAACATCGTGACATCTGCCCCCAGCTTCGCCATGGCCACCGCCTGATTTGCTCCTTTTCCGCCCGGCTGGTACTCCAGGCCGCCCCCTTTAATTGTTTCCCCTTTCAATGGAATCCGGTCAGCATGAACGATCATATCCAGATTCATGCTGCCCACTACAGCTATTTTCATACTCTTTCTCCTAAATAAAACCTGTGCCGAATCAATAATTTCTTTTCCTCTGTCTTCCCTGACGCCTCTTTCTTTGCTGTCTGGCGCAGGGCCGGCCGGGCTATCTTACCGCCTGTGTCAGTTCACTGCTGAATAAAATATTTCCTGAAAGTCCCAGCTCCGAAGCGATCCTGGCGATCTGAGGCATTTTGATCTTTGCCTCCCGGACTACGTCCTCATTCCAGAAGATTTCCCTGGCCGTTCCGTCTGCAATAATATTCTTATGGGCCATAGCAATAATTCTGGGGAAATTGGCCGCCACAAAGTTCATATCATGGCTGATGGCAATTACTCCTGTTCCTTCCCGTCCCAGTTCTTCTATTATCCGCTCCAGCGTCTCATTTCCCCGCTTATCCTGTCCGGCCGTAGGCTCATCCAGTATAAGATAATCCGGTTCCGTGGCGATAATGGCCGCGATGGCCACAAACTTCCGTATGGCATAAGGAATATCCAGCGGATTCATGGTAAGATATTTTCCAATTCCTGTCAATTCCACCGCCCGGTCTGTTCTCTTTTTTATCTCACTTTCCGGAAGTTTAAAATATTTCGGCATATACTGGATTTCTGCGAGAGCTGTACTGTTAAAGATCTGGTCGTCCGGATTCTGAAATACGTATCCGACTTTTCTCGAAATCCAGGCGCAGCTTTTCTCTTTCGTGTTTACTCCGTCCACCAGCACATCTCCGCCGGACGGGCGGTTAAGGCCGTTCATCAGTTTCACTGCCGTAGTTTTTCCGGCCCCGTTCTGACCTACGATGGCAATCCGTTCCCCCTTTTCGATTGTCAGATTCAGATTTTCATTTGCCACATATCCGTTGGGATAGGCAAACGACACATTTTTCAGTTCAATCGCCATCTTCCGTTCCTCCTCTTCTCCGTGCATATTCCACTGCCTGGGCTGCCGTAACCGGAATCGCCGCAAGGGGCTTGCCCGCCGCCTTCATCTCATGTCCCCACAGCGCCGCCGGAGGGATCATGGCATTATGATCCAGAAGTTCCAGGGACGAAAGTATTTTCTCCGTTCTTCCATGACATACAATCTGCCCTGCTTCCATAACCAGGATCTCGTCACAGTACTCTGCGATCAGATCGATCTTATGTTCAACAAGAATGATCGTCTTTCCGGTCTCTTTCAGCTTCCGGATAATTTCAAACACATTTTCTGTCCCGTGGGGATCCAGCTGGCTGGTCGGCTCATCGATAACCAGCATGTCATTGTCCATTACTATAATAGAAGCAAAGGCAACTCTCTGCCGCTGTCCGCCGGACAGTTCATTTGGATTTTTATCCATCAGCTCCTCAATATTGAGGAGACGGCACACTTCCTCCACTTTCCGTATCATTTCTTCCTTCTCCACGCCCAGATTTTCCAGTCCCATGGCGATTTCCTCAAATACGGTGTTTTTTACACCGCTCATCTGACTGAAAGGATTCTGGAACACATACCCGATGCGCACAGCCAGCTCCTCCGCCTTGTGATCTCTGATGTCCGTACCGAAAACTTCCGCCGCACCCTCCAGTTCGCCGTGATAAAAATGCGGAATCAGACCTCGGATCAGACTGCACAGAGTTGTTTTTCCGCCGCCGTTTTCCCCGATCAGACCATAGAATTTTCCTTCCTCAAATTCAAAACTGATATCCTTAAGCGCGTATTCTTTCGTCAGCGGATATTTGTAGTTAATATTTTTCAGCTTTACCACTGCCATTTTTCTTCTCTCCTTTATCCAAACATCTGATACAGACGTACTCCGATTACTGCAAGAAGCAGTACATCTGCCAGAATTACAATCAGTTTTTCATACACCGGCACCGGCCTTAATTCCCTGAGAAATGTATGGCTGCATTTTACAGAAAATGCTCTGGCATCCATCGCGATGGACTTTTCCTCCGTGCTGGAGATTGCCCCCAGAACCAGAGGCCCCAGGATCGGGAAAAATGCTTTTATCCTGCGGATCACGCTGCCCTCTGTCTCGATCCCCCTTGCCTTCTGAGACTCCATAATCTGAGCCGTATTCTTCTTCAGATCGGTAATGGTCTGAAATGACGCCAGCACGATATAGGATACTTCATGGGACATCCCTTTTTTCTCCAGTGAATACATAAGATCCCGCATCTGCGTGGTTGCAAAAAAGAGGATAACCGCTCCGGAAAATCCCAGCAGATAGGATGCCGTATCCAGTCCGTTTATCAGCGCCTCCCGGGTAACCGGAAGGACTCCGAACAGGCGGAAGAGCACCCTAGTGCCCTCCACAGAAAACTGCCGGATTACAAGGGTAAAAAAGCCAAAAATCAGCACTACCACACCAAAGGGCTTCAGAAACGATAAGCCTTTTCCCGCACAGAATGCCAGGATGCAGTACACAATACACAGAGGCAGCCCGAACTCCCAGGATGCGGCGGCCATGGACGCAAAGCCCAGGGCAAACAGAAGATTCAGTTTCGAAAGTGGATTAAAATCCAGGAACCAGTTGTGGTAAGTCTGATCATGACGAAAGCTGTCGATAAATGTCCGCTCCACTATTTTGCCTCCTTAATATATACATTGCCCAGTTTCAGCTTCACCAGGAAACGGTTCGGCATACTCTTTAAGATAAAGAACATTGCCATAACCGACAGGAACTTGTCTGCTACATCCATGCAGATGGCCGCGATCATCTGTGCCGCAAATTTCGGGAATCCAAGCGCCGAGTGCAGCGGGATTGCGAAGATCGCCGTAGTATCCGTGGCAAAATTGAAGCCGAAGAGGATCCAGGTAATACAGGAATTGAGCACGCCGCCGATGGTCGCAAATAAGAGGGAGGCCAGCACGGTCTTCCACAGAGAGCAGAATACTTTCCTCCTGGAAAGATAAGCGGCCAGTATACCATAGATTGCGCTGATAATTCCGTACCACACATAGGCCGGATATGTAATGGAATTAATGGTGTTTGATATCACGCCGACCACTGCGCCCGGGATGCCGCCGCACAGGGCACCCACAACAATCGTGCCTATGGCGTCCAGATACACCGGAAGCTTCAGAAGCATCGCAATCTGTGCGCCGATAAAATTCAGTGCCACGCCGATCGGGATCAAAAAGATTGCCAGTTTGTCTATTTTTTTCATTCTCATTTCCTCCTGTTGATTTGTCCGTAAGTTTCTCTGTTGTCAGTTCCTCTGTCCGGTCAGTTTTTTCACCAGATCTTCCAGTAAGTTATCCCGGTTAATATAGTACACATATTTGTAAAAATGACTGTTCTTCCGCAGAGAATACCGGTGGTCATACTCCGGGAGCGGCGCATATTCTATCCGGTCGCTCATCAGATCTCCGTCCAGCAGCCACCCTACCGCGGCCACATCCCAGATGGGCCGGCTCCATGTCCTGCCGCCTCCGCAGGCTAACGCCTCCTGCTCGGTAAAGTCTGCCAGGTAATCACACAGCGGATTTTTCCCCTTCAGATGTGCCTTAAGCTCCGGTCCGCTGACCGTAAAGGAGGACACTACGCCCATACAGGGCAGCTGCACCAGAGGCACCCGGGATTCAAAGATCACTCTGGCTGCCGCAATATCCTGATAAAGGTTATATTCTCTGTTATTCGGCCAGTCCAGAGCATTTCCTCCCAGCCATACCAGGACCATCCGTTCTGTAATCTCCGGCCTCAGCAGAATGGCTGAAGCTACATTTGTAATGGCGGCAATGGCCACCACATAAAGCGGATTTTCCCGGGTATAACCCATAGCTCTGTCCGCCAGATCCCGGGCTGCCTCCGAAGCCGCCGGCGTCTTTTCGTCCGGCAGATATTCCCGCGACCCCCGGAATACCCGTTCCTTGAGATCTTCCCGGTTCATAAGTCTCAGAATATGAAGAATCTCTTCATAGCTTTTTTCCATGCCGTCCGCCGGGCCGTCGGATTTACAGTTGGAAAAAGGCGCCGCATAAACGGCCTTCAGATTGATTTTCTCATCGGAATTTATCATATAGGCCAGCGCATACTGATCATCAATTTCGTTATACGTATCCGTATCCAGCACAGCGTCAATCCTTCCTTCCGGTTTCCGCAGTCTCCTGAGAAGCGCTGCATTTCCCTCCAGATCGAAAAAAGCATCCTCTGTGCCCACCGACTCCAGCCACTCTTTCTTCAGTTGTTCCTCAATCATTTTTCCAGCAGACGCGCCTTTTCTTCCATCCCCATACTGCCCGGCACAAGCAGATGCAGCTCATTTTCATTCGGAATAAAATACTCCACATCCGCATACAGTTCTTCTTTCATCCGCTCTGTAGCGGAAGGCTTCAGAATTACCTTCGTGCCCGTCCGTCTGCAGATCCGTATCGTATATTCCACAATTTCATCCGGAATCTCCATGGATAACAGGCAGTATGCCGCGCTCTCGAACAGATACCGGCACTTCTGTATCTGGGACTGATTCAGACTGCGGTTTGCTCCCTGATAGACTACAATTGTACTTTCCCCGTCCTGATCCACATTGATATACGCTTTGCCGCTTGGCAGGGCCGTATCAAACAGGACCCCGTCCATGTGAACATGGTTTTCGATCAGGCTCGTATACAGTTCTCTGCCGTCCATGTCGTTTCCCAGACAGCCGATCATATACACCTGACCCCCAAGCTTTCCGGCGCCCACCGCCTGATTGGCTCCTTTTCCGCCCGGAAAGACATACAGTTTTTCCGCCAGCTGTGTCTCCCCTTTCACAGGAATCCTTGAAGCTTCCAGCGTCACATCCATATTCATGCTGCCTACAACGATAATCTTTTCCCCCAGTTTCTCCTGAGCCGGATGCACGATACTCCTGCGCTCTGCAATTTCCGGGGAAAATTTCCGCATCAGCTCCATCTCTTTCTGCGCCTGAATCATCTCCGTCAGACACTCGGCCGCATTCCGGGCCATCTGTCCTGCCGGAAGGCGGACTGCTGTTATCCCGTCGCCCAGAAGTTTCAGCACCGGGCCATCTCCTACCACAATCATGGACAAGGCGTCCGGTATGGGGGTCCGGGTTCTCTCCATCAGCTTCCATACACAACAGGCAATATCCGCAGATCCGCAGATTACCGCGGTCACCTCTTCTGTCAGGCACTGCCGGATTCCATATTTTTCCATCGACTCCAGCGATTCGCCTTCGTAGGACCACGCCGGCTGAAGCGGCAGATTATGGCTCTGTACTGCCATCCTGTATCCCTCCAGTATGGAATGGTCCTCCCGGCGGACAATACAGGCGATTTTTTGGTGTCCCTCCTTCATCAGCCTTTCTGCCGCCATCCTTCCGGCCTCGGAAAGACGGTAATAGAACGACACACGTTCATGCCGGTCAAATTGCTTTGTCTGGTTCAGATAAACCGCCGTACTTTCCAGTCTGCCGCAGGAAATCTTCTTTTCTGAGTCGATCATTACTCCGGAGACCTGTTTCCGGGCCATTTCCTCTACGTATTCGCAAAGGTCATCCCCCGGATCCGCATATCGGATCACAAGACCATACCCCTTTGAACGGGCCGCCTGCTCTGCACTCACCGTGATTGCCTCCCGCTCCCTGTTCTCCCGTCTGACGATCAATCCGATCAGGCGGTTTTTCAGTCCCTCTTTTTCCCGGAATTTAAAGTAGGGAACATAGTTCTGCTCTTCTATCACTTTAAGAACTTTCTTTTTTGTGTCTTCACTGATATCCCTGTCTTTTCCGTTCATGACCTTGGAAACTGTGGAAGCGGATACTCCGGCCAGCCTTGCAATATCCTGAATATTCATTTGCCCTCCTTCCCTTCTCTGCTAAAGTTTTTTAGTAAATTAATTTTGTACAGATCTTAGCATTTAGTGCAAATTTAATCAATATTTGTAAATTACGAAACTATTTTCCGACATTTTATATAAATTTTCACTTTTTACGAAACAAGTTTCGCTCGATAATTTCTGTAAAAATTAACAACATGTCATCCGTTTTTATATTAATGTCTGCTTTCCCCCGGTGAATACAGGTAATTTTTTCCATAAAGAAGAAGTAAAAAATATACCTTATTTTACTAAATTGAATGTAAATACATCATTGCCATTCGCCTCGTTATTTTTACCAAATATAACGAATCTTTTTTCCTAAATTATTTTCTTTTTATGGGTTATGTTATAATATGTTTTAACCTCTTCTATCTATTTGCATAATTTTTACTTCTGTTTTTCAGAAATAATTATGCAATTTCCATCAGTAACAACAAAACAGCAAAAAAGGGGGCGTTGTAAATATGGAGAAAACATAGAATAAAACAAAAAACAGGACAAATCTCAGAGAAGAAACTGCTTTAAAAATGGATTAGTTAAGGGAGAAACGATATGAAAAAACGATGGTTAAAAACTATTTGTATTTTTTTAATAACATTGTTATTAGGAAACATAATTACGCCGTTAACAACACATGCTTCCATGTCTTCAGATAACGGAGACGGAACATTTAGTAATCCGATCCTTTATGCAGATGTTCCAGATGTAGATATTATAAGAGTCGATGATACATATTATATGAGTAGTACTACAATGCATATGTCACCCGGCGTTCCTATTATGAAATCAAAAGATCTGGTCAATTGGAAAATTGTAAACTACGTATATGGTATTTTAGATGATGGCGACGCCATGTCTTTAAGAAATGATCAAAGCGCTTATGGCAAGGGCTCGTGGGCCAGCAGTCTCGCATACCACGACGGAAAATATTATGTAGTTTTCGCCTCATATACAACAAATAAGACATACGTTTATGTGACAGAAGATATTGAAAATGGGGTATGGCAACATACAGAATTTAATGGCGTATACCATGATATGTCTTTATATTTTGAAGATGACGGAAGGATTTACATGGCATATGGAAGCGGATCAATCCGAATTGTTGAAATGGAGAGCGTCGAAAATGGCCTGCTTATTAAAGAAGGTACTGATAGAGTTCTGATTGATGATATTTGGAAGAACAGCGAACTCGAAGGGGATAATAGTTTCCTGTATGGAGAAGGCACACACCTCCAGAAAATCAACGGAAAATATTATGTATTTATTATCAGCTGGCCTCCCGAAAATGAAACTGAAGGGACAAAAGGAATTCGTACACAGTTATGTTTCCGTGCAGATTCCATCGACGATTTTACTAATGGAAATTGGGAGCGAAAAATCATTCTGAACGATAAAGGCGCCGCACAAGGTGAACTTATTGATACACAGGATGGTACATGGTATGGAATGGTATTCCGGGATATGGGACCAGTCGGAAGATGTCCGGTGCTTGTTCCTGTAACATGGACAGACGGATGGCCAATGCTCGGAAACGAAAACGGTGAAGTAGACGACACCATAGAGATGCCAATTGAATCACAGGGCGAAAGCAGCATCGTAACCTCCGATGAATTCAATAATGATGCAGAACGGCCAGCTTATACATATCAAACAGCACTGGAAAATGAAGCTGCGGAAGATAAACTTGCAGAGCCATCCCTAATAAATGAGGCAGCTCCTGTTTCCGAAGTTAATACAGTGCTTTCATCTGCATCAAATGTAGCACTCGGCCAGGAGATCATTCATAACGGTAATTTCGATAGCGGATTAGAGGGATGGACTGAGAATGAAGACGCAGCGCTGGAAATTACGGAAGAAAATGGAAATTCAATCGCAAAAATAACAGAACGTATCAACACATCATCAAGTTTGCGCCAAGATATTACAGGATCTATTATTGAAGGAGCAACCTACAGAATCTCTGCCAAAGTAAAATATGATGCTGAAACTGCACCTGATAATAAGCAATTTAATCTATGTATTTTTAATGGCACTTCCTATGTAGATGTAAACAGCATTCAGGTCATGGCAAGCACAACTGCTGAAAAAGGTTCCTGGGCTACTATTGAGGGGACTTTTACAATAGCAGAAGGTACAGATGTATCAGCAAGTGCAATTTTTATTGAAACAGCATGGACAGCAAGCCCATCGCCGGAAAAAGACTTATTTGATTTTTATGTAGACGACGTATCTATTATTGCAGAAAGTATTCCTTCAGTAGATGATAATAATCTGATAAAAAACGGAACTTTCGAAAACGATCTAAATGATTGGGAAGCACGAGAATGTGAACTTATTTTAGATGAAAATGAGAAGGCAAACGGTAACAGCAGCGTAAAAGTCACTGAACGCATAAGTACTGGAGGCGGCCCGCAGCAGGATATTTCCGGACGTTTTTCCGAAGATGACGTCTTGGAAATTTCCTATAAAATCAAGTACACGACCGGTCCTGAATCAAAGAGATTTATTCTCACAGTCTATGATGGGACCACATTTACTAATCTGCTTGGCGGTGATGCAAAGAAAGGCGAGTGGACGGAAATATCCGGGACATATACGGTTCCAGAGTCTATGAATACGCAAAATCTAAAAGTATTTATTGAGTCAGAATGGACTGCCGATCAGGATCCCGAAAACGACTTAATGGACTATTTTGTAGATGATTTATGTATTACCCAGAAAATTGTTGAATCGGCAAAAGAGGGCGAAAATGATTATAACGGTTCTAATCTGCGTTTGGAATGGCAGTGGAATCATAATCCGGATAATACAAGCTGGTCTTTAACTGACAGAGAAGGCTATCTGCGTTTAACTACAGGAAGCATAAGTACAGATCTTATGGATGCGAGAAACACATTGACCCAGAGAACTTATGCTCCGGAATGCTCTGCTTATGTGGCGTTGGAAGTAGGAAATATGAAAAATGGTGACGTAACCGGATTCTCTGCGTTTGCATCAAAATACGGCTATATTGGCGTGAAGATGATCGATGGGCAAAAATATCTTGTAATGACAGGCACAAACCTGGAAGGCAGCGATACTGTTATTCCTTATGAAGCAGAAAGCGTGAAGCTCGAACAGGACAAAGTATATCTAAAAATCGATTTTGATTTCAAGAATACAAACAAGGCATATTTCTATTATAGTTTAGACGGGGAGGAGTGGATACAACTCGGCGATGACTTAGAGTTAGTATACGGCTTGGAGCATTTCATGGGATATCGTTACGGTCTGTTTAACTATGCAACAGAAAACACCGGAGGATATGTGGATTTTGATTTCTTCCGGATTGATGATGATACTTCCCAGACACCTGATCCCGGTTTCTCCTTAACAAAACCATATAAAGAAATCGGGAACGTAAACCCTGTCGTCACACAGAGATATGTTGCGGATCCAGGTGCAATGGAATATAATGGCCGGGTTTATGTATACGGTTCCGATGATACCCCTCTGGTAAATGAAAATGGAGAAATTATAAAACAAGATTTTGCGGAGATAAAAAATATTAATCTCATATCCTCTGATGATATGGTTAACTGGACAGATCATGGTTCAATTCCAATCGCAGGGGAAAACGGTATCTGTAAGTGGACGAATATATCCTGGGCGCCAGCTGCAGCCCATAAAACAATCGATGGGAAAGAAAAGTTTTTCCTGTATTTTGTAACAGATGGCATGCAAGTAGGTGTGGTTACCTCTGACAGTCCGACCGGACCATGGACAGACCCCCTTGGCGGCCCTCTGATTACGTACAATACTCCTGGTACAGAAGATGCTGTCAATCGATTTGACCCTGCCGTCATGACAGACGATGACGGAAATGCTTACCTTGCTTTTGGCTGCCATACTATGTATGTTATTAAACTAAGCGATGACATGATTCATACAGAAGGTTCTGCAGTCTCTATCAATGCGCCTCAGGCATTTGAAAGCAGCGGACTGCACAAACATAACGGGAAATATTATTATACCTATTGTTCAACCTGGGTTGAAGAGGACGAAAATCATAATGAATTAAAAGACGAAAACGGAAATACAATAGGTCTTACAAGAACTGATGAACATCCCGGAGCCTGTGAAATAGGATATATGGTGGCGAATAATCCTATGGGGCCGTATGAATATAAGGGAGTCATACTAAAACAGCCTGGAACAGTATTTAATTTGTGGGGAAATAATCACCAGTCCATCTTTGAGCTAAATGGGAAAAGCTATATAGTATATCATACGCTATTGTTAAAAGACGCAATGGAAGAAGACATGACTTTTGCGGAAAATACAGAAGACTATATTTCTCAGTGTGGCTATCGCTCCACAAGCATCAATGAACTAATCTATAATGAGGATGGAACAATCCAGGAAGTGGATATGAATTTGGAGGGACCGGAACAAATAAAAAATGTAAATCCGTTTGAGCGTTATGAAGCAGAAACAATGGCAAATAACGGCGGAATTGCAGTGGAAAATTCCGACGCTGATGGAGTTATTGTTCCCGGCACTGATGTAATTGGCACAAACATGCACGTAACCAATATACAAAATGGCGATTGGATCGAAATAGCTGGTGTTGATTTCGGCACAGACGGTGCCACAAAGTTCTATTCAAACATTAAATCTACTTCAACAGGAAGTAAAATAGAATTACGCATCGATGATCCGGAAAAAGGAGAAGTTATAGGAACTCTTAATGTCGAAGCAGCAGATAGCAGTCAGCAATGGCAATTACACACTGCAGAAATCGACCCTGCCTTAGCTTCCGGCACGCATGATTTGTATCTCATATTCATAGGAGAGAATAACGAATTATTTGACATTGATTATTGGCAGTTTGAAAAAACTTCTTCAGAAGAGCCTACTCTGACTGAACTAAAAATCACCGATCCAACGAAGACCGAATACCTTCAGGGCGAAAAACTGGATCTGAGCGGCCTGGTTGTTACTGCAATATACAGCGACGGCAGTGAAGTTGAACTTCAGGATGGCGACTATACTGTAAGCGGTTATGATCCGAATACGATAGGGAAACAGACGGTTACCATAACATATGAAGACAAAACCGCAACATTTACCGTAACGGTATCAGAGGCTGAAGAGCCGTTGCCGACTCTGGATAAAATTGAAATTACAAGCCCGGAAAAAACAGAGTATACTCAGGGCGAAAAACTTGACCTGAGCGGCCTGGTTGTTACTGCAATATACAGTGACGGCAGTGAAGTTGAACTTCAGGATGGCGACTATACTGTAAGCGGTTATGATCCGAATACGATAGGGAAACAGACGGTTACCATAACATATGAAGACAAAACCGCAACATTTACCGTAACGGTATCAGAGGCTGAAGAGCCGTTGCCGACTCTGGATAAAATTGAAATTACAAGCCCGGAAAAAACAGAGTATACTCAGGGCGAAAAACTTGACCTGAGCGGCCTGGTTGTTACTGCAATATACAGTGACGGCAGCGAGGTTCAACTTCAGGATAACGACTATACAGTAAGCGGTTATGACCCGAATGCAATAGGAGAACAGACAGTGACAGTAACCTACGGAGGTAAAACAGCTACCTTCACAATAATAGTAACAGAAAATAAGCAGCCAACTGATCCGTCAGCCCCGACTACTCCAGATCAGACACCAGATACTCAGGATGAAGATAAAACGAATACAGCAGTACAGACAGGAGATAACACGAATCTCTTCCTGCCAGCAGCCGGAATACTACTGGCCGCATCCCTGTTCTTTGTAACATGTAAGAAAAAAAAGACAGAGATATAATCTCAAATTAAGAATCAGACATTATACATGCTCCCAAAAATAAAAGACTTCGTGATAAAAAAGAGGGAATCGCAAAATCATCAAATTAGGTGATGGAGCGATACCCTCGCTCCATTTAAAGGAAAAACGGAAGTGATTCCACTTTGTTCTGTGGATTACTTCCGTTTTTGAGCATACTTTAATAAAGCTGCTTAGTTTCTGTTTGATTAAGCAGATTCCTTCACTGGGAACAGATGGTTTCCGGTTCGGTCATTTTGTATTTTAGCGTGAAGTTTGTTGAGATTATAGCCCATACTCAAT
>OLNO01002458.1_pt1 | contig 12483 bp, 9 predicted proteins | sample 1672861 | NCBI WGS metagenome assembly OLNO01 (sample SAMEA3136731, study PRJEB25190) | human gut metagenome | reverse complement strand
CTGGCCGCGGCCCCAACAGCTCCTCCCTGTTTCCGCCACTGGCGGCGGTCGTCGCCGTTGCAAGTGGCTTGACCGGTACGACGATGACCGTAAGCCCAACTAAATGAAAAGCCCCCTTGGAGGTAGCGACTCCGAGGGGGTTTTTCCTTTTTGGGGTGACAGTCTTGACCCTTGACATTCCTGACTTTAGGATACCCGATCCCCCGCAAAAGTCAAGCGCTGTGCAGAAAGTTTACAACTTCGCTCACACCCCCGGCACCAGCAGTCTCCGCGCCTCGTCGAGGCGGGCGGTGCCGTCGGGGAGGTCGTTGGCGGCCAGCATCTGGCCGGGCGAGACGTGGTAGCGCCGGGCGATGGCGAACAGCTCCTCCCCCGGCTGGGCGTAGCAGATGCGGAGCGACACCTCCGGGTCGGCGGGGGCGAGGGGGTCGCCCAGCTCCACCGCCCCCACGAGAGAGGCCGTCTGCCGCGCCAGCACCGCGCCCTCGGCCCGGACGGTGAGGGATACATCCAGCGCGCCGCCCGCGCTGGCGCATTGCAGGTCCTGAACGCTCAGCCAGCACTCGGGGTAGGCGTCGGCATCCTCGGGCAGGTCGGCGGGGAGAGGCAGGGCGTAGTCCAGCGCCTTTTCGTAGCACTCCATCTCCCCGAGGGTGTTTTCCGCAAAGGCCGACACCACGGCCCGGGCCGTCAGGACGGCTCTCCCCTCCTGCCGCGTCAGGCTCACCGGCCCGAAGGAGGCGAAGCAGGCTAAAATCTGCGCTCCGGCGTCGGGCAGAGGGCCGGAGCCCCGCAGCACCGTCGTCTCGTCCAGCGCGCAGTGCAGCGACTCGGTGGCGAGAGTCTGGGGCGTGAGGGTCGTCTCGAAGCGGGTGGAGAAGGCATCGGCCACGCATTGGAGCTGGTAGGGACGCCAGCCGCTCAGCCGCAGCATCGCCGTGGCCGTGAGGGTGGTGGAAGCCGCGCCGTCCTCGGTGGTCTCCCCTTCCGCCGCCGCAAAGCCCACCGGCTCCAGCACGCAGAGGCAGCGGCAGTCCTCGCTGAGGCCGTCGGCATCCAATATCTGGTTGAAGGGCAGGTCGGCGGTCTGGCTGCGGAGGGCGGCGTCCCCTTCGGCCCGCCATCCGCAGAGGACGTGCAAGACCCCCTTCGCCACGGCCTTGCCCTGCATCCGCTTCAGCTCCCGCACCTCGGCGGTGCCGATGATGTCGAGGATGGCGGCGGGGGGCTTCGGGAAGGTCAGCGCCCCCTCGATGGTCACGAGCTTTTCGAGGGTGGCGGCCCGCCGCACCCCTGCCAGCGTGACCGGCTTCTGCTCGATGCCGCCCTCGCTGAGGGCCGTGATGACCTCGGTGGACAGCTGGGCGTGGACGCTCACCACCAGCCCGTAGGCCCCCCGCACCTCGATGCGGCGGGGGTTGACGGCCCGGCAGTTGAGGTATTCGGTCTGGCCCTCGACGCAGGCTGTCCACGCCGTGGCCGCGAAAGAGGGCAGCTCGAGGGCCTTGGTGAAGGGCAGCTTCTGCTCGGTCTGGCACAGCCCCGCCCCCTCTTCGCCCTGATAATACACGGTACAGCGCAAATATCCTTCCAGCGTCAGCCGCCCGGGGGCCAGCTGCTTTTGCAGCACCACCGGCTTTGCGAAGCACTTGACGATGCGCTGCACCGGCGGCAGATAGTCCGAGATCAGTAGTTCGGTCTCGAGGGGCAGCTCCGCCTTGGCGGTGCAGTCCGCACCCGCCGCAGGCAGAACGTCCCGGAACACTTTCAGCTCCATGGTGATGCTCCTTTCCTGTCCTTGCTCTGATGAGAGTGTATGCGGGGTGGGAAGGGAGCAGAACAAAAATCCCCCACGGAGGTCGCAACTCCTTGGGGGATCTCCATTACGGCAGATTCGTTTATTTCTGTATCTTTTGTCGAAAATCTATGTTATAATTGGTTTGCGGTTCATCCCCGCTATCTTACGGGAGAGGGGGTGAAAGGTTTGAATCATTTACTCACAATTTTGGAGTCTGTCGTGGCAAATGTAATTTCTCATTACATCTGCAAGTGGCTTGGCAAACTCGACAAGAACCGTAAGCCCGACTAAAGGAAAGCCCCCGGGGAGTTGCCGCTCCTTGGGGGCTTTTCTTTCCGTGGGTGAAAAAGTTTGGAACATACTCACAATTCCATCTTTAGTATATGCCATTCCCCGCAAAAGTCAAGCGTTGCGCAGAAAGTTTACAAGCGCATCATCGGGCCCGGACAATGACCACCAGACAGTATTCCCGGCCCTCGACGGTCTTATGGCAGACGCCGACACGCAGCTTGGTATTGACCGTGGGCGACACATCTTTATAGTACACCCCGACCACCGGCGCACCGCTGGAGAACCGCTCTACCTGCTGAAGGGCGCTCATCCCGGTGGAGTCGAAAGCAACAAAGCTCACGAAATTGCTCTGCGCGTAGGCCTTCAGGCTGTCTTGCAGGAAGCCTTTCAGCGTCTGACCGGCGTCTATGGGGAAGTTCTCGTTCAGCCCGTCGATGATTCCCTCTGGGGTCTTCAGGAACCAGTCCGGGGTGAACGCGGGCCGGATGGTGCGGGTCAGCGCGGGGACGCTGTAAGAGACTTCGACGTTTTGGGAGTTTCCCTTGAAGATGTCGGCGACGGCCTCCGCGACGAGCCTGTCCTCTCCGTTTCCGTCGCCGGAACAGCCGGTGAGCAGGGCCAGCATCAGCACGCCCGCCAGGGCGAGGGCAAGGAGCTTTTTCAGTTTCATGGTCGTATCCTCCGTTCACTGTGGTGTTTTTGATACTTCCATTATAACCCGTCTCCCGCCGCAGCTGCAACGGCCATTCGCGCAGGTTTTGGGGCGATTCACGCAGGTTTTGGGAAATATGGCTGCTCTGAGAGGGGCGGGGTATCTGATAAAGTTCCAGAATATCAGCGATACACCGTTTAAAAACAAACTTTATCAAGGTGATAAACTTCGGGTGAGCTGATAAAGTTCGAACTTTATCAATAGGGAGAACTTTATCAAGCTGATAAAGTTTATTTTATAACGTAAGTATGTGTTTAATTCGGAACTTTATCATTTGTTCTACTACAGTAGAGAAAGGAGTGCCACTGGCTTCGGCCATCTCGCTGACGAATATTTTTCTTCGTCACTTCTCCACTCTTTACAAGGCTGCTGTAAGCGCGGTTGTAGGTGACTTCGCTGCACCCCATCTCCTTCATCACCTCTGCCCTCAGCTGGGTATTCGGCATACTCCCCAGCTTGCTCTCGGCCAGCACGTTGAGGATGGCCTGCGCGGTATCCTCTTTCGTCTGGGCGGCGCGGACGCGGCGCTCCTCCACGAAGTCGGCGTCCTTCTTGTCGGTGCGGCTGTCAAAGACGGCCACGGCTGTCTTCACGCCCTCCACCTGCGCCTGCTCGATGTGGAGCAGGGCTGTCCGGGCCGGGGCGGAGTAGCTGCTCTTCTCGTGGCTGAGGTAGAGCTTTTCGCTGTTCTTGTCGCGGCCCATCATGAGGACGCTGCGGGCGATGTCCCAGATGTCGGAGCTGTCGGCCAGACGGGCGCGGCCCGAGACGTTGGCGCGCTTGTTGGTGTGCATCGAGATGAGGGCCGCGCAGCCGTGCCTGGCGCAGAGGGCTTTGAGGGGCAACAGGGCGCTGCGCATCTGGTTGCGGCTGGCCATCTCCACCCCCGCAGGCAGAAAGCTCTGCAGCGGGTCGATGATGACGAGGGCGGGCGCGGCCTTCCCCACGTACTTTGCAAAGCTCGTGTCCGGGATGCAGAGCGGGCTGCCGGTGCGGGCAAAGTAGGCGTCGCTGGTGACCACCATCACCCGGCTCATATCGGCCCCTGCCGCCGTCAGGCGGGCTTTGAGCACCTTGCCGGGGTCGTCCTCGCCGGAAAAAAGGAGGACGCTGCCGGTCTTCTCCGGCGGCTGGGGAAAGAAGCCGGAGGTCCGGCCCGCCGTGACATACGCAATGAGCTGGGCCTGCCAGATGCCCTTGCCGGTGCCGCCGTCGGCACCCAGAAGCGACACCTCTCCCATGGGCAGCAGCCCATCCACCAGCCAGCTCACGTTCTGGATGGGGACGTTCTCGAGGCAGTCGGGGGTGAAGTTGAAGGGCGCGGCGCGGCGGCGGTCCCGGAAGCGCGCCCGGGCCGCGTCGGCCTTTTCCCGGTAGGCGGCGTAGTCCTCGGCGATGCGGCTCTGGAACTCCTCCCGCCCCACCGCTTCCAGCTCGCTCTTGCCGTCGGCCAGCCAGCGCTCCATCCGGAAGGTCAGGCCCTGCCAGAAGCCCAGCTCCTTCGCCCTCGCCTCCACCAGCTCGGAGCGGCTGAGGACGTCCTCGGGGCGGTTTTGCCCGGCGAACCAGTAGGTCAGCCGGGAGAACAGCTCCTCTTCGGTGCGCACCGTGCCGAGGTAGGCCACGAAGTCGTCGTAGCTGCCCGGGGTGCGGTCGGTCATGTTTTTCTGCATAAAAGCTCCTTTCATGAGTTGTTTTGTTGCTTTTATTATAACCACGAAAGGTTGTGCAGTCAACGCAAGCTTTCTGCGTATTTCTGCGCAGAAAAAGAGAAAACCCCCTCGGGGCGGCTGCTCCGAAGGGGGTAAAATTTAACCATTGCAGATGGAAAGCAGGAAGCGATACGTAGAGCCGTCCGCGCGGGTTTGGGGCTGAGGCTGAAAAAGGCTCTCCCTTTGGGAGAGGCTTTGGCATTCCGCATCGTTTCCTGTATCTTTTTGGCGAATTATATGATATAATAGTCCTGCGGCTCGTCCCGCCCAATCTACCAAGGATGGGAGAAGGGGGGTGTCGCCTTATGGCGTATATTTTTTCTTTTGTTCTGTCCGTCGCAGCGAATGTAGCGTCCTACTACATCTGCAAGTGGCTTGACGGATGGCTGAAGGGCCGTAAGCACTAAAAAGGACCCCCTTTCGGAGATTGCCGCTCCGGGAGGGGGTCTTTCCTTTGGGTGCGCCGATGGCGTATTTGCTTTTTCTTTTGCTACTTTTATTATATGCGATTCTCTGCAAAAGTCAAGCGTTGCACAGAAAGTTTACAAGCCTGCTGCTTTCATTTTGCAAGTTCCTCATACACGTGCTTGTTACGGTCCATCAGCTTCAGCGAAGAGGCCAGCACATCGTCATCTGCTGCGGCCTGCATGGCATCCGCCTGGTTGAAATCACACTTCACTCTTCTCTCTCCTTTTTTATGCCGAACAGCCTCCGGAGCAAGCCTCTCAGGCACTTGGGGCTTTTGAGAACGACCACCTGCATAGAGCCGACCACCTTTCGTCGCTTGATACGCCATTATAGGCGTCCCGCGCCCGGAATGTTCCGGTTCAGCTCAGGATCGGCCCGTCCGGCACCGTCTCCACCACCACCAGCGCGCCCTTTTGGGTGGAGATGGTGATGCAGTCGGAGCCATCGGCATACTCGTTGCTGACGCCGAGGGGGTAGCCTGCGGTGAGGACGGCGTCGGTCAGCTCGTAGAAGGAGCCCCGCTCCGAGACCCCCTCTGCCCTGCCCTCCATCGGGAAGACCGAGAGGTAGAAATACCCGTCCTTCGGGTAGCGGCGGGTCTCGCCGGGCATCACGAAGGTGATGCGGCTGCGCTCGTCCAGAAGCGTGGCGCGGACGCCCCGCTGTTCGAGGCCGAGGCCGGTGCAGAGGTTGGCCAGCGTATGCTCGAGGCGTCTGCCGCCCAGTACACCCAGCAGCAGCGCCTCGTCGAAGCCCTTCTCGGAGGCCAGCTTTGCCGCGTACTCGGTGTCGGTGTCGTCCTTGACGTGGGGCAGGATGATGGTGTCGTCGCCCTCCTGCGCCGGGCAGGGCGCGGTGTCGAAGTCGCCCACGATGATGTCGGGGCGGCAGTGGAGCGGCGCACAGTTGCGGTAGCCCGCGTCGCAGGCAATGATGGTGTCGCCGGGCCGCAGGGCTGACGCCAGCGAGGCGCTGACCGGGCAGGCGGAAATGATAACACAGCGGGACATGGGATTCCTTCTTTCTGGGAAGTATGATAACACAGCGTCTTTTTCTGTATCTTTTTGCCGAAGTTTATGGTATACTGGTTCTGCGGTTCATCCCCGCCCATCTCACTTGGGAAGGGAGGTGAAACCAATGATCCATATTCTCACAATCTTGGAGTCTGCCGTGGCAAATATAATTTCACATTATATCTGCAAGTGGCTTGACAGACTCGACAAGGACCGTAAGCCCGACTAAATGGAAAGCCCCCTGGGAGCGGCAACTCCTTGGGGGCTTTTCTTTTTTAGTGAAACCAATGGAATCTTCTCACAATCCCATCTTTAGTATATGCGATTCCCCGCAAAAGTCAAGCGCTGTGCAGAAAGTTTACAGGGCAGGACTCGCTGCAGAGGGCAGGCCCGTCTTCGTACAACCTCTCAGTCTCACTCCGTTCGACAGCTCCCCTAGTAGGGGAGCCTCTGGCGAAACCGTTCACTTTGCGGGGACTGCCAAGGCCTCTCCTACAAGGAGAGGTGGCATCGCGTCAGCGATGACGGAGAGGTTGTACTACGGACAGCTCCACCGTGACGGAGAGGTTCATCCCCTCCTCTGCCACTCCTTCACATCCTTGACCTCATCGTACATGGCGCAGTAGCTGTCGTAGCGGGTCTGGGAGAGCTTGCCTTCCGCGAGGGCGGCGCGGACGGCGCAGCCCTTCTCGGAGCGGTGGGAGCAGCCGGTGAACTGGCACGCGCCGAGGTAAGGCCCGAACTCCGGGAAGGCGTGTTCCAGACCCTCTTTCGGGATGAAGCCCGCCCGGCTGGCCTCGAGGCTGGCGAAGCCCGGGGTGTCGGCGATGCGGCCCCCGAAGGCTTCAAAGATGGTCACCTCGCGGGTGGTGTGACGGCCACGGCCCAGCTTCTGGCTGATGGCGGCGGTCTGACGCTCCACGTCGGGCAGGAGGGCGTTCAGCAGGGTGGATTTGCCCACGCCGGAGTTGCCGCAGAAGGCGCAGAGACGGCCATTGATCCAGTGTTTGATGTCGTCCAGACCCTCGCCGGTGGCGTAGTCGATGCGGATGAAGGGCAGGGTCGATTTTTCGTAGGCGCTGCGCAGAAACTCCGCCTCGGCGAGGTCGCCTTTGGTGCAGACGATGACGGGCTGGACGCCCTTGTCCACCGCGATGGCCGAGAGCTTATCCAGCACGAGGGTGCTGGGGGTGGGCTGGGTGGTGCTTGCCACGAGGAACAGCACGTCGAGGTTCGCCATGGGCGGGCGGACGAAGACGTTCCGCCGGGGCGCGATGCCCGCGATGACCGCCGCGCCGTTCTCGGTCTCCAGCGTCACCACGTCGCCCGCCACGGGGGTGATCTTCTGCTTGCGGAAGATGCCCCGGGGCTTGCACTCCACGATGCCTTCCGACGTCTTAACGTAATAAAATCCGCCGATGCCTTTTGTGATATAACCTGTCATACCTACTCCTTTAGCCCAGCCAGGACGTCCACCAGTCGCTGAGACCGCCGCCGGTGGAAGAAGACGAGCTGGCGCCGGTACTCTCGCTGGAAGAGCTGCTGCCCCCGAAGAGGCCGCCCAACCAGCCGCCAGAGCCGTCGCTGCTGGCGGTGCTCTCGCTGGGTGCTTCGGGTTCCGGTGCAGGCTCAGGGCCTGCGCTGACCACGACGCTGACGCGGGTGTTCAGCTTGGCCGATGCGCCCTCGCCGGGGTTCTGGCTGATGATGCTGCCCACGGGCTGGTCGCTGTACTGCTCGGTCTGGCTGCCCAGACCCAGTTTCCGCTGCACCAGCAGGGTACGGGCGTCGTTCACGTTCATGCCGATGAGGCTGGGGACTTTGGTGGTGGTGGCCACCTGCGGGCGGCTGACGTAGATCACCACCGTGGTGCCTGCGGCCACCTGACTGCCTGCGGCGGGGTCGGTGCGGATGATGGAGCCTGCGGCCACCGACTCATCCACGGCCTGGGTGACCAGCACCGACACGCCCAGATCCTTCAGCTGCTGTTCGCCGTCGGCCTGCACGTAGTTGGTCAGGTCGGGGACGGTGACGTAGTGGATGCCAAGGCTGACGGTGAGGGTCACGCTCTGGCCCTCGCGGACGGTGCGGCCCGCCACCGGCGACTGCTTGTAGACATAACCTGCGGCGTAGTCGTTGCTGTACTCCTCTTCCCAGTTGACGACCACCTGACCGGAGGCCACCTGCTCAGAGGCGTTCACCTCGTCCTGCGTCATGCCGCTGAAATCGCTCAGCACGATGTCGTCGCGGTCGGTCATGATGTTGCTGGAATCGTTCAGGATGGTCCAGCACAGGGCCGCACAGGCCAGCGCAAAGGCCGTCGTGATGCCCAGCAGCACCGGCATAAAGCCGCTGCGCTTCTTCTTTTTCGCCTTAGCTTTGGGGCGAGCGGGATTCGCCGCCGGTTTCTCCGGGGGTCTGCGGATGCTGCGTTTCTGCGGCATGGGGTCATTCACCACCTTTTCAGGTTCTTCCTTTACATATTGATACTGGAACGTGACGGAGGGGTCCTGCACATAGGCGTCCAGTGCTCCCAGCATCTCTGCGGCGCTGGAATACCGGTTGACCGGCAGCTTCGCCATGGCGCGTTCCGTGATTTGGACGAGGCCCAGCGGCACGTCCGGGGCAAGCTCTGCCAGCGGCTTCGGGGTGTCCCGTATCTGCTTGCGGGCCACCTCCACCATGTCGTCGGCGTCGAAGGGCAGCCTGCCCGAGAGCATCTCGTACATCATGACGCCCACGGAGTAGATGTCGCTCTTGGGGTCGGTCTCCTCCCCTTTCGCCTGTTCGGGGCTGATGTAGTGGACGCTGCCCATGGCCTTTTTGCCGTTCTGGATCTGGTTCTCGGCCCGGGAGATGCGGGCGATGCCAAAGTCCATCATCCGCAGCTGGCCGTTGTCCAGCAGCATGATGTTCTGGGGCTTGATGTCCCGGTGGACGACGCCGTTGCGGTGGGCGTGGTCAAGGGCGCGGAGGATCTGGGCGATGAAGTGGACGGTCTCCCGGCTGGTGATCTTGCCGCCCCGCTCGTTGAGGTACTCCCGGAGGGTCATGCCCTCCACGCACTCCATCACGATATACTGTAAGTTTTCGCTGACAGAGACGTCGTAGACCTTGACGATGTTGGGGTGGTTGAGCAGGGAGATGGCCTTGGACTCGTTCTTGAAGCGGCGGACGAGGTCGGCGTCATGCATCAGCTCCTGACGCAGCACCTTGACGGCCACCACCGTGCCTTCCGGCACAGGCCCGCCGGGGGCAGAGACCACGGCCTTGTAGACGTTGGCCATGCCGCCTTCGCCGATGAGCTCCTGAATGGTGTAGAGCCCGTCCAGCGTCTTGCCGATGAGATTATCCATGCTTCACCTCCAGCGGCTCCACGCCCAGCAGCAGCGCGGTGATGTTGTCGGGGCCGCCGCCCGCGTTGGCGGCGTCCACCAGCCGGTCGGGGATGTCGTAGAACCCGCCCCTCGTGAAGATCTCTTCGATCTTTTCTTTGGGCAGGACGTTGGTGAGGCCGTCGGTGCAGAGCAGGATCATATCGCCCCTCTGCACCGGCACGCTGGTGAACTCGGGGTCGAGGCGGTAGTCCACGCCCAGCGCCCGGGTGATGATGTTCTTCTGGGGGTGATGCTCGGCTTCCTCGGCGGTGATGGTGCCACAGTCCACCAGCTCCTGCACGTAGGAGTGGTCGTGGGTGAGCTGGGTGAGTCTGCCGTCCCGGACGAGGTAGGCCCGGGAGTCGCCTGCGTGGCAGATAAAGGCGTTGCTGCCCCGCACGAGGGCGCAGACCGCCGTGGTGCCCATGCCCGCCAGCTCCTCCTCCCGGGAGGCTTTCTGGAAGACGAAGCGGTTGGCGTTGATGAGCGCCCGCTTCAAAAACTTTTCCTCGTCGCCGGGCAGGCACTGGGCGTACTGCTCGTGGAAGCTGTGCTCGATGACGTCGCAGGCGCTCACGGAAGCCTCACGGCCTCCCCGCGCACCGCCCATGCCGTCGCACACGAGGCCCCAGGCCGCGTCGCTGTTCAGCTCGCCTGCCCGGTAGTCATCCTGATTCTCGGGGCGGACGCTGCCGACGTCTGTTTTTCCTGCAAGTTTCATAGGATTCTCCTTCTCAAACTTTGCCGTTCATCTCGTCGCGGCGGAGCTGGCCGCACGCAGCGCTGATCTCGCTGCCCAGACGGCGGCGGACGGTGGCGTTGACGCCGAGGCTTTCCAGCTTCTGCTGGAAGCGCCGGACGTTGGCGGCGTCGGTAGCCGAATAAGGGCTGCCGTCCACCGGGTTGATGGGGATGAGGTTGACGTGAGCGCCCATCCCCCGGATGAGGTCGGCCAGCTGCTTAGCGCAGGCGTCGGAGTCGTTGACCCCCCGCACCATGGAGTACTCGAAGCTCACTCTCCGGCCCGTCGTCTCCTGATACCGGCGCACGGCCTGCATCAGCACCTCCACGGGGTAGGCGTCGTTCACGGGCATCATGCCGCTGCGGATGTCGTTGTTGGGGGCGTGGAGAGAGACGGAGAGGGTGAGCTGGAGCTTCTTCTCGGCCAGCTGGTCGATCTTCGGCACGAGGCCGCAGGTGGAGAGGCTGATGTTCCGCATCCCGATGTTCACGCCCTCGGGGGACGAGATGTTCTCAAGAAAGCGCATGACTTCGTCGAAATTATCCAGTGGCTCCCCGATGCCCATCAGCACGATGTGGGAGATGCGCTCCCCGATGTCCTTCTGGGCGGTGTAAATTTCGGAGCATATCTCGCCCGCCTCGAGGTTGCGCACCCGGCCCGCCTGGGTCGAGGCGCAGAAGCGGCAGCCCATCCGGCAGCCCACCTGAGTGGACACGCAGACCGTGTTGCCGTAGTGGTAGCGCATGACGACGGTCTCGATGCAGTTGCCGTCGGCCATCCGCAGCAGGTACTTCACGGTGCCGTCCTTGGCCTCCTGCCGCCGCTCGATGATGGGCGCGGCGATGTAAAATGCCTCCTCGAGCTTTGCCAGCAGGGCTTTGGGCTGGTCGGTCATGGCCGAAAAGTCGGTCACGAGCTTCTGGTGGACCCAGTGGAAGAGTTGCTTTGCCCGGAAGCCGGGCTGGCCCATCGCTTTCAGCTCCGCTGTCAGCTGTTCCAGCGTCAGGGAGGATATACAGCGTTTAGTCTCCATGAAAATCTCCTTTTGTCAGGAATCACGTTTCTGCATCGCGCAGAGGAAAAAGCCGTCCATGCCGGTGCGGGTGGGAACGGAAAGCGCACCCCAGTCCCCCACCGTCATCCCGGCCGGGAAGCGGACGTCCGGCGTCACCACCCGGAACTCCGGGTGTCGGCCCACGAAGGCCCGCACCTGCTCTTCGTTCTCGGCAGGGTCGATGGTGCAGGTGGAGTAGACCAGACGCCCGCCCTCTTTCAGGTGGGCGGCGGCTGTATCCAGAATGGCCGACTGGGTGGCCAATAATTCATCGTGACGCGCTTTTTCGAGGGTCTTGTAGCGGATGTCCGGCTTCTTGGCGAGGATGCCGAGGCCGCTGCAGGGGGCGTCCACCAGGATGGCGTCGGCCATGGGCAGGTCGGCATCTGCCTTTGTGCCGTCGGAGACCCGGGGTTCCACGTGGGCAAACCCCATCCGCTCCACGGCCTTGCGGATCAGCTGGACGCGGTTCTCGCTGACGTCGCAGCTCACCAGCCGCCCTTCGTCCTGCATCTCCTCGATGAGGAGCAGGCTCTTGCCGCCGGGGGCGGCGCAGAGGTCGAGGACGGTATCGCCGGGCTTTGCCTCCACGCAGAGGGCGGCAAGCTGGCTGGCCTGCCCCTCCACGTGGAAATATCCGTCCCGGAAAAGCCCGCTCTCCGCCGGGCTGCCCTCGAAGCGGGCTAAGACGCTGCCCGGCACGAGGCCCGGGGCGGCGGTCTTCGCGCCCGAGGCCAGCAGCTTTTCGCAGAGGGCTTCCGGCGTCCCTTTCAGGGGGTTGGCCCGGAGGCTGGTCAGGCCGCCGTCGGCGGTGTGGGTCAGGATGTCCAGCGCCTCGTCGGGGTAGTGTTCGTGGAGGAATGCTGCCACGTCCCGTCCCGCCGAGCCCAGCACCATCAGCCGCTCCACCTCGTCGGCGAAGACGGCAGAGCCGAGGTCATAGCCGATGGCCCGGCGCAGCACGGCGTTCACGAGGCCGGAGGCGCTGGCTTTTCGGAAGGTGCGGGTCAGCTTGACGGCCTCATTGACCGCCGCCGAAGCAGGCACCTGCATATAGCGGGCCTGCGCCAGCGCGGCGCGGAGGATCTCCCGCACCTGCGGGTCGAGCTTGGCAAGCCCTTTGGGCAAAAACTGGCTCAGGATATAGTCCAGCGTTCCCTGATGTTCCAGCACGGTGTAAAATATCGCGCTGGCAAATGCTTTATCGCGGCCTTCCAGCTTCTGGCGGCGCAGCTCTGCGTCGAGGATGAGGTTCGAAAAACCGTCCTGCTCCTGCCGCACCAGCGCCGCCACCGCCGCCGCGCGGGGGTTCGGGC
>OLNO01002451.1_pt1 | contig 12497 bp, 15 predicted proteins | sample 1672861 | NCBI WGS metagenome assembly OLNO01 (sample SAMEA3136731, study PRJEB25190) | human gut metagenome | reverse complement strand
GGCGCTATCCGGCCATTGCCCAGAAGCTGTCTGTCCCGGTGGAAGCGGTGCGCCAGGCCGAACGGATCATCCGTGAGCTGGAGCCCAGGCCCGGAGCCCCCTTTGAGCAGCCCGACCAGGTCCAGTACATCCTGCCTGATGTGTTCATCGAGGAGGGGGAGGAGGGCCTCAGCGTCCGGCTGAGGGGAGGGGACAGGCCCCCCATCCGGGTCAGCGGCTACTACCGCACCCTGCTTTCCCAGTCTGAGGACAAAGAAGTGAAGGAATACCTGACAGAGAAGCTGCGCCAGGCCGATGGAGTCCTCCGGGCCCTGGAGTAGCGGGACAGCACCCTGCTGCGCTGCGCGCAGGTCATTGCCCGGAGGCAGCGGGACTTTTTCCGGGAGGGGCCCGGAATGCTCCGCCCTATGCGCCAGGCCGATGTGGCCCGGGAGCTGGGACTGCATGAGTCCACGGGCCATAGCAAGGGCCTGCTTCTGAGCCTCCGCGTCAAAGCTGCCGGCCTTCTTCAGCTCATCGACGTAGGTCTGCGAAACGGCAGACACTGCGATGTCTACAATGCCGGTAACTTCCTCGATGACGTTTTTCAACAGGGTGCTGTTGGTCTCTGCTGCGGCCTGTTCGCCCTTCTTCTTGACGAAGGCGGCGACGAAAGCGGACAGCGCGGTCACTGCGGCGGTGAGGACCGCCATCAGCAGGTTAAAAACAGCTTCGTTCATAGTCGTACTCCTTACATTTTGGTGCAGTAGTCAAGCGACACCCAGCCAGCGCCGGATTTCAGCTTGCCCCACTTGCTTGCGCCGGCCCCCGTGGATTCCTCCACAATCGTATAAACACCGGGCTTGATGAAGCCCTTGCGGGCATAGCCGGTGCCGGGGCCAGAACGAATGTTGAGGTCGGTGGCGGTAATTCTCACCGTGTAGTTCACGGCTGCGGAGCCGCCGGCCACCGAGATAGCGTTGGCATCCACCCAGCCGTACACGTTGCTGGTGGCGTCCGTGTGGATGACGTGGTACGGATGCTTGGCGTTGGCAGAGATAGCCGTAATCTTGGCCGGCCCAGCCTTGGCCGCAGAGCCGCTGGCGGCGTTGGCGCTGGTGTAGTGCTTGCCACCGGCGAAGTTGACCACCGTGCCGATGTCCAGCCCCGCAGCAGGGGTGCTGGGGGTCGAGGGCGCGGAAGGCTGCGCGGTGGAGCCACCGAGCTGCGCCGTGACCTTGCTTGCGAGGTCGCCCATACGGGCGTACATCCAGTCGCCGGGGCAGCTCTTGTTGGCGAACCATCGGTGGACGGTCAAGACCATCTCGTCAGACTTGGGGGAGTAGTTGAGGGTCTTGTTCTTGTCGCCCAGCCAGAGCAGCTTCTTCTTGCCGTTGCGCTTGCAGATGTCCACGCAGAGCGTGATGAGCTTCTGGTACACGACATCCTTGAAGGCATACGGCGCGGTGGTGTCGGACGCGCACTCGATGGTCACGGCTCGCTGGTCGTTGGCGTTGGAGGACGTACACCAAGAACGATTGCCCTCATCCACGCACAGCAGCACCCGGCCATCCACGCCGATACCGTAGTTGCAGGACGCCTGACGGGACGTAGGCGCGAACACGTTGCCCAGCGTCTCCACAGAACACTGGCCTACCACGCAATGCGGGGTGATGCGGTCGATGGCGTGGGTACGCTTGCCGGAATGATTCGGGCTGAGTTTCGTATAGTTTACGAGCGAACTGTTGCTCATGCTATTACCTCCATTCGCGGGCGCTGCGTACTTGTCGTAGTAGGTCTGACCGTACCCTGCCCGCTTGATTTTGACTGCCTCACCCTGATTGGCAGGGCGCTCAAAGTTCAGCAGCACACTGTCGCTGGCAGTCCGAACGGCAGTCGCGGTTTTCAGGGTGGACAACACAGACTTGTAGCCGGTGGAAAGCTCCTCAAACAGAAAATCGAGCTGCATATCCAAGTCCCCGATGGACTTGCCAGCAGCCCGAGCGAAAGCAAGCAGATTCTGTTTTCGGCTCCAATACGTCCACTGAGCGAGGCCGTAGCCCGCGCTGTCGTGGACAAAGTTCTGGTACTTCCCGCTGTCTACGGCGGCGGTGTACGCCGCGTCTGTGTAGCCCAGCTTCTTCTCGTAGGTGTTCTGTAGGTTCTGCGGATTCAGGCCGCTCTCAGCGTAGAGGTTTCCCATGAGGCCGGCAGCGCCAGCCGGGGAAAGCCCCTTGCCGGTGAGGTAGTCCCAAATCCTTTTCTCGTTGGTGCTCATCGCGCCTCAGTCCTTTCTTAGCCCACGCCCGTAGTCCCGTCCCCCGAAGCGTCAGAAATGACGTCTGCGGTGTCCGTAGGCAGCGTGGTGGGCTTGTCCGGCCAGTGATTGTTTTTGCTCAGGTTCTCGATGGCAGATTTGAGGCCGTACACAAGGACCACGCCGATAATCTGCGTGACGGCCACCTGTGATAAGCTCTCGGCAATCTGCATCTTGTCGAGGAAGGCGAGGACATAGCTGCACCATACCCATGCGAACCCGTTGGCGAGGCAGACCCACACGACCATCTTCATGGTCTCGTGCTTTTTCTTCTTCGCCGCAGAATTGCCGGCCCGCGACTTCTTGCGCGAGCCAGCGCTTATGCTGCGGATGACGAGATAGCCGAGGAAGACGACGCTCATAACGCCTACGCTGGCGAGAATGGCGATGAGGATATTCCAGCCAGTTCCCATACTCATACCTCCCTGTGGCGATAATGACATCGACTACTGGACCTTATCCCCGCCGCTGCCTGGCCGGGTCCGTCCGGGGATAGGCTCATCGATGTTCACGATTTTCAGCTTGTTCATGGCCGGCTGAACGACGGAGTGGATGTACCCGTTGCCCCCGACGTCCTCGTAATCGCTGAACATCTCCCAGAAAGCCTCGGCCTCCATCGTGTTCCATGTACCCGCCGGGTTGCAAGCAGGGTCGGTATAATACCGGTAGCTCTGAAGCAGACGGTCTCTGAGCCGGTTCCGCTCGCGGCGGGTCATGTCATCCTCCATCTTCTTCAGCCGCTTGATCTGCTCGCTCTGCGCCGAGTGCAGGGCGTCGATTTCCGTCTGCAACTCCTTCTGGACCCGCAGACTTTGTGCGCGGTACTCAGGGTATTTGCTTACTTGGTCAAGGGCGGTTTTGAGCTGCTCGTCCTTCTTCTTGCCGGCCTCGTACCGTTCAATCAGGTACTTTGACACCTTCCTGTAAATCAGGTAGCAGAATAAGATAGCAAGCAGCAGCTCGACAACATTGAGTACCGTGATGCTGCCGAACACGTCCTTGAACTCCTCCAATCCAGTCAATGGCATTACCTCCCACCTTTAGTCTGAAAAAGCCGGCGGCCTTATACAGACCGCCGGTATTCAGCCATATTGACGTCGCCGACGAGCGTCTGCAAACGGGCGGCAAGTGCCTCATCTTCCAGAGCCTGCGCCCCGAGCTGCTCTAACACCTCGGCCTGAGCCTTGATGATGCCAGCTTGCCGGAGGCAGATGTCGGCCAATTCTTCGATGACGCTCATTCGGCGACAACGTACTTCTCGCCGGTAATCTCCTCGTAGCGGTCAGCGTTGATTTCGCCGTCCTCCACGCGGGACGCCAGCTCGGTCTTAACACCGTTCTTGCGGTAGTCGGGAACAGAATCCCAAACCTGCGTACCGGCAATCAGCCGGTTGGCCCAAATCTTATTCATCAGTTTGTACCTCCTTCAGAAATGGCAAGAGTGCTGACAAGGGAATCCAGCTCGCATACGGCGTCCTCAATGGCGCTCATACGCTCATCATTCATCTCGTCCTGCTCACACATGGCGTCCTCGATCTCGCTCATCCGGGTGCCGGTCAGCTCGTCCTGTTCGCACAGGGCGTCTTCCAGCGCGGCAGTGCTCTCGTTGACCTGCTGGATAACAGGCCCGGTCTTATCGACGGCACGATAATGCCGGTCGATTTCGTACCAGTCGTAGCAGTTGCCCTCCACGTCCTCAGCGCTCTCGATTTTCCGCACGACGCGGAAGTTATCGGTGATGGTCTGGTCGGGGAAGGTCTGCTCGATCTGGTGGAACCCGGTCAGGTCGGTGTGGGAATCGCCCTTTGTTTTGAGGACTTCGATTTCGCCCTGCGTTCCAAATACGTATTCCAAGTGAGTTCCTCCTTTCGCTGCTTCTGCCGGATGATGCGCTTCAGCTCACGCATGAGGCGTTCACCTTGGAACAGCATCCGATACAGGTTGTGGTTATTGCAGTGTTTCAACTGCCCAAGGCGGGAGAGGAGGCTTGCCGCCGCTCCTGCCAAGATGCGCTTTCCCAAGCGCTTCCGCTTGCGGTAACGGGCGATAGCCCGCTTGATGCGGAGTAAATTGTGCTTGCGCGGGATGGTGTAGCCACGCCCATAACGATAGCCCACCGCATCGGGCATACGCTCTTTCGGCCTCTCATACCCGCGCCTTGGAGGGTCCAGCGGGATGCGGGGATGCCTCCTCACCGTCGGGAATATCTGCCAATCGTCTTTGAGCCGGAGCTGATGGGCGTTCAGCCATGTCTCCACGAGCACACGCAGTTTTTTGAGCTTGCGCTTGCTCGACCCAAAGATGGTCAGGTTATCCATGTAGCGGACATAGTGTTTGCACAGCCCGCTCTCACGGATGAGCCTGTCCATCGGCTGCAAGACCGTGTTGGCAAACCACTGAGAGGTGTAGGCCCCAATCTGTACGCCGTCCTTTACGACGCGCCAGATGAGGTCGAGAACGCGATGGTCTTTGATGAGCTGGCGCATACGGTCCATCACAACCTCCGGCTGCAAGCTGTCGTAGAAATGCCGGATGTCTCCGCAGAACTCATACTTCGTCCCGCGAGGGTCTTTGTCCATCCAGATTTCGACGGCTTTCCGGGCGTGATGCGGACCACGGTCGCGGATGCTCCCGCAGCAGTAGTAATCCATGCCGCGCATGAACACTGGCTGCAAGACCTGAATCAGCGCGTGGTTGACGTACTGGTCCGGCCACTGGGCCGGTTCACTGACCGTGCGCCACTTCCGGGCGCTGGCGTCCCACCGCTGGGACACATGAGGTTTCTTCTGCTCGAAACCGGCGATGATGATTTGCCGCAGCTCCACGACGCGCTCCTCCTTCGTTTCCTCCACCCATGCAGTGATGGAGTTCGGACGGTGGTGTGTGCGCCAGTGGTGGGTGCGGTTCACCTCGTCGATGGCAAGCAGCAGGTTGTCATCAGATACGAGCTTCTCAAAGAGATTCTTTGCTCGCTTCACAGGGATGTTCCTCCTTTTAGCTGTACGGGCTTTCCAGCGCCTCCGCAGAGGTGTACTAACCCGCTCCCCAAATTTGCTTATCTTCACCAAGGGGTGCGCGACTACCTGTGCCGTGAATGGAGGATGAGCAAAGCACAAAAAGGATGCGGCAGCCGATGTTCGCGTTCGAGTTCGACACGTTGTTGTAGTTGACGTAGAACAAGCCGTGGTTGGTGTTCTGGTTGTAGTTGCCACCAACGTAGAGGCACGGGCTCGACGAGTCGAAGTTCCAGTAATCGCACGAGTACGTAGAATCGCTGCCGTTCGCCGCAGTGGGAATGAACAACGGGAACCCGCCATTCGTCTTCACTGTAAACTTGGAGGGGTAGCCGTTCGACGGGGTGCCGACACTCACGCCGTTGGCGCTGTCGCTGAACTGGTTGGGATTCTTGATGACGTTCAGACCGCTGCCGTTGTAATAGCAACCGTCCATCCAGTCGTACACGTTATCCCACAAGCCCTCGATGTTGCGGTACTGGCAGCAACTATACGAGGTGCGGGAGTTCTGCGTGGTGCCGGTGTGGTACGGCATACTGTCCGTCGCGCCCATGTTGAACTTGCTGCCACTTGGAGAACAGCCGTACCCGATTTTCGCCTGAGAGTTCCAGTCGGCGAACTCTACGATGTAGAGCAGCCAGATGGTAAAGCGCATGGCGAAGTCCATCTGCCAGATGTTCGAGCCGAGATTATGGATGCCGGACCGAGCAGACGAACGGGTGATGTCGGCTTTGGGCTGACCACCGGACTGGCTTTTCCAGTTGCTCGTGTGGCAGTGATAGCGACCGATGTACACGACATCGCGCTCGCCCTTGCCATCGCCCCTGTCCATGTGGGCGGGGGAAACAGAAAAGCCGCTCTGCGCTCTGTCGGCGATCTGGATTTTCAGGCCGTTGCCGTTCTGGGTCAGCTTGTACCAGAACTTCGGGATGGCGACCATCGTACCGCCGGTGCGCTCGCTCTTGACCATGCCCGCCCACGGCTGCAAATCGTCGAAGGGAGAGCTGTACTTACTTGCGCCCTTCACATACGGCACGGGGTCAGTGAAGCCCGCCGCCTCATCGGTGCGGGTCCACTTGGTCGTGCTGCTGCCATCCCAGCTCGCACCGTAGATGTGGACCATGTTGGTCACGTTGACCGTAAAGGTCTTGTTGGCGGGAGCGTTGTGGTTCGTGCCAGCCGCGACCTTTACGGTTACAGTCACGTTGCCCTCATCGAGCGCGGTGACGTTTACCTTGTTGCCGCTGACCGACACGCTGACGACATCGGGGTCGCCGGACGTGGCGGTAATTGCACCATCGCCAGCACGGGTCACAGTGACTGCGCCAGTGGGCGTATCTCCGTCCAGCGACAGCGAAGTCGGATTGAGGCTCAGAGAGCCAGCAGCCTTGGCGATGCTCCACGCCACGGTCTTGGCTGTGGTCGTGCCGTCGCTCCACTGGTAGCCGGACTTCGGGGTCACGGTAGCGTTGTAGCTGCCGGCGTTGGTGCCGCTGGTCGTGCCACCCAAGGTCAGCTCGGCGCTGTTGAGGTTGGCGAAGGTGGGAGACTGCGCCTGACCGTTATAGGTCAGGGAGCCTTCCTGCGACGGAACGGTTGCAATGGGGATTTTGACGGTGGCGGTATAGTTCTCGCCAGCCTCCGTCACGTTGACCTCCACGGACGCGGAGGTCTTGCCGGAAATTGTGGCGCTTACCGTGTACTTGCCGGCCTTCTTGACCGAGATCGCAGCCACTCCGCTGCCGTTGGCGGTTGCAGTGTAGGTGCTGCCGCCAAGGACAGCCTTCGCCTCCGCGCCGGGGGCAGTCGTGACCGTGATGGTCGCGGTGAACACGGCCAACGTGACTTCGTACTGGCCGAAGTACGCACCGGTGGTCACGGTCGCGGAATACTGCTCGCCAGACGCGGTGCTTGCGCTGACGGTGTACTCCGTGTTGCAGTTCTTGACGCTGACGGAATCCACAAGACCCTCCGGCACGGTGCCGGTTTTGGTGTCTCCCGCGCCGTCAGTGACCGTGTACTCCTGACCGGCGAACTCAGCGTCGAACGTGATTTTCAGAACACACCCGGAGCCGCCGCCCCCTTCAAGCGCTTCGTTTGCCTTCTCCAACGCGCTGTTGGCGATGGCGCGAACCGCTTCAAGCTCAGGGCCGCTGACGCCGGGTACGTTCACACTTCCATAGTTGCCCATAGGCTTACTCCTTTCCTTGCTGAATCCGATACCTCACAGAGATGGCACTGGCCGGGACCTGCAAGGCACGGAATCGGATTTTCCCGTCCAGCATCTCGCAGGTCGGGCAAAAGCCGCAGGCCACCATAACAGCGACGGATGCGGGGTCAGGATTGACCCTCGCTTCGTCATGTTCGGTCACGCCGGCAGCAGTGAGGTCATAGTAGTTCGGATAGGCGTTGGTGTCCGCTGACCATCCCGTTACCGGAATCGTCGCCGACACCTCCTGCGCCTTATCGGGCTTTTGCGCTTCGAGTTCCTCCAAGGCGTCCGCAGCCGCGTTAGCGACTTCGGCGATCTCGGCCTTTACCTTCAGCGCCAGAGATTTCAGATGGTTAAAGGCTACAACTGCCAATGTGTATCACCTCCTAAATATGGCTGAGGGACAGGCAACCCTCCACGACCCACCCGTCTGCCCGTCCTTCAGGCTTTACTGCTTAGGTGGTGGGGAAAACCTCGGCCAGCATCTCAGCGACCTCACCGTCGGTGGCGATAGTCACCACGGGGGTCTCAGTGCCGTTAATCTTGATGTTGCCAACGGTAGTGCTGGCCTCGACCTTGGTCGCACCAGCGGCGACGCCCTCGACCTTGGAGAAGTGCTCCTTGGACATCAGGCCATCAGCCTCGGCAGTAGCCTTCTGGTAGGTGGTGTCCTGTCCGGGGATGCCCAGACCAGTGATGTCCTCCTTGGTGACGGCAGTCACAGCGGTCACGTGGCCCAGCTCATCCACAGTCACCTTGTAGAAGCCGCTCGCAGCGGCGGTGTGAGAGGGGTGGGTGTAGTTATTCGCGCCCTCTGCGATGCCGTCCAGCTTGGTCTTATCGGCATCGGAGAAGTTGTTGTCCGACAGCACCTTGTCGCCGTCCTTCTGGACGTAGTTGGACAGGTCAACAGTGGTATCGTCCAGCAGAACGACCTCGCCCTCAACCTTGGCATAGATGTCGTAGTGCTGGGTCTCCTCGTTCAGCACGAGGTACAGCACGTTGTCCTGTGCGGAGGCAGCCTCGGGAACGGCGTCCACCTTCTCGAAGTGGGCATGGCCGGTGGCAGCGATAGCGGTCTGGATGGCCTGAGCTACCTGCGCGTTGGTCTGATACTGGGCGTCATTAGTGAGCTGGCTGACCTTGGTAGGGATAGCAGCCTTCAGGTTCGTAGCCAGAGACTTCAGATGGCCGAGCTTGGTGAGCTTGTTGACATCGTAACTCATGATAAAATCCTCCTAATAAGTTTTGGTATTATCTCAGGCTTCGGGGTCTTCCGAGCCAAAGATTTCGGAAATCATCTCAGCGACTTCGCCGTCAGTGGCGATGCGGTCATCCACGATGGCGTCTACGTCGCCTTCGAGGTCTCCGGTGCCGAGAGCTTCCAGCTCGCCGGCGGCGTTCTTAATCTGATAGACGGTGGAGACGCCTTCCTCCACCACAGCGATGACCTGACCGACATAGGCGGTCGGGTTGGTCTGTGCGTAGGTTTGCGCGTCGGACATAGAGTAGAACACCGAGTTTTTGTCCAGCGGGAAAGCATCCTGCCGGGACATACTCAGCGGGAACTCCATAAAGGCAAAACTCTTGTCAGAACCGTTGATAGCCATACTTCATTCCCTCCTCTCAGCCCAGCGTGACCTTCAGGGTCGCGGCATTCTCGTAAGGCACAGCAGGCTCAAACACCCACACGTTGTACGCAACGGCGGTGTAGCCCTCAGCGCCCTCTACATTGACGGAAGACTGCGTAAAGGTGCTGGTCACGTCGGCGTTCATCGCGGTCTCGTTGATGACCTTGGTCACGCCGGTCTTGCCAGCGATGCAGGCGATGACCACACGCTGCGCCCCGGCAGGGACGTTGATGGTCAGCGTACCAGCGGCATACGCCTTGCCGCTCTTAGTCAGACTGCGGATGTAGTCGCTGTTCAGCGTGGGCTTCTCGGCGGTGGCACCGTAGAAGTAATTTCGGAACGGCGTGTACGCAGCGGTCTCCTTCGACTTCGTGCCTGCTGCGATAGCCACAGCGGGGTTGGAGTCGGAGCCGAGGTTGTCCTTTGCGGTAGCACCTGCGCCGTGCGTCGCAGTGGCCTTGTACTTCAGGCTTGCCACAGCGTCACCGCCAGCATCACTGCCGCCGCCAGTGCAGCGAGTCGATCTGTCATATCTTTTTCCTCCTTTTTCCATATGCGTCGGCCGATCCGTGCAAAAACACGCGCACATGCGCGGAGAACAGCCGCCGCCAAACGTAGGTTTTGCCGCGGGCGGTTTTATAGCCCCGACACTTTTTGCCTTTTGCATCATTTGTACAGGAGAAGCCGTATCTTTTGTGGCGGAAGTATTGCATTTTCCGAAAAACCATGATATGATTTTTTCTACCTCAGCGATGGGTAAATGTTTGATTACGAACCGTGTTATTTGCTTAGGACATAATGACTTGAACATAGATGGAGGACGATATATCATGCAGAAGCTGGAAAAGCAGTATCATATCCACTGCGCCGAAGGCGACGTGGGCCGCTATGTTATTCTTCCCGGCGACCCCGGCCGCTGTGAAAAGATCGCGGAGCTGTTCGACGACGCGCACTTTGTTTCTCAGAACCGCGAGTACACCATCTATACCGGTACACTGCTGGGGGAGAAGGTCTCCGTCTGCTCCACCGGTATCGGCGGGCCCTCCGCCTCCATCGCCATGGAGGAGCTGCACAACATCGGCGCTGACACGTTTATCCGCGTAGGGACCTGCGGCGGAATCGAGCTGGATGTCCGCAGCGGCGACGTGGTGGTCGCCACCGGCGCGATCCGCTTTGAGCATACCAGCCAGGAATATGCCCCCATCGAGTACCCCGCGGTGGCGAACTTCGAGGTCACTACCGCACTGGTCCAGGCGGCCAGGGCGCTGGGCAAGCGTACCCAGGTAGGCGTCGTTCAGTGCAAGGACGCGTTCTATGGCCAGCACAGCCCCGAGCGTATGCCAGTATCCTATGAGCTGCTCAACAAATGGGAGGCCTGGAAGCGCCTGCACGTCAAGGCCAGTGAAATGGAGTCCGCCGCCCTCTTTGTGGTGGCTGATGCCCTGAACTGCCGCTGCGGCAGCTGCTTCCATGTGGTCTGGAACCAGGAGCGGGAAAAGGCAGGTCTGGACCAGGATATGAGCGAGGACACCACCTCCGCCGTTCAGGTGGGAGTGGAGGCCCTGAAGCGGCTCATTCAGGCCGATCGCGCGGCCCAATAAGCTTCCCTGAAAAAAGCGCCCCCTGTCATGCGCCCCCGGATGCGGACGGAAAGCTGACCTGCCCCGGTCGGTACCCCATGCGGCTATCCCATCAGAATCATGTCAGTTATACCCCGGCTGACACAGTCCCCTGAGAACAGAAGGAGGCACCCCCACCTCCTTGCCCTCGGCCACGCCGGGGGCGCTTTTTTGACTGGCATCTGAAAAAATTTCAGAAGACCTGACAAAAAGTCTTGTTTTTCCCGTTAAAAAGCGTTAAGATGATGCTTGCGCCGGAGGGCGTGCAGCATTTTACAAAGGAGAAAATCACATGGAGCGTATCTTTCATCTGAAAGAGAACGGCACCTCCGTCAAAACGGAGATCCTGGCCGGTCTCACCACATTCATGACGATGGCCTACATCATCGCCCTGAACCCCAACCTGCTGACCAACTTTGCCGTGGGCACACCTCTGTGGAACGGTGTCTTTCTGGCCACCTGCATCGCCAGTGCCATCGGCACCGTGGTCATGGCCTTCCTCGCCAACAAGCCCTTTGTCATGGCGCCCGGTATGGGGCTCAACAGCTTCTTTGCCGTCATCGCCGGCAATGTGGCCGCCATGCTGAACACCGACTACACCAGCGCCTTCCAGGCGGTGCTGTGCATCATTCTGGTGGAGGGCATCGTTTTCCTGCTGCTGAGCATTTTTAACATTCGTGATAAGATCGTCACCGCTATCCCTCTGGGTGTCCGTCTGGGTATCGGTCCCGCCATCGGCCTTATGTTGATGAACATCGGCCTGGGCTCCAACGTGGGCATCTATGCCGAGGGCAATGGCTATACCTCCCCCTTCTATGTCATGCGCGACTTCTTCGGCGCCATGACCCCCAGCGTGATCAAGGACCACATGGGTGCCGAGTACAGCCAGATGGTCCTGACTGTTATCACCATGTTCATCGGTCTGTTTGTCATCATCCTGCTGGCCAAGAAGGGCGTCAAGGCCGCCGTGCTGGTGGGTATGCTGGTAGCTTCCGTGATCTACTGGGCCGGATGCTTCATCTTCCTGGGTACCAATCCCTTTGCCTCTCTGGAGGGTGCGTCCTTCCTGCCGCCTTTCCACGACATGGTGGAGACCACGCTGTTCAAATTTGACTTCACCGACTTCTTTAATATCGGCTGGTTCACGGCGATCAGCCTGATCATCACCTTCTGCATGATCGATATGTTCGACACCATCGGCACCCTGGTGGGTACGGCCTCCCGCGCCGGCATGACCGACAAGGACGGCAATATGCCCAACATGAAGGAGGCCCTGCTGTCCGATGCCGTGGGCACCGTGGCCGGCGCCTGCTGCGGCACCTCCACCGTTACCACCTTTGTGGAGTCCGCCTCCGGCGTGGAGGCCGGCGGCCGCACCGGCCTGACCAGCCTGACCGCCGCGTTCATGTTCCTGGCCTGTATGTTCATCGCGCCCGTGGCGGCTGTCATTCCCGCTGCCGCTACCTCCTCCGCCCTGATCTACGTGGGCATCCTGATGCTTCAGGGCCTGAAGAACGTGGATTTCAACGATCTGGACCAGGTAGTGCCCGTGTTCCTGATGCTGCTGGCCATGCCCATCTCCGGCTCCATCGGCCACGGAATCGGTATTGCCATGATCTCCTACACTGTGATCAAGGTGTTCTCCGGCCGTGCCAAGGAGGTCTCCATCCTGACCTACGTTATCTCCCTGCTGTTTATCATTAAGTTCTTCGCCGTCGTCTAAACG
>OLNO01002448.1_pt1 | contig 12532 bp, 7 predicted proteins | sample 1672861 | NCBI WGS metagenome assembly OLNO01 (sample SAMEA3136731, study PRJEB25190) | human gut metagenome | reverse complement strand
TCAGCGGCACATTCAGCGCCACGGTGCCCGAGCATGGTTGCAAAGTGGTGAAATTATTGCCGGAAACTGCGGCAAAACCCGAAAGCCTTTATATGATAGGTCGCGCCACACCGGCATTCTGGAATATAGACAATGCCTGCGAGATGACGGTCGAGCAAAACACGTTCGTGTATCGCGGGCCACTATTCAAGGGAGAAGTCAGATTTGTCAGCAAACGCGACTGGAACTCGGTGAATTATATCCCCAAAGGAGATAACGGCACGTGGCTTACCGACCCGGGAGTTGTGGAGGTGTTTAACGGCGATCCTCACGAGTTTGCAAAAAACTGGTGGATTAATGAGCCGGGGAGCTACGAAGTGCGGATGAAGATTTCCGATAGCGGAAACCTCGCCTCGCTTTCGGCGACACGCACGGGCGAACTTCCTTCCATGATGACGGTATTGGGCGTCTCGACCGGTTGCTGGAATAATGTAAACGCTTATATCGCCTATGGCTCCGATGACAATCCCGACATAGTGGAGTGGAACGGTCTTGTCAGACCCGATGCCGACCGTTGCCATTTCAAATTCGCCGCTTGCCCCGGGGAATGGTGGGAATCCATGTTTTATGTGCCCGAAACCGTAGACTTCAACAACAAGGTGAAGTTGGTCAAACCCGGAGAGACGCATAAATACCGTGAGGATTACGGCGGAGGTCTCGATTATTTCTGGGGCTTCGCACCGGTCGATTGCGGATTTTACCGTGTGACGGTAAACAAGGCTGCCAAAACAGTGACCTTTACCCCGAGAGGCAGTTCGGATCTCGACCTTACCGAAACAACTGCCGGGGCGAACCGTCTTAACGCATGGCTTTCAGGCAATGTATTGTACGCCGAAAGCGGCAATGGTCCTGTGGAGGTATATGATATCAACGGATGTTGCCTCGGTCGGTCAGCCGATGGTCTGCTCACCATCGACGGTCTTGCCGCCGGAGTATATGTGGTGAGAAACCCGTCAGCTTCAATCAAACTAATGAAAAAATAATCCGTCCCTGCCCCGCAGGGTGGATTTACAAACAAATTACTAATTATTCATTTAACCTTTAATGTTATGAAACGAAATTTACTTTCAAGTATGCTTGCCGGAGCGGCAATGCTACTCGGCACCGCTGCCGCAACAGCTGCAATCCCTGAACACCTCTACATGGTAGGCGAAGCTTCGCCCAGTTTGTGGCACATCGACCTCGCAATAGAGATGACCAACGAAGGCGACGGCGTGTTCAGCTATCGCGGTGCCCTCTATAATCAGAATCTCCAATTCATTGATGCCCGGGACTGGGATACCGGAGTACGTTATGTACCCGAAGTAAGCGGTTCGTGGCTTATCAAAGCCGATGAGGCAACCATTATCAGCGGTATCGGCAACGAGAACCGTTGGTGGGTTACCGAACCCGGAACCTACGAAGTCAAAGTTTATTTCGGCGATGACGGCAATTCGGTGATGATAACAGCGCAATGGGTAGGAGAACTTGAACCCATGGTGGTCCCCTTGGGAGCCGCATCGGGTCAGTGGGACTGTTCATCCGTTCCCTATACCTACAATATCTATCCTAAGAAAGGGACAGAAGATATCTTCGTTTATGAATGTACCGTGAAGCCGGGTGCAGATGGCAAACATATCAAGTTCATCTCCTACCCCAGCAACTTCTGGGAAACATGGTTCTATCTGCCGGAATCTACCGACAACGGGGTTGTGAAGTTCGTCAAATTCGGTGACAAACTGAACATCCGACGTGCGTGGAATGACGGTAACCTCGACCAGTTCTGGGGCTTTGCCGATGAAGACTGCACACCCGAGCTGAAAGTCAAGGTGACACTTAACCTCAATGACGATACTATCGAATTTTCCGAAGTCGATCCCTCCGGCATCGATGAGATTACGACAACCGCAGACCGCCGTGTCGAAGCTGTCTATAACCTCTCCGGTGCACGGGTAGACATCGACAACCTCAACAAGGGAATCTATATCGTCCGCTACAACGACGGTACTTCCGAAAAACTGATGAAATAACGTCCATCTCCGGAATATCCAAGTAAAGAACCCTGATGTTTTTATAAGATGTGCTTCGCCTCTTTTTTGAAACGAAGCGCATCTATTTTACTAAAATGTAACCGTAATGCCATAATGAAACCCGTTTTCTGCCTTTTGCTACTTTGCTGCGGATTGTGTCAAATGTCAGCCCTGAACATCGACGATATCAACATCCGTGATCCTTTTATTCTTACCGACAATGTGAAAAAGATTTACTACATGTATCGCACCTCCGACTCCATCATGGCAGACGGCAAGGTACGTGGAGGCGTGGAAGTATTCACAAGCCGCGACCTGAAAAAGTGGAACGGTCCGCAGACTGTGATGCGCATACCTGCCGACAATGGTCTGACAGGTACTGTATGGGCTCCCGAAGTACATAAATACCATGGCAAATATTACTTGTTTGCCACCATCAACAGCGACATCAAGTGGAAAAAGAGAAAAGAAGGATGGGGAGACTACACTTGGCGTGGCACACAGATTTTCCATGCCGACCGACCCGAAGGTCCGTTCAAGCCGTTCGACTGTTTTGTCACTACCCCGATGGACTGGATGGCACTCGACGGTACGCTGTGGGTGGAAAACGGTACGCCCTATATGGTATTCTGCCACGAATGGGTGCAGACCGAAGACGGCACTATGGAAGCCGTAGAACTAAAATCGGATCTATCGGCTATGGCAGGCGAACCACAGACACTCTTCTACGGCTCCGCCCCCGACTGGTCTACCGGCATAGAGCCTTCGCCCGGATCGCCCAAGGGCTACATTACCGACGGATGCTATCTCTACCGTACCAAGACCGGAAAACTGCTGATGATCTGGTCGAGTTTCAGCAACGGCGACTATGCCATCGGCATAGCCGAATCGATCACCGGAAGTGTGAAAGGTCCATGGCGTCAGCAGGAAAAACCGTTATTCGTGAAAAACGGCGGGCACGGCATGATTTTCAAGACTTTCGACGGAGGTCTGAGGCTGATCCTGCACCAACCCAACAGCCCCCTCGGTGCCGAACGGGCAAAGATCTTCGAGCTGGAAGATACGGGTAACACCTTGCAGTTAAAAAACAAACAATAAGTGAATCCAAAACCCAATCAGTCATAATTCATGTCATGAGAACAATCAAGTTTTACGCATTCGCACTCCTTCTGCTGTCGAGTTTCAACAGCATTTCGGCGAAAGAATACCGCCTGCAATCTCCTTCGGGCAAAATCGCTGCAAATATCGACTGCGGCGACAACCTGAGTTTTTCCGTCTGCTGCAATGGCAAAGAAGTCCTTGCCAAATCGCCCGTTTCGATGACACTGTCCGACGGGACTGTGTGGGGAGAGAAAGCCAAGACAACCAAAGCTGTGCGTAAATCGAACAAGAGCATTATCGAAAGCCCGTTTTCTCCGTCGGCAACTATGCCCGATGTCTACAACTCTCTTACCTTGCGTATGAAGGGAGGATGGAGCGTAGAGTTCCGCGCTTATGACGACGGTTTTGCCTACCGCTTTGCAAGCACATTGGACAAGCCCTACGAAATAGCCACGGAGCAGACCGACTTCAATTTCCCCGCCGACTATACCGCCTCGGTGCCCTATGTGCGCACGGGATCGGACGACAACATGCAGTCGCAGTTTTTCAACTCTTTTGAAAACCTCTACACGGTAGAGAGACTATCGGCTCTCAACCCGCGTCGTCTTGCATTTCTCCCCCTTTCGGTCGATACCGACGGCGTGACCGTAGCTATTACGGAAACCGACCTGAACGATTATCCGGGGCTTTATCTCTACAACCCCGACGGCACAAATTCACTCAAAGGCAAACATGCGCCCTACCCGACAAAAATTGTCGATGGCGGATATAACAATATAGAAGGCGTTGTCACCGAGACAGCCGACTATATCGCCCGCGTCGATGGTCCGCGCACATTCCCGTGGCGTATCCTTGTCATCGGCGATGACAAAGTCGTTGCATCAAGCAACCTGAGTTATCTGTTGGCGGAGCCGTCGCGCATCGCCGACACCTCATGGATCAAACCCGGCAAGGTGGCATGGGACTGGTGGAACAGCTGGAATATTACCGGAGTTGATTTCGAGGCTGGCATCAACACACCCACTTACAAGCATTATATCGACTTCGCGTCGGAGAACGGCATCGAATATGTGATTCTCGACGACGGCTGGGCTGCGGGCAAAGGGGAAAACCTCTTTATCCTCAATCCTGAAATCGACCTTCAAGAAATAATCGCATACGCCGGAAGAAAGAATGTCGGCATCATTCTATGGGCTGGTTACCGCGCCTTCGAACGCGACCTCGAAAAGGTGTGCAAGCATTATTCGGAGTTGGGAGTGAAAGGGTTCAAAGTAGATTTCGAAGACCGCGACGACCAACTGATGACCGCCTTCAACTACCGTGCTGCCGAAGTAGCTGCACGCTATCACCTCGTGCTCGACCTGCACGGGTCATATAAACCGGCAGGTATCAACCGCACGTGGCCCAACGTGCTCAACGTAGAGGGTGTGAACGGACTTGAAAACGTGAAATGGACCGAAATAGGCGATTTCGACATCATACAATATGATACCATGCTTCCTTTCCTTCGTCAGTTAGCCGGTCCGATGGACTATACCCAGGGGGCAATGGTCAATGCCGCGCGCCACAATTTCCGCCCTATCCACAGCCAGCCCATGGCACCCGGAACACGTGCACACCAGCTGGCACTGTACATGATCCTTTTCTCTCCGCTCAACATGCTATGCGACTCGCCCAGCAACTATCGCCGCGAACAGGAATGTACCGATTTCATAGCCTCGGTTCCTACCGTATGGGACGAAACGAAAGTGCTCGACGGCAAAATGGGCGAATATATCGTGACCGCACGCCGAAAAGGCAACGACTGGTTTATCGGAGGTATCACCAATTGGACTCCTCGCGACCTGACCATCGACCTCAGCCCGCTGAACTTGAAAGAGGGTACTGAAATGACCATATTCACCGACGGAGCCAACGCACACCGCAACGGCAACGATTACCGGAGCCAAACCACTACTGTCGCTTCGGACTCTCTTCATGTACATCTCGCCCCCGGCGGAGGCTTTGCCGCCCACATCTGCGGCACAGATCCGACAAGCGATAAGTAACTCCCAATCCAATGACCAATTTCAGATATGAAAATCTTAAAAATCCCAGATATGAAAATCTTAAAAACATTTATTGCTATCGTCTTCGGACTCTTTGCAATGACAACAACGGCAGCCAACGATATTGCCAATTTTAACAGATATGCCAACGACAACAAACGTATAATGGAATTGCCCAACACAGGATCGCGTGTGGTGTTCATGGGCAACTCGATCACGGATTTCTGGCCGACCAACCGTCCGGAATTCTTTACCCTTAACGATTTCATCGGCAGAGGCATCTCCGGTCAGACCTCGTACGAAATGATCATGCGTTTCCGCGAAGATGTGGTGCGCCTCGCCCCGGCAGGTGTGGTAATCTGTGCCGGCACCAATGACATCGCTCAAAATCTCGACATCCCGTATGACGAGGAGCGCACGCTCGGCAACATCCTTTCAATGGCAGAAATAGCCAGTGCAAACGGCATACAGGTGTTTCTTGCATCGGTGCTTCCGGTAACCAGTTTCCAATGGAATCCCGCCATCACGAACCATAAAGATAAAATCGAAAACCTTAACAGGCGGATAAAGGAATATGCCGACGCAATGATTTATAATATGGCAGGAGCTAAGGTACTGGCTGTGTCAAAAGGCGATGTCATCACTCTTCCCGAAGGAATTTATGTAGCCAAGTCCGGACCCTTCGCCGAAAAGTTCATAATAAGAAACTAACCAACTGCAATAATCTATGAAACGATTTTTGAACATCATCACATTTTTATCCGCCGCTATGGCTCTCTGGGGAGCAGATCTTAATCCGGTGGCAAACCCTGAGGCGGTAGTGACCGAAGGGGTAGTACGCATTACAGTCCTCACTCCCGAGATGATACGCGTGGAATACAGCCCGTCGAAACAGTTCGAGGACCGTGCCACATTTACGGTCGTGAACCGCAATCTGCCCGTACCTCACTTCACCAAGTCGGAGGATAATGAATTCCTCTACATCAACACAGACAAGCTGAAACTGAGATACCGCAAAGGTACAAATCCCTATTTCGAGCCGAACCCTCCCGCCAACCTCAGCATAACGATGGAACTCAACGGACGCCCCGTGACCTGGTTTCCCGGTCAGGGCGACGGAAAGAACCTCAAAGGTACTTACCGTACCCTCGACCGTTGCTTCGGCGACGGCTATCGTTCAAAGTTGGAGGATGGTCTGATTTCGCGTTCGGGCTGGGCTGTAATCGACGATTCGCCACAGTGCGTACGTACCGACGGCAGCCGCTCGCTCGCCCTTGTTCCCGATGAAACGGGCGTAGACTGGGTTGCTCCACGCGACGACAAACAGTCGCTCGACCTCTATTTCCTCGGCTACGGTCACGACTACAAACGCGCACTGCACGACTATACCCTTATTGCCGGCAAGATGCCGCTGCCACCGGACTATGCTTTCGGATATTGGTACAGCAAATATGAAAACTATACTGCCGACGATTACCGCAACATCATCAAAGACCTTAAAGAGAATGACATCAATACCGATGTCCTGATTCTCGACATGGATTGGCATTGGAACGGCGACCCGGATCCCAACAAATCCAACGGACGCGGCGGATGGACCGGTTGGAGCTGGAACTACAACCTGATTCCCGACCCGACAAAACTGCTCAAAGACATCCACGACAACGGACTGCATCTCGCACTCAACCTCCATCCAGCCATGGGCGTGGATGCTTCGGAAGACATTTTCCGAGGCATGGCGGACGATATGGGTCTCGATGCCGACACCACGAAAGTCATTCCGTGGCAACTCGAAGACAAAAGTTTCTATAAGGCATTCGCAAACAACTTCCTGCGCCCGTTCGAGAAACAGGGTGTCGATTTCTGGTGGCTCGACTGGCAGCAACATCTTACAAGTCCCTACACCGACGGCTTAGGAGAGACATTCTGGTGTAACCATGTTTTCTTCAACGACATGAAAGCAAACCGCTCCGACCGCCGACCGATAATCTTCCACCGCTGGGGAGGTCTGGGTAGCCATCGCTACCAGATCGGCTTTTCGGGCGACACGTTCATCAACTATGCCTCACTCGCATTCCAGCCTTATTTCACTGCCACGGCTTCAAACGTATGCTACGGATACTGGGGACACGACATCGGCGGACACATGTGGGACAGCAATTATCCGGTGAACGATCCCGAACTGCTGCTGCGCTGGTTCCAGTTCGGTGTATTCTCTCCGATATTCCGCAGCCATGCCGCAATCGGCACATGGATCAACCGCAAGATATGGACCTATGAGAATTTCCCGCAACTCAACGCGACGGTGAAGCTACGTTATGCCCTATTCCCCTACATCTACACCATGGCACGCAAGAGCTATGACACAGGTGTCGGAATCTGCCGCCCAATGTATTACGAGTACCCCGAAAACGACGAAGCCTATGTTTTCGAAGAGCAGTATTTCTTCGGCGACGACATCCTCGTAGCCCCGATCGTAGAACCCTCGGTCGATGGCGTAAGCAAAAAAAGAATCTGGTTCCCCGAGGGAAACTGGTGGTCGGTGGCTGACAACAAAATGGTCAAAGGAAATTCGATCCAGATACTCGACTTCACCCTCGACCAGATACCGTATTTCTATCGTGAAGGCGCTATCATCGTGAACAATCCCCCGGAAGTGAAAAGCACAACCGAACGTCCCGCCAAACTGATAGTCAATATCGTTGCCGGGAAAGACGGAGAAACGACGCTTTATGAGGATTCGGGCGACTCGAACGACTACGACACCCGTTTTGCCAACACCCGTTTCGCTCAGAAAACAACCGGATCTCTGGCATCCTACACCATCGCCGCCCGTGAGGGGATAGCCGACCGGCTGCCTTCGAAACGCGCCTACGAACTCCGCATCTATAACACCGATGCGCCCGCAGATGGAAAAGCAAAAGTAGACGGCAAGGAGGTGAAAGCCGAATACGATGTATCGACACGTTGCACCATTATCCATGTTCCGTCAGCCAAATGCAACAAAGCTCATGAAATAACCGTAAAATATAAATAATGAACCGATATCTTTTAGTAGCTGGCTTATTCGCCGGGGCGATTAACTTCGCCTCGGCTTATAAACCGGCAGGAAATAATATAATGACAACATGGGGCGAGAACATCGACCCCGCGAAAGTGTGGCAGGAATATCCCCGTCCTATTATGGAGCGCGGCGAATGGCAAAATCTTAACGGTCTGTGGGATTATGCCATCGTCGGTGCCGATGCCGTCACTCCGGCGGAGTATCAAGGAAAGATACTTGTACCATTCTGCGCCGAATCGGCTCTCTCGGGCGTAGGCAAAGAAGTCGGTGCCGACAATGCGCTATGGTATAAACGTTCTTTCACCGTTCCGAAGTCATGGCGCGGACGCGACATCTTGCTCAACTTCGGGGCTGTGGACTGGCAAGCCGACGTGTGGGTAAATGGTGCGAAAGTAGGAAGCCACACAGGCGGTTACACACCGTTCAGCCTCAATATCACTCCGGCACTCAAAACCGCAGGTGACAATGAACTGGTAGTGCGCGTATGGGACCCGACCGACCTCGGTCCGCAGCCGCGAGGCAAGCAGGTGGCAAAACCGGAACTTATATGGTACACTCCCGTCTCCGGCATCTGGCAGACCGTCTGGCTTGAACCGGTAAACCCGACACATATCTCCAACCTGAAAATAACACCCGACATCGACCGCAATACGTTGAGAGTCGAAGTGCTGTCGGCAGGTTCGGGAAACGGCTATATGACCGAGGTTACGGTAAAAGAAAGCGGCAAGACCATTGCTACGGGAAAAGCCCTCGCAGGCGAACCGATGGTTATCGGCATGCCCGCCGACGTGAAACTCTGGTCGCCCGACAGCCCCCATCTTTATGATCTTGAAGTGCGCCTCACCGACAAGGGCAAGACTCTCGATAAAGTAGACAGTTACGCAGCCATGCGTAAGATTTCCACGAAGATGGGCGACAAAGGAATGGTGCGCCTCCAACTCAACAACAAAGACCTGTTTCACTACGGGCTTCTCGACCAAGGGTGGTGGCCCGACGGATTGTACACCGCTCCATCCTACGAGGCGATGATATACGACATCGACAAGACCATCGACTGGGGCTACAACATGATACGTAAGCATATCAAGGTAGAACCCGCCACATGGTACACCTACTGCGACCGCAAAGGCATTATCGTCTGGCAGGATATGCCCAGCGGCGACAAAAACCCCGAATGGCAGGGACGAAACTACTTCGACGGAGAAGAGCTGCAACGCACTCCCGAAAGCGAACAAACCTATCGGAAAGAATGGAAAGAGATCATTGATGCTCTCTACAACTATCCGTGCATAGCTATATGGGTACCTTTCAATGAAGCTTGGGGCCAGTTCAAAACCAAAGAAATAGCCGACTGGACAAAGAACTACGACCCTTCGCGTCTGGTGAATCCGGCAAGCGGCGGCAACCACTACCCGTGCGGCGATATGGTCGATGTCCACAGCTATCCGTCACCGCCGGTGACCCATGTCTACGATGCCAAACGCGCCAACGTACTTGGCGAATATGGCGGTATCGGAATGGCGGTAGAGGGTCATATCTGGGCTCCCGACCGGAACTGGGGCTATATCCAATATAAGACTCCCGCCGAAGTGACCGACGCATACATCGGCTACGCCAACTATCTCGACCAACTTGCCTACGATTGGTTTGTCGGTGCCGTCTACACGCAGACGACCGATGTGGAAATCGAGGTGAACGGCTTGATGACCTACGACCGCAAAGTCATAAAAATCGACGAGGACCGCATCAGGGAAACAAACCGGCGGATAATAAAAAACCACAGTAAATAAAAATACAGATGAATATCATTCGGGGAATAGCAATTGTTGCACTTGCTTCCGTATCTACGGCAGCCATGCAGGCGAAAGTCACGCTGCCGGCGGTCTTTTCCGACAACATGGTCGTTCAGCAGAACTCGGTTCTGACCGTAACCGGAACAGCCCGCCCGCTGTCTACGGTAACATTCCGTTCAGACTGGACCGGAGGTGAGGGTAAAACCAGAACAGGCAAAAACGGACGTTTCGAGTTGAATATCCCGACTCCTCCCGCCGGCGGTCCCTATACGCTCATTTTTGATGACGGCTCGGGCAATGGGGAGAAGACCGTGCTGCAAAATGTGCTGTCGGGCGAAGTGTGGATTTGTTCGGGTCAGTCGAACATGGAATTCCCCATAAAGGGAGATTGGGCGCAACTGATGGATGCAGACGAAGTAGTTGCCACAATGCAGCGTCCTGCCCTGCGGCTGTTACAGATCAGGACCACGTCATCAGTCAATCCACTTGATGACACGGACGTTGAATACGGCTGGGCGGAATCCTCGCCCGCAGCGGCTTCCTTCTCGGCAATAGGCTATCTGTGCGGCAAAATGCTTCAAGATTCGCTGAATGTACCGGTAGGTATAATCGATGCAAGTTGGGGCGGCACATCTGTCGAGGCATGGACACCGTACGAAGCACTCAAAGGGGTGCCCGGGCTTGAATATCAATATGGTCTGCTGGGAAAAGGGAAAAACGAACAGGCTCTGAAAGATATGGAGATAAAGCGGGTTTACGAGTCGTATGACAGCCCCGGTAAAATAGCTTACCCGTATGACAGAAATGTGATGCAAAAGGGCAAAGGCTGGGGAAAGATGCCTGTACCGTCGATGTGGGAGGAGAACGTACTGCCCGGATTCGACGGCATTGTTGCGATGCAATATGAACTAATCCTCCCTGCCGAAGCCTCCGGGAAATCGTTAAAACTATGTTTTGGAGCTATTGACGACTGGGACACGGCATATTTCAACGGTGAAATGGTAGGTAGCGGTCAGATTTTTGACCGCATGCGGGAATACGAAGTAGACGGTCGGCTTGTCAAAGCCGGCAAAAACGTCATCACCGTGGAAGTCATCGACAATGGCGGAGGCGGCGGTATATGGAAATCGTCATACGCAATTGTAAATGGCGAAAGCCATAGTCTCGACGGAGAGTGGAACTATGCCATCGTGGCTGATTTTTCCAAAACAGACATACGATGCGAATGGCCGGAAAGCCAGTACTACCCCACTGCTCTCTACAACGCGATGATCAACCCGCTCAGAACGATGCCTGTTGCCGGCGTGTTCTGGTATCAGGGCTGTGCCAATGTCGGTAGAGCCGGGCAATACGAAATTTGTTTCAAAAACATGATAAATGGTTGGAGAAAAGCATTTGGCAATCCCTCCATGCCGTTCTATTTCGTGCAGCTTGCCGGCTTTATGCAACCTGTCGTTGTACAGCCCGAATCGGAATGGGCATTATTGCGTAACGCACAGTCAAAGGCTCTCGAACTGCCGCATACCGACATGGCGACGGCTATCGATCTTGGCAATCCGATTGATATTCACCCCACCAACAAGGCGGAAGTGGCACGGCGTCTGACTATGCTTGCGCTGGATAAAACCTATGGAATGAAGCAGAAATGTAACACGCCACGTTGCATAGATAGTAAAATCGGCGGCGGTTATGTGGAGCTGACTTTCAACGATAATATAAAAGCCACGGGAGGAGCCGTTACCGGATTCATAATCAAAGATAAAGACGGCACTTGGGCGTATGCAAATGCCCGACTCACCTCCGACCGTACAATAAGGCTGTCGTCGCCATTGGTACAAAATCCTGTGGCAGCCAGATATAACTGGGCGGATTATCCGGGCGGGAATCTCTATGGCATCGAGTCCGGACTTCCCGTCTTACCTTTCGCTTCCGACAAATAGGGAACAGCTAAAATAGATACTAATGGCTATGAAGTTTTTACGTATAATGCCATTAGATCTGTAAGTCGCGCCATCATCGACAGTACAAAGGCTACCGATGATGGCGCGATAAATTAAATCGTAAGTTCCGCATGTGCTTGGAATCCGTCTGACATAGAGCAGCTACACTTTTTCTAGCGAATAAACCAAAGTTCGATACATTTTTTCAAGCGAATAATATATGTAATCTCACACTTTTTCCAACGAATCAGACTTCTTTAAACACTTTTCCATCAAAATTGAGGCTCGAAATCTACACTTTTCCATGAAATCATCAACTTTACTTTATTCCCGTACTCATATATACGCCAATTAAAGTAAAGTCAAAATAAGGGAAGAAAAGAGATGGCTTCGCCAAACAGGCCAGCCGATTTACCGAAGTCTACCTATGATACTACCTATTTTTCTTTTGGCTGCAAAATCTTATAAATGACATATCTGTAATCACTAGTGTCCGGAGAAAAATTCTCCGACAAGGGTTTAATTATTAAACATCAAT
>OLNO01002443.1_pt1 | contig 12555 bp, 9 predicted proteins | sample 1672861 | NCBI WGS metagenome assembly OLNO01 (sample SAMEA3136731, study PRJEB25190) | human gut metagenome | reverse complement strand
GGGAAGTGCCAACATTTTCAGTTTGTCGCATTGTATGACGCGTTTACGTTTAGATGTAAAAAATATGGACTTCGTGAATGTTAATCAATTAAAAGCATTAGATGGCGTGATTAATGTAGTGCTTCAACAGACAAAAATTCAAATTGTCATTGGACCAAAGGTTCAACAAGTGTATGATCAATTAGAACTCTTACGTGAGCAGTCTGCTCCGTCTATGGTGACACCCTCTCATCAACGTAAAACATCATTAATTTCTCGAATACTTGATACGATTTCTCGTATTTTTACGCCTGTGATTGGTGCAATTGCTGGTGCTGGGATGATTAAAGCGTTACTCGCGTTATTAGTAGCAGCCAATCTGATTGATAAAACAGGACAAAATTACTATGTTTTAAACTTTATTGGAGATGCAGCCTTTTATTTTATGCCGATTTTACTCGCGATGTCGGCTGCTAAGCAATTTAAATGTAATGCCTATCTAGCCGTCGTATTAGCAGGTATCTTACTTCATCCTCACCTCGTCGAACTAAAATCAGCCGGTGAAGCCGTTACCTTTTTAGGAATCCCAATGGTTCTCGCTTCTTATTCGGCATCTGTTGTTCCGATGATTTTAATTACATGGGTCATGTCTTTCGTTGAGAAAACCGTCAGACGCTACACGCCAAAATCCATTGAAATCTTTTTCGTTCCAATGGTTGTTCTACTTGTGATGGCGCCGCTTGCTTTACTTGCCATTGGCCCACTGGGAACGATGGCGGGTAATTTATTAGCCAGTCTATTTAAGATCTTGGACCAAAAAGTCGGATGGATTTTACCGATTATGATGGGCATGATTTGTCCGTTACTCGTCATGACAGGGATGCACTACAGTTTACTACCAATTCAACTTGCTCAGTATGCCACACTTGGTTATGCAACGTTAATGGGATTACCAATGTTTGCTTCAAATATGGCGCAGGCTGCTGCAACGTTTGCAATTTATTGTCAAACAAAAGATCGTTCATTAAAAGGTATTGCTGGACCTAGTAGTTTAACCGCCTTTATGGGGATTACAGAGCCTGCCATGTATGGAGTGACGTTACGATTAAGATATCCGCTTGTTGCGGCTATGATTGGTGGAGGTTGTGCTGGAATCTGGGCTGGGTTAACGAATGTCAGAACTTATGTTTCAGCGACTTCAGGGATTTTATCATTACCAGTTTACATCGGGGAGGATGGACTATCTAACCTAATCAATGCAATCATCTGTATTATTATTTCAATGACGGTTTCATTTAGCTTAACATTTTTCTGGACCTTGAAGAAACAACGTAAAGAAGCATGTGTCGTGTCTCAAAGTCCATCTATCTTAAAAACATCGTTAGAAAACTAATTCATCAAAAAAGTGACCTTCCTAATAGGAAAAGTCACTTTTTACTTATTTTTGTTTAAATTTTATCCATTTTGAACTTCAATCTCATCAATCAATTAAAATAGAACACAGAATTGAAGCATGATATGAATACGTTGTGATAATTTTCATTTAATGAAGTCAAAGAAAGCTGACTTTAACAAGCTTCAACCTTTTAATACACTCCATTTATTCTTGTTAGTTTAGTCACTATATAAGTCCAGATAAGTTTTTTACATCGTAAAAACTTTTAGCTGGACTATAGTCTGCCTTGCACGGCATAACCATCTCATATTTCGGTTGCTGTATTAAATGTAGAAAACATTTCTGTTTGTATATAGAACAGGAGCTATCTTCGCCAAAGATAGCTCCTTTCATTTACTCTGTTTAATCGTTTCATAAGTAAAAAACTCGTTTTAATTTATTTTTTAAAAGTTTCGTGAGGCACCGCCACCTCCAGATCGGCCGCCTCCACCTTTTGATTGATGTGATGATGAAGAATGATTTGACCCTTGTGAAAGAAGGTTAATCAGTAAGATTAGCGCATCAACTGAGTTAATCCCAATCACTCGGCAGACGATAAAATAAACAACAATGACACCAATAATCATCCCAAAAATAGGTAACTCATTCATTTCTTCGGATTCAACTTTAGGAACGGTCCCGTTAAAGACATCTTCATAGGCATATTCATCTTGAATAGCTAAAACAATTTGATTAAAGATATCTTCAATCGCCTGCGAGTAATGACCTGATGCTAAGTTTTCCATAGACGCATCGAGAATTCGGCCAACTTTTCCATCAGGTAAAGCCCCTTCAAGTCCATAACCAACCTCGACTCTGATTTCCCTATCTTCCGTTGCTAGTAAAATAAGAACCCCATTGTCATATTTTTCATTCCCTATTTTCATTTTCTCAAACTGCTTAACCGCATAGGTTTCAATATCACTGCCATCCAGTGTTGGAATGATGACAACTGCAATTTGTGGCCGTTCCTTTGTTTTTTCAAACACATAGTTAATCTCTAAAATATGTTCTTTTGTTTGATGAGTTAAGACGTGACTTTTATCGGTGACATAAAAACTTTGATCTGGATTCACAACTGCTTGTATGTCTAACGAACTCAGATTAAAAAGACTAACCAATGTTACGATCAATAAAAATAACTTCGGTAACAACGTAAACTTTATTTTCTTATATCCTCTACACTTCTTTATGACTTGTTCCATACTTTTCACCCTTTTAAATATTGAAAAAGGCTGCAAACCTCGCAACCCTTTCCTTTATCTCTTAAAAATTAACACTTGGTGCTTGATCTGCACCTGCTTGAGCTTCAAAATAATCGCGTTTTTCAACACCCATTATACTTGCAATAAAGCTAGTTGGGAACTTACGGATTTTTGCATTGAACGTTTGAACAGATTCATTATATCGATTACGCTCTGTTGCAATACGATTTTCAGTTCCAGCTAGTTCATCCATTAGGGCTGTAAATTGCGTATCAGCTTTTAATTCTGGATAATTTTCTACTACCATTAATAAGCGAGATAGCGCTCCTTCTAATTCATTAGACGCTTCAACTTTATCATTAACAGTTGTCGCTCCCGCTAATTTTGAACGCGCATTAGCAATAGCTGTGAATACGTCTTTTTCATGTTGCATATAACCTTGTGTCGCACTGACTAAGTTAGGAATCAAATCAAAACGGCGTTGTAATTGTGTCTCAACTTTTGCAAACTGAGCATCAACGTCCTCTTCAGCTGCAACAATTCCGTTATAACTAGAAATAAAATAACCTGCAATTAATAGAATAATCACAAAAACTCCAATTAAAATAGTAGTTGTTTTTTTCATTCATTTTACCCCTTTATTTTCTTTTTAATACATTTATTATAGCATAAATTTGGTAAACAATACTGTTTTTAACCGCATCAATTGTTTTTTATCACCTATCTAAAAGGCTGTCCACAAAAGACAGCCACTTTAAAAGATGAAGTATCGAGTCACAGTTTCTACTCTGCGTTCTTCGTTCATCGTTAAACGTATGATTTTTAAATATAACCATTTAGCGCAACTACCTTGAACAATTCTTGGTGTTCCCTGAACTTCAATTAATTCCTTCTCTTCTGACCTCTCACCATCATCATTTAGGAAAAATCCTCCTCATCCCTCATTTTCACACCAACTAAGTCCAAATCCATATCCCACATAAGATGCTTCTACTAAGATGAGATCAGCCTAGACATGCCTTCTACTTCTAACGTATTACCTTTCATTTTTACTGAAGAATTAAACCATTCAAAAAGTGACTTCCTTAATAAGAAAAGTCACTTGTTTGGTTCTTTACTTTTTTTGCTTTCAACCAAGCACTTATTCCAAATGCAAATAATCCTGGTCCGATGAGATAAGCTAACGTGGCTAAACACGTGTAAGCCATTTGACTTTGAGCTTTAATCTCCTGAATAAATTGAAATGGAACGTTATAAGGTTCACGAAGAATCATGAGATTAGAGTCATAAATCGTATTTAATCCAATACAAATTAAAGCTGAAATTAAGAAATACACACTAAAATAAACATACGTGTAACGATTGATCGGCACGCAACGATGCCAAAGATATAAAACACTTAGATAAATCATCAACATATGGAAAAACAAACTATATAAACATAAGAAATGCCAGATTGGATATCGCATCAGTGAGGTGGTTGGTAATAATAAGAAACCAATTCCGCCGAGTAAACAGCCCATCACAATAAAGGCATCCCCTACTTTTTTAATCCATCCTTTTCCAAAGCCACTCATCCATGTGGCGTAAATGAATAACGAGCAAAATGATAATGGAAACCACGCATCTAACCATGTATAACCATAGTAGAAGTTATAGGCGATTTTCACCCCTTCTAAAAGTGTCACAACAATGGCTATCACACGTGTCAGTTTCATCACTTGCTCCCATGATTTCTTTAATGAGGCTTTTAAAGCCACTAATACGATGATCAAACAAACAACGAGTGCAATTAAATGTGGGGTTGTAAACATTCCCGCTGCGGGATAAGCATCTAACGGAGCAAAAAATAATGATCCGAACTGACTCATCATCATCTACGCCTACCCTTCTTTAATCTCAGCCAATGTTTTGGCACGGCTATGTTCAATCGGTTGCCACTCCACTTTTTTAAAGAACGCCACAATCGTAATAGGAATATACGTAAACATGAAGAATGGGAACGTGAAAATGTAAGCTACTTTCTTAAAGCTTGTCGTATGAATATTTTTCCATTGTGTAGCTGTCGTTACCGTCGCGATAAAGACTAACATGAAATACATATTTAAAATCATACGTCCCATCATCATCATAATTAAATCGTCTTGATAAGTCGTATAATCTCCAAATAAAATCATACTCCCATTAAAAATAAGCGTAAAAAGCGTTAAAATAATCGCCGGCATGATGACCATTAACATGTCATAACAAGAGGTATTACGTTGCAAAGAACCTTTAAATAAATCTAGTCCATAACGATGAAAAACTTGAAAGAATCCTTTCGCCCAGCGCATACGTTGTCTGAACGATTGTTGGAATTTTACCGGTTGCTCATCATAAAGCATAGCTTGGCGACAATAACCAATTTTTTCACCACTTAAGACATTATCCACTGTAAATTGAATATCTTCTGTTAATAAAAAGAATTTCCAACCGCCGTATTTCTCAATGATACGTCGACTAAAGAAAAAACCAGTTCCCGAAACCGCACAACTTGTGCCTAGTAACATACGACCTCGATTTAAAAACTCCGATTCCCATAAAAACCAGATGGCATATCCAGAAGAAATCCAGTTGTCGCCATAGTTCTTTGAATTTCGGTAGCTGGTGATGATGTCATAACCATCCGAAAATGTCTTATTCATTTCTAAAATATAATTTTGATCTAAGACATTATCCGCATCAAACACGAAATAACCATCAAATGGTGCATAATCTTTTTCCATTTGATTGAGTAAGAACTCCATGGCATGCCCTTTTCCAATTTTTGTTTGATCAAATCGCTCATAGACAATAGCCCCCATCTTTCGAGCACATGCTGCCGTTTGATCCGTACAATTATCGGCGACAACAAAAACCGTGACCTCTCCTTGATCATACGTCTGTGTATTAATACTATCTATTAAATGATTAATGACTGTCTCTTCATTACGGGCTGCGATTAACACAGCAAAACGATGTGCTTTCGTCTCTTGATGAGGTTTATCTTTTTTCATCAAAGACACGATGACATACAAAAATTGATAACTATAGCAGATACAAAAAATAATGGCAATCACTAAGTTAATCAAAATAATCTTTTCCATAGTACTCTCCTTAATTGACCTAGCAGTCATTATAATGCTTTTTAGAACTCACTCATTCACTTTCTTATGACTTAAAGACAACCTTTTTGTCTTTCAATTCATTTCAACAAAACAACATTATACCAGGATTTTTAGAATTTGACACTTTTTTTAAACCTGATGACATGCTTGTAATGGATAAAATGCTCTCTTTATTCTGGTCAATTTAACGACGACTCATTATTTTTTTGTCATTTCATGGTTAACTAACCATCGTTAATTGACCTCATTCTTAAATCTTCTCTTCTATATTTAAAAAGATACGACTCTTTTTATCAAGTCATCGTCACATATCTATACAAAAACTCCATCTTCTTTAGATTTTTTTCACACTAAATCCATAGTTTTTTCGACAAAAGGGACACAGTTATTTGATATTTAAAAGTAGGGGACTGATATGTGAGAATGTCTAATTAGGATATCAGATTGTCAATACTTCCCGTTATCTAATTCGATTTTTTTCTATCTTTTTTGCTCGAATTGCTTTAAAATAAGAAAGTATCAATTAAGTTAAACGTTCGAAATGGGACTCGCACATCTGTTGCGGTCCTTCTATTTTTTATCATAAGGGAGGGAATAATAATCATGAAAAATAATACATTACTAAGGATCCTAATCGGCTGTCTGACCACCTATGGAATCCTCTCTTGGGTCAATAGCCAAACAGAGTATTTACTAATAGCCATCATCGCTTCGATTGGTTGGCTTGTTATTTACTATTATCTGATTAAAAGGGAGACGTTTAAAACGGTGTTTAACTTTAAACAGCCGCTTCAATTGATTACCCTTTTAGTTACAGTTGTCGTCTTAGGCTGGACTAATCTGACAATTGATCGACCACTTTCTTTTTTAACGTCACCTTATTCAATTCATCTTGTTCCAAATGAAGAAGCTAATTCAATCGAAATCAATCAGATTAGTGTCAATAATGAAAGTATCGCATTAGAGACTTTTAATGATTCAACGGATTGGTCTTATAAAGAAACACTATCAACCACCTCGACCTCACCGCTGACGTTAGCTAATCTAACCAATGAATCGGTAAGTATCTCTTTTTTAAAAACGAATACTTCAGGAAAAGTTTCAATTTACCGAAATGAACGTCTTATTAAAACTGTTGATTTGTTCAGTACAACGGAGCAAGAAATTAAAATCAAAGTTTCTCGTGATCATCTTCTACTATTAATTCCAGCCTATATCGGGATGATTGGAAGTGTTTATCTTTCTTTATTAACATTAATCAATAGCCTCATTCGTAAAAAACAAGTTAAACTTCCAGGTTCAACTTTAAACTCAATGACCATTCTCTATTTTAGTTTACCAGCTTTATTCATTGCCTTATTTAAATGGATTGGGCTAGCCAATGTCAGCATTCGACCTCAGCTATTGGCTGGATTCTTTGTGTTGATCACGACTAGTGAAATATATTTATTTAAAAAATGTCATACAAATAACCATCAACAAGCCCGCAACTGGTGTCGCACCATCTTTTATCTTCTATTAAGCTCGATGCTTATGCTGATAATAATGCAAGTAATCTATTTCTTCCCAAACCTTGATGTAACGATGACTTGGATTGCTCATCACGTGAATTTAATGTTTTTAGCCTCAACGATTATTTTAGGGGTTAGTGTACTTTTCTTCTGCTTCTTTAACAACTTAATTCTAGCCATTAGCCTCTCTTCACTTGTGATGTTGATCGTGGCTATCGCCAACTATTATAAAATGTTAGTCGTTGGGGAACCGATTTATCCATCGGATCTATCCATGATTTCAAATATAGATGAGATTATTGGCTACGTAAAAAACCTCTTATCACCGACACTTATCATCGGACTCCTGGTAATCATTGCTTTACTTGCCATCCTATCCTTCATTTGTCGCAAAGGCTTTAAATTGACAATGAAGCTAAGAGTCATTTTCTTCGCGATTTTTATCGCCTACTTAGCCTCAATTTTCTATTATGAAAAGTCACCACTTAAGCCTTTAGTCAACAGTACCGTTTACTTTACGAAGTGGAATCAGTTAAATAATTACCAACAAAATGGATTCTTATTTGGATTTATTACAAATCTCCAAAACGATTTAATGATCAAAAATGACCACTATACTGAAGCAAACCTACAAAAGATCATGGATGACTATACGAAGAAAGCCGAAGACTATAATGAATCAGCTGATTTAAGTCAACAACCTAACATCATTACCATTGTGAGTGAATCGTTAAGTGATCCAACCATCTTCAACCAATTAACATTTAGTGAAGACCCGCTTCCTAATCTTCGTCAGTATCTAGAGACTTATTCGTCTGGTCATTTCTTATCACCGTTTAAAGGAAATCGAACAGCAAATGTTGAATTTGAATATTTAGTTGGGTTCACCAATTCGCTCTTACTTGAAGGAACCATTCCATTCCAACAAGCACTGAGCTCAAAACCTGAAATCCCATCCTTTATTTCATTTATGGATCAATTGGACTACACCTCGGTTGCCATTCATCCGAATAATGCAGCCTTCTATAAACGCAGTCAAGTTTATCCAGCTTTAGGATTTGATGAATTCTTATCCATTGATAAAATGAAACATCTCGACTACATCGATAGTCAGAAGTATGTCTCAGATCAATCAGTCTTTGATGAGCTTTATGCCGAGTTAGAAGCAGCCGATCGCCCCATCTTTGCTTACGGATTAACCATGGCCAATCATATTGCCATTTTTGATAAAAAGTTTGGTGAAAATACGATTGAAGTCCTTGATGCTAATGGGGAACACAATACTGAAATGGAAACTTACGCAGAAGGGCTAAAGCAAACGGATCTTGCATTAAAAGAGTTTATCACTAAAATTGAAAACTACGATGAACCAACCTTAGTCATCTTCTTTGGCGATCATCTGATTAACTTCCAGTCGGACATTCATGAACAACATGGCTACATTGAAAAAGATACAGATGCTTTGCGTGCCAAACTGTTCTTTGAAACACCACTGTTAATCATGTCGAATATGGATGATTTTCAAATTGAAAATATCGATGATGTCAGTCCAATTTTTATTGCACCCTTAATTTTACGTGAATTAAACTTACCCTTATCACCGTTCTATGTCTTCTTGTTAGATTTATATGAAGAATTTAGCGTCTTACATAACAATTTCAAATTAGATGCTAATCAAAACCAAGTGGATGAACTCACAGAGCATCAAGAGCAACTCTTATTAATACTTGAACTTATTCAATATGATATCCTTGAAGGAAAAGAATATACCTTATCTTCATTCTTTACCATCCCTGAATAAAAAAATCGGAGCGCCAACCGGCCTCCGATTTTTTTATTGATTGAAACTACCATTGACAGTTTTCTTCATCTTCATGTAACGAAAGTGGATACTTTTGACGAACGATTCTTATTAAACACGAACTTGACGCTTCAAATGATTTATGATAAGACCCCTTTTAAAAAATGATACTAAAAAAATCTCCACTAACATTATCTCTGGTTAACTCAACAGAACATTTGGTACTAAAAGTCAGAATATTATTTTTTACTCTCTTTTTCTACAAATCTCACACCTTTAATGTTCTATAATTTCTTCAACAAGGTAGGTCATGAATAATAAAGGGGCGATCAAAATGATATGGATGATTCATTTATTTTTCTTTACCATCGGAATTTCTCTCATCCTCATTGGAACAGGGATGATTTTATTAAATTGGGTTCCGAAGAAATCCTCTCAACTTAAAGAGTTAAGCGAGCGATATGAGCATTCGATTGATGAAGATGAACTTTGCCTCTTTGAAGGTGGCTATCGGATCGCACTTGGAATCTGTTCAACCATTGCTGCAATGGTCCTCCCCTATCACCCTAATCCAATCCTTATTTATCTGATCATCCTTATGTGTTTCATGATATTCTATTGTCCAATCAAATATTTATTTTTTAATCCGTAAAGGAATAGCTTTCAGTCGGAAGGACTCTCTCTTAATCTTAACCTCCTTTCCGTTTACTCAACATTCACTTAATCCTCACCACTCACTGAAACTTCCTTGCACTGAGATCAAAAAGGCTATCTCAAAATAAACATCATTTACAATTTAATGAACTATTAAATCAATCAATCTTTATGATCTCATTCTGGTAAATCATGATTAAAAAGGGGGACTCTCTCATTTTGAGACAGTCCCCCCTTTTTTGTTAGCTATTTGGTCGCACTTCATATTGTGTACGCATCGTTAGAATAAGGTGTTGATGGATTTGATGATTGAATGGGGTGAGTGGTTTATACGTCATTTTTTTGTAAAATAAAGCATCATTTCGTTGACAACAAGTCGATTTTAAATAACTTATAAAATCTGGGTGTGGCATCTCTTCAAGTCGATTTTTTCGTTCACTTGATTTCCCGTTCATAGTTACCGCGTATTTCCCCCCTGAAAACACATCGATTTCTAAATTCCCCGCTTGTTTATCAATCATTCTACAATCTCTCCCTTCGTCCTATTAATAGTATACGTTGAAGAGAATTAAATTATTTTTAAACTTTTGTAAAATAAGGATTAATTAACAAACTTGATTATTTACTACATGATTAACAATACGATGTGGTTTTAATCCTTCTTTATCTAAGTGACGCTTAATATTTTCAATTCCGTTATTCACCATATCTTGATGAAGATTCTTCTTAATAATTCCATCCACATCTAATCCTGTATAAAGGTAAGCAATAGCACAGAACATTCCAACAAGTTTTGTATGAGCCTTTACATTAATTTTTTCCACATCAAACTCGAGTAATAATTCACTATCATCTTTATCATGAATTAAACGTTTAAACTCTAACAGTTTTTGTTCTAATTCTTCTAATGAGCATGTTTCACTTTCTAGCATCCAATGACGTGCCATCTTTAAATCCGGATCACGTTCCAAACGGCTTAAAATTAAGAAAATCGCACGTAAAATTTGGTCATCATTTAATGCATTTTGTTGGCAAACAATTGAATCATTATTCATCGTTAAATAAAAATAAGAATTTAACATAGTCATCCATCCCTTCTTGATTACTACTTATCAATCTCGCACAGCGTGGCACATTCTCTTTTCTCCCCAATATATCGTACCGTTCCCCTGATTCTGATTACTTAAAATTATACCAAACAATTGCTCAAACTCCTACACCCATCTGGAATAAAACAACCATTTCTTTTTCAAGAAGTGATGATTTCAAGTAGTCTGTTTAAATGATATCCCCCCTGATAAAGGAGAAAGATACCTCGTGAAAAAGAGTCTCAAACAGTTTAAAAAAGATGAAGGTACAAGAGGCATCTGATGCGGTTCTCTTTATTGAGTTTATTTCTATTGTTTAGTTTAATTAGTTTATCATTCATCTTCTCAATACTTAAATCTATGGATATTATGCTACAACTCCCCTTATTGAAGGGCAATTCAGAGATATCTATCTCCTTGAAACGAAAAATCAAAGACTAACAAATCTAGATATTCAACCTGATTTCATTGTATTTAATAATGAGTTTAATAACTGATATTCCCTTAACTTGAATAAGGATCATCTCAACATTACAGTTACCAAAATATTATCATCACAGCCAACCCATCTCAAATGGATTCAACCTTAACTCCGATGAATGATCCACTCATCTTGTTCAGAAGCTATCACTACTATATCAATCAAATCAGGTTGTCATTTCCCCTCCTAAAAACAAACACCTTGAATTTGAACTAGACCATCCTATGATGCCATTTCTCCCTTTTATTAATTGAACAATCAAAAGACTCCTTAATTAGTAGGAGTCTTTTAATTGTTCATCGTCATAAAAATAAAGCCTGTCACAAGGATTCATTCCATGACTCACTCTGACAGACTTTATGATCATTTGTAGTCTAAGAAAAATGGAGGCGCCAATCGGATTTGAACCGATGATCAGGGAGTTGCAGTCCCTTGCCTTACCGCTTGGCTATAGCGCCCGATGTTTCGTTTTCTTCCCTTACATCATATTCTATGCGCCTAGGTATTAAATGATGACTATAACCTTTAAAAGAATGAAGCTTCTTTTATGAAAGACTTCATTCTTTAGGATTGATTCCATTTCAACGACTAACTAATGATGATATAAGTCAAAATATAAGTCAATCAGCTCAGGAGCTGCAACCTTTGTTCGGATTTTTTGAATTAATGCTTGTTTAATGGCTTGGTAGTGATGTGTCTTGGCTAGGCGTTGATGAATGTCTCTTGATAACTGCCAAAACCAATCTGATTCTAAAGGGGCTTGCTCTATTTGTTCATAATGAGTTAAAAAATAAGCACATGAATCTTGGTTCATGAAAAATTCAAAGCTATTCCTATCGAGGACACCACACGCAATAAGCTCACCAACTGCACATAAATCCTTTGGATGATGAGTGATATGTGCTTTAATTTGCTGCTCAAATTCATCATAAGCTAGCTCTAGTTTAAACTCAAAGGCTTGTCTAAGTAACTTGAAATTAAATTCTTTTTTTAATCGTCTTGTTAACGCCTCACTGACTTTCATTTGAAGTTCCTCATCAATAACTGGAGTTAAGGTTACTAATTCAAAGCTATCAATCTGTGTCAAATAAAGGTCAATCAATGGGCGTAATTTTTCTACCGGTTGACTTAAGAATGACGTGAACTGAATGTAGCAAGACTCAATCTCCTCATTTAATAAATATTTCTTAATAAATTGATGAGTGAGCTGTTCTTCTATTAAGTTCTCCACTGCTTTTGGAAACTGAGAAGATTG
>OLNO01002427.1_pt1 | contig 12602 bp, 13 predicted proteins | sample 1672861 | NCBI WGS metagenome assembly OLNO01 (sample SAMEA3136731, study PRJEB25190) | human gut metagenome | reverse complement strand
TGGAGGCTGGAAACGGAAGCGCCCATGCAGACGGTGGTGTCGATGGCGGCCAGAGGCGGGACAGCGCCCAGCGTATAGCAGCCGATATCGCCCGTGACGATAGCCTTATTGCGCGCCAACTCACGGAAGACGATACGATGAGGGCAGCCCGCACAAAGAGCAGGCGGACGATTGGGAACATCGCCAGGAGTATCGAGGTGCGCAGGGGTTTCCTTTCCGAACGCGTGCAGGATATCTTCAGGATGAACCTCTCCATCGGCAGGCAAGGGGTTAACGAATTCATCGAGCGCGATGCCACATGAACGTACTGCATCCGAAAGATAGGTCGAAGCCTCTTCGACCACGTACACCTTATCCACGCTCTCAGCAAAACGCGCGAGCGCATCTGCGGGCAGTGGCCAGGTTACGCCCAGCTTGAAGATGCTCACGTCACCCAGAGCTTCCTTAACGTGCTCATAGACCGCACCAGCGCAGATGATGCCGATGCTCGTATCGCCCTTCTCCACGCGATTGAACGGGCACGTTTCCACCCATTCCTTCAGCGTTTCGGTGCGCTTGACCACGACCTTACGGCGCGGTTTCGCAAAGGCGGGCATCATGACCCATTTGGTAGGATCGCTCTCGTAGGGCTTCTTCTCAACCTCGGTGCGCTCCCCCACTTCAACAGGGGTTTTCGTGTGCGAGATGCGTACGGTAGAACGCATCATGAAGGGAACATCGAACTGCTCGGAAAGGTCATAGGCGCTGCGTGCGAAATCGAGCGCTTCCTGAGAATCGGCAGGCTCAAGAATGGGTACGAGCGAAGCCATCGCATAATAGCGACTGTCTTGCTCGTTCTGCGAAGAGAACATGCCCGGATCGTCGGCAGCAAGCAAGAGCACTCCACCGTTAACGCCGGTGTACGAGGCGGTGAAGAGCGGATCGGCGCACACATTCACACCCACGTGCTTCATCGTAACGAGCACGCGTGCACCCGCCGCAGAAGCACCCATCGCAACCTCGAGCGCGACCTTTTCGTTCGGGCACCATTCCGCGTAGACGCCAGGAAGCGTTGCGAAGGTTTCCATGGTCTCGGTGGAAGGTGTTCCTGGATAGGCAGTGCCAATATGGCACCCTGCCTCCCACGCACCACGCGCGATCGCTTCATTACCTGATAAAAATTCCATACGTAATCCTTGTTCGTATTTTCAAAAGATTCAAAAGACGAGATCTTGAAGGGGCGATTATTCAACGAAACGAAGAACGAAGCAGCCGATCTGCAGAAGATCGCCCGGGTTCAACACAGCGTTCTTGATCGCTTCGTTATTCACCCACACGCCATTGAACGAATCGCGGTCAGTGATGGTCCATTCGCCGTTGATCTTCTCCATTTCAGCGTGGACGCGCGAAACGGTCATATCGTTGAGCATCACACCACATTGCGGAGAACGGCCGATCTCGATGAAATCGCTCTCGAGCGGAAACACCAGACCTTCCTGCTTGCCATAGCACACGCGAAGCGATGCAGGTGCCTGATCGGCAGCATGAGCACGCTCACCTTCGGTATCGATGGATATCGCCTCGAATGCTTCGGTGGCATCTTGGAAATGGTAGCCGCACACCGAGCAGCAGTCTCCATCGTTATTCGCTTCATTCATGCACACTGGACAGGTTGTCATATGCTTCCCTCTTACCCCTCTATACGCTTAGCGCGTGGCATCGGCACCGTAGATGATCGGCATCGAGCTGACCACTTCGCTCTCAGCTTCCTTTGCTTGATCGCCGCCCGTAAGCCTGCTCCACCAGATGCCGATACCTTCAAGGAAGTTCGGGCCGGCGCAGTCTTCTGCGGCAATAAGGTCGACCGTTTTGATGATCTCGTTATTCTGGTAATAGTTTACCGTACCCACCTTGTCTCCCGCATGCACGGTGTTGGTAATGTCGTCGAAAATCACTTCTTGGCTCACATTTCCGTTATAGCGGAAGACCTCGACCGTCTCAGTCGGGTTTGCGATCGTTGCTTTGAAGGTCTTATCGAGCCAGCCTTTATGGCTCACATTCGCCACGACGGGCGCTTGGACTTCTTGACCATTGAGCTGAAGCGTGATCACTTCGTCCGAAGAAGCTAGCGGAACATCGATCGTGTTGTCGTAGACCCAGTTCCACATGGTCGTGCAGTCGGTGAAACGCTGCGCTTCCGTGCTCGAATGAAGCACGATCGCGTAGAGGGTCTCCCCATCGCGCTCGCAAGCACCCGCAAAGCACTCGCCCGCTTCTTCGGTGAAACCAGTCTTGATACCACAAGCGCCTTCATAGACGCCGATCAGAAGATCGGTCGACTCAAGCTGAAGATCGACCCAGCTCTCCCCACGCTTTACCGAGATCGTAGTCTTCGGCGTTGCTACGACCGAACGGAAAAGCTCGTTTTCCATGGCAGCACGCGCCATGATGGAAACGTTCTGGGCACTGCAATGCATATCCCCGCTGAACTGGTCGTAGTCAAGCCCATGTGGGTTGCTGAAATGCGCATCATTCATGCCGAGAGCGAGCGCCTTCTTGTTCATCGCATAGACGAATGCGTCATAGCCATTCTGGGGCATCTCATCTTCAGGAATGCTCTTATCCTTTTGCAGTTCTTCCAAGATCTTCGGCCCAAGCGATTCAGCCAAGGCTTGGCCTGCATCATTGCCTGAAGGAATCATGAGCGCCTTGATCGCAGCTTCGAGCGTGAGCACATCGCCCGCTCTTAACCCCGCTGTGGATTCACCGATGCTCGCTGCCTCTTGGCTGACCGTGATCTCGGTCTGCGTAGGGTCTCCCCCATAGTCGAGCGCAACGAGAGCGGTCATGATCTTCGTGATGGATGCGATGTGGACTTGATCATACGCGTTGCGCGCAAAATAGATCGTGCCATCGCTGGAAACGAGATAGGCGTATTCAGCAACGATATTCGGTGCTTGAGCAGCGGTGAAGCCTTGCTCCTCGATGGTTTGGCCGAGCACCACATCGGAATTGCGCACTTCAGCCTGAGCGACACCCGGACAAAGCGCAACGCTCAGGACAAACGCAAATACGCAAGCAAAGATGCCTGCGTATTTGGTCCGTGCTCTATCAAGAATATGCGACTTAGTCGAGCGCATACACATCCTCAGGCTTGCAGACTTCGAATCCTTCTGCAGCAAGCTTCACGTCGAGCGCCGGATCGGCCACCTTCAAGATATCGATCGCATGATCGCCCACCATAAAGCAGTGTGCGTATTCGACGTTGATATCCTTATCATCGAGATAATCGAAGAGCTTCGAGAGCGACCCCGGAACGTTGGGAACCTTGACCGCAACGACATCGATCAACCTCGCTTGATAGCCTTCTTCTTGCAGGATGCGGCACGCTTTCTCAGGCGTATCGCAGAAGATGCGCAAGATGCCAAAATCCTTCGTGTCCGCCAAGAACATCGCCTGCATGTTGATATCAGCACGAGCAATGCTGCGCACCGCAGAAGCGAGTCTGCCTTCTTTGTTCTCAAGAAATACGGTTAATTGCGAGATCATTATTTCAATCCTTCCCTCAGGTCGATAATGCGTTTTGCCTTACCCTCAGAACGCTCGATGGTCTTCGGTTCGACGATCTTCACATCGACCGCGATCTGCAGATTATCTTTGAGCGCCTTCTTGAGGTCTTTCGTGAGCTTCTGCAAGCGAGCCACTTCGTCGAAGGGGAAATCAGGCACAGTCTCGACCTGAAGTTCAACATGATCGAGCGAGCCTTTGGTCGTAAGAATGAGCTGATATTGAGGAACGATCTCGGGGAACGAGACGATCTCTTCCTCGATCTGCGATGGGAAGACATTCACACCACGCAAGATCAGCATGTCATCGGTACGACCCGTGATGCGATCCATGCGACGGAAAGTGCGTCCGCATTCGCACTGGCCGGTGATAATACGAGAGATATCACGCGTACGATAGCGAACAAGCGGTGAGCATTCCTTAGAGAGTGTAGTCATGACCACTTCGCCCCATTGACCATCGGGCACGGGCTCAAGCGTCTGCGGGTCAACGATCTCGATGATGAAATGATCCTCGCATACATGGAGGCCATTCTGCGCTTCACACTCGCAAGCCACACCAGGGCCCATGACCTCGGAAAGACCATAGATATCGTAGACCTGGATACCGAGCTTGTCTTGGATCTCTGAGCGCATGCCCTCAGAGCAGGGCTCTGCACCAAGGATGCCTGCATGGATCTTGAATTCTTCTGCCGGCTTGTAGCCCTCTTCGATCGCCACATACATCGGCGCATAAAATATGGAATGCGCCACCTCGTTCAACGTAACCTTCTGAAGTTCCTTTTTCTCCCCTCCATCCGATAAGTCTTTCATCTGCCCGCAACCTGCCAGCATGCCAAACGTCAACGCTGCTGTCAGCGCCAGACATATCCATCTTCTTTTTTTCATAAGATATCTGCTTCCTCAACACATGTTTCTTTATCCTATGCGCTCCTATTGTCCCATGTGCTGTTCCTTCACAAAATGGTCTTTTTATATTGAGTTTCTTTTCTCTTGTCATCTGGTTTTGAATACTATATAATGAATTCATTAAACAATCTTCATTATCTTATGGAAAACAGGAGCATTTCATATGACACTGGAAACAGAGGATCTTTTACAAAGTATTTTGGATAGTCTGGACCGCATTGATTATATCCGTCCGGATGATATCCCAGATATCGAATTATACATGGATCAAGTGACGACTTTTATGGATAGCCGTCTAAAGAATGCTGCCCGTAATCCCGAAGTGGACAAGATCCTGACCAAAACCATGATCAACAACTACGCCAAGAATAAGCTTCTCCCCCCGCCGGAGAAGAAACGCTACTCCCGGGAACATCTGCTGATGCTGATCTTTATTTACTATTTTAAGAATATTCTCTCCATCAGTGACATCCAGACTCTTCTCGGGCCGATCACGGATAAATATTTCAAATCCATGACTGAGAAAGATATGACTTATATCTATCAGGAAGTTTTCAGTATGGAACAGACTCAGATCCGTTACCTGGAAAAAGATCTCATGCGCCGGTTCAAAAGCGCCGGAGAAATATTCGAAGATGCTGATCCGGAAGATAAGGAATTCCTTCATCAGTTTTCTTTTATCTGCCTGCTGAGCTTCGACGTATACATGAAAAAAATGATCATCGAAAATATGATCGACCACATGAATTCTCCAAAAGATACCGATTCCTCAAAAAAAGGCAAATAATATCCGGCTCTTACATCCGGTCGGAAACGTGTGCCGCCAGGCGCATGAAGAAAAGAGACAGACGCATGATCGCCTGTCTCTTTTTACGTTATAGCATTATCCGTTATCATTCACGGCATGGGCATAAGTCCTATTCTGCTTCGCCACCCTGCTCTTCGTTATTCTTCTTCATACGTGCAAATACCATCTCATAACCGTCATTTCCATAGTTCAGGGAACGGTTTACACGGCTGATCGTAGCTGTGGAAGCTCCTGTCTTCTCGGAAATATCAAGGTATGTACGCTTATCGGTAAGCATCTTGGCTACCTCGAAGCGCTGAGATAAAGAAAGCAGCTCATTGATGGTGCAAACATCCTCAAAAAATGTATAACACTCTTCCTTGTCCCTCAGGCATAGGATCGCTTCAAACAGATGATCCACAGCCTCCGTCCTGATTTTTTTGCTCATTGTTACGCTCCTTTAAAATACATAATTTTCGTCTGATACAATACTGATATTTTAACACTCTAAATCGTGATAGGCAAGCATTTTAGGGAAATTTAATAAACTATTTCGCTTTTTTGTCTTTCTATGACGGACACCTGCGTTTTCCATTTCCATCTCCGGAAACCATTTGGGGTTTGCTTTTTCTGCGCTGATTGGGTATACTTAAAATAATATCCAAAAGAAAAGGAGACTTATCAAATGAACCGTTTTTTTAACATGGACAATAAGTTCTTCGTGTTCATGGGACGCGTGGCAGACCTGCTTCTTCTGAATTTTCTGTGCATTCTCTGCTGTATTCCGGTTGTCACCGCAGGCGCCTCCATAACAGCGCTCTACTATGTCACTCTGAAGATGGCAAGAGACGAAGAATCCTATATCGCCCGCAGCTTTTTCCGTTCCTTTAAACAGAATTTCAAACAGGCAACCATCATCAATATCATCATGCTGCTTACTGCCGCAGTTCTGTTTATTGATCTTCGGATCGCCAAAGCCGGAAGCGGAGCCATGTACAAGGGACTTTTCAGTTTATTTATCGCATTTGCCCTGATCTATGCTATGATCCTTCTGTACATTTATCCGATCCTTGCCAAATTTTTTAATTCCGTCAAAAATACCTTTGTAAATGCATTCCTGATGTCCGTCCGCCATCTTCCGCTGACACTTTTGATGCTTGTGATCTCTGCGTCTCCGCTCCTTCTGATGTGGCTTTTTGCTTATGTGAGCTACGCACAGTTTACATCCATCCTGATCATGCTTTTTATTCTGATGGGATTTTCCACGTTGGCCTACTGGAAATCAAAGATCTTTGTAAAGATCTTCGATAACTATATACCGAAAGATGAAAACGACGAAAACGACGAAGAGAAAAACGAACTGAAAGAGGCATAATGAAACGCTGGAACGACAAGCCTTACCACTCTCTGGACTATATGCTCCGGGAGCGATACGGCGAAAAGGTCTACCGGGTTGCATTAAACGGCGGCATGTCCTGTCCCAACCGTGACGGCACCCTGGGCAAAAAAGGCTGCATCTTCTGCAGCCAGGGCGGAAGCGGAGATTTTGCAGCAAACGCCGCTCTTTCCATTACAGAGCAGATCAACACACAGATCAAAAGTCTCTCTTCCAAACGCCCGATTCATAAATATATCGCCTATTTTCAGGCATATACAAACACATACGCTCCTGTGGAACACCTGCGTAAGATCTTCACAGAAGCCATCTCCCATCCGGATATCGTGGCACTGTCCATTGGTACCAGACCGGACTGTCTGGGAGATGATGTACTGGAGCTTCTTTATTCCCTGAACCAGATCAAACCGGTGTGGGTGGAGCTGGGACTCCAGACTATCCATGAAGATACCGCCAGATATATACGGCGCGGCTATCCACTGTCCTGTTTTGATACCGCAGTAAAAAATCTCCGCGCAGGCGGCATCGAAGTGATCGTCCACACCATCCTGGGGCTTCCCGGCGAAAGCAGGAAGGATATCCTGGAAACAATGGCTTATCTGAACGCCATGGATATCCAGGGGATCAAGCTGCAGCTTCTTCATGTACTGCGTGGTACAGATCTTGCCGCTGATCATGAAGCCGGTCTTTTCCGCACTTATGAACGGGACGAGTATCTGAACCTTGTCATTGACTGTCTGGAACATCTCAGACCGGATATCGTGATCCACCGTGTAACAGGGGACGGCCCGAAAGATCTGCTGATCGCACCTTTATGGGCCAGCCGCAAACGTGAAGTTTTAAATCTTCTTCATCACCGGATGAAAGAAAAAGAAAGTTTTCAGGGAAAAGCCCTTGAGGTTCTTTCAAAAAGCCAGTAAAAAGGAGGATTCTTATGGCATCACCTTTTACAACCTACAAACTTATCATTTTATACATGCTGCAGAATTCCGAAGGGGATCTCACGAACTCGCAGATCACCGATTTTATCCTGGATCGGAAATATACCAATTATTTTCAGCTTCAGCAGGCCGTTTCCGAACTGGTGGAGGCAGATCTTGTGGAAATGTCTTCTCAGTCCAACCGCACGTATTACCGTCTGACTGAAGAGGGAAAAAATACACTCAAATATTTTTCCAAAGAACTTTCTTCTGACATTAAGAAAGAAGTGGAGGAATATCTCAATTCTCTCCACTGCAAAATTGAGGAACATCTTCTCACTCCTGCGGATTATTATCCCACCAGGGAGGGCAGTTACTCCGTCCGCCTGCGGATCATCGAAGGCGGTGTCAGTATTGTTGATCTCAGTATCAAGGTTCCCAATCTTGCTGCGGCTCAGTCCGTATGTGAAAGCTGGCCTTATAAATACCAGAACGTCTACGACAAAATAATGGAGGAGCTTCTCTGAAAGGCTCCTCCATTATTTGTCTTACTCATATTCTCTTATTCCGCTTCTTCGTGGATTTTTTTCATATGCTCTTTCAGTTTTTTTTCATATCCCATATCACTGAGTTCGTAAAAATGTTCTCCTTCGATCTCTGACGGGAGATACTGCTGGTTTACATAATGATTCGGGTAATTATGGGCATACTTATATCCAATGCCATGTCCAAGTCTTTCGTGGCCACCATAATGGGCATCCTGCAGATGTACCGGCACAGTTGTCTTCTTCGCCTTCACGCAGCGCATGGCCTCCTGTATGGCATTCACTGCGGAATTGCTCTTGGGCGCACAGGCCATGTATGTTACTGCCTGCGAAAGAATGATCTGGGACTCCGGCATTCCCACACGTTCCACTGCCTGTGCTGCTGCCGTTGCCACGCAGAGGGCCTGGGGATCTGCGTTTCCGATATCTTCGGAAGCAAGGATCATGATCCTTCTTGCGATAAATTTCACATCTTCTCCTGCATAGAGCATTTTTGCCAGATAATAGACTGCCGCATCCGGGTCGGAGCCTCGCATGCTCTTGATAAAGGCAGAAATGATATCATAATGATTGTCCCCGTTCTTATCGTAGCGCACCACCCGCTTCTGGATACACTCAGAAGCCACCTCAAGGGTCAGATGGATCTTACCGTCTGTATCACGGGGTGTGGTGAGGATTCCCAGTTCTATGGCGTTTAAGGCGCTTCTGGCGTCTCCTCCTGCCATATCTGCCAGAAATTCCAGAGCATCCTCCTCGATCACCGCGCCATAGCTTCCCATTCCACGTTCCGGATCGTTAACCGCACGCAGGATCAGTTCCTTTATCTCCGGTATCTCCAGGGACTTCAATTCAAAGATGATCGATCTTGAAAGAAGCGCTCCGTTTACCTCAAAATATGGATTCTCTGTTGTGGCCCCGATAAGAATGATGGTTCCGTCCTCCACAAAGGGAAGAAGATAATCCTGCTGTCCCTTGTTGAAACGGTGGATCTCATCAATGAACAGAATGGTCTTTTTTCCATACATGCCAAGATCATCCTGAGCCTGTTTTACAACTGCTTCCATATCTTTCTTGCCCGCTACGGTTGCATTGATCTGGGTAAAACTGGCGCTTGTAGTATTGGCAATGACTTTTGCAAGGGTAGTCTTTCCGGTTCCCGGAGGGCCGTAAAAGATAACAGATGTCAGCTTATCTGCCTTAATGGCACGATACAGCAATTTGTCTTTTCCGACGATATGCTGCTGCCCTACCACCTCATCCAGTGTTCGCGGACGCAGTCTGGATGCGAGGGGAGACTCCTGGTCCAGAGTTTTTGATTTTGCATATTCAAATAAGTCCATGGTTTTCACTCCTGTAATTTCTGTAAAAAACTGCCGCCGGTTCTGCTCCGGCAGCTGATAGATTCTTATTTTTATAATTTTACCTGTTTGCACACAAAAAAGCAATTGTTTCTGCTCTGCGGCAAAGAGGATGTTCCGTTACTGTTTACGTCACCAGCAGCTGATCCGCTGTCACCAGGTCATACCCCGCTTCCGTAAGCATATCCGCGATCTCCAGAGCTGCCTCCACAGAAGTGGGAAAACTGTCATGCATCAGAATAATCGAGCCATCCTTCACTTCTCTTTTTACAATTTCTTCCACAGACTGAACGTTTTTTGATTTCCAGTCCAGGGTATCCACATCCCAGAATACCGGAAGCATGGTCACACAGAGTTCCAGATTTTTGGGCCAGGCTCCATAGGGCGGACGAAGATACAAAGGATATTCTCCTGTGATCTCATAGATCTCATTATTTGTCTTTAAGATCTGCTGGCAGGCCTGGTCACCGGGAAGCTTATCAAGCTGTACATGGTCGTAAGTGTGATTGCCGATGAGATGGCCGTCTTTTTGCATCTGTTTTACGATTTCTTCTTTTCCCTCGATATTTTTTCCCATAAGAAAAAATGTGGCATGAATTCCACGCTTATGCAGGCCATCCAGAAGCAAGGGTGTATATGTTGCATGGGGGCCATCGTCAAAGGTGAGTGCTGCCCTGGGACGGTCCTCATTGTCCTTCCTGTCAGACAAAGTTTCCGCCACCGGGTCTGCTGCTTTTTGTCCATATTTTTTCTGAACACTGCCAATATTTCCTGCTTTTTGTTCTGCCTCCTCATAACTCCTGTTTTCCCGCCCACTGCTTTTTCCCACATACTGCGCCTCCACCAGCCGGATCATCCCCTCACCGGCGATCATCCTGACCACCTGCATCCGAAACGCACGGTCTGAAATTTTTCCATATCCACTGAACGCGATCAGCAGCAGCGCCACTGTCACTGCCCGGAAATATTTTTTTCGCTTATCCATATCTCCCGCCGGATCAAACATACTTTTCCACAATATATGAAAAAATCCCCGGGAAAAGACTTCTTACTGTTCTCTTCCCGGGGATATCCGCGCAGTCTGTTCTTTTATTTCTTCAGGATCTCAAGCGCGCTCTCGATCTCCTCAATGCATTTCTCATAGCCAAGGGTACCGTTGTCCAGGCACAGATTGTACTTTGTCATATCTGCCCAGTCAACGCCCATAAAGCGTTTCGACAGGTCTTCCTTGCGCTTGTCATCCTTATGCATGAACTTCTCAATATCCTTTGTGCTGCCGCTGAGCTTTTTGCTTGCCTCGCAGATACGGAAATCCCAGTCTCCGTAAACAAACACCCGAAGGACATTTGGATAATCCTTGAGGATCATGTTTGCACAGCGTCCGATGATCACACAGGATTCTGTCTCTGCCAGATGACGGATCACCTTCGCCTGATAATTAAACAGGTTCTCATCAGACGTGAAGTCTTTGCTCTGGGGCGGAATCAGCTCTCCTTTATAGATGCCGGTCTTTGCAAAAAGCTTCTGTTTTGCGCTGACATTTTCATCTACGCGTCCGAAAAGCTCCTCATGAATACCGCTCTCCTCAGATGCCATGCGGATGATATCCTTGTCATAGTAAGAAATCCCTAATTTCTTTGCAAGCTCCTCTCCGATGGTACGTCCGCCACTTCCATACTGTCTTGCAATGGTAATTACGAAATTATCCATGTCTTTCCTCCTACTCTCCAAGATATGCCTTCTGAACAGCCTCATCGTTCAGAAGATCCTCGGCCTTTCCGTCCATGGTGATGCTTCCTGTCTCAAGAACGTAAGCACGGTCCGCAATGGAAAGTGCTTTCTTCGCATTCTGCTCAACAAGAAGTACGGTTGTGCCGCTCTCGCTTACCTCACGGATGATATCAAAGATCTCATTTACAAAGATCGGTGACAGACCCATGGACGGCTCATCCATCAGAATAATGCTGGGCTTTGACATCAGGGCTCTTCCCATTGCCAGCATCTGCTGTTCACCGCCGCTTAAGGTTCCCGCCATCTGGTTCTTTCTTTCTTCCAGACGGGGAAATCTTTTATACACATTTTTCAGACTTTCCTCAATCTCTGCCTTATCCGTTCTCGTATAAGCACCCATTTTCAGATTCTCATACACGCTGAGTTCCGCAAATACACGGCGCCCTTCCGGGACATGAGCCATTCCCATAGACACGATCTTATGTGCCGGAATTTTCGTAATATCTTTGCCCTGAAAGATTACACTTCCCTTTTTGGGAGAAAGCAGGCCGGTAATGGTATGAAGGATTGTGGTTTTTCCCGCTCCGTTTGCACCGATCAGAGCAATAACCTCTCCCTTCTCCACGTGGAATGACACCCCTTTGATGGCCTGAATCACTCCATAATATACTTCCAAATCTTTGACTTCAAGCATTGCCATCGCTGTTTCCTCCTATTCTCCAAGATATGCGGTAATTACCTGGGGATCATTCAGTACTTCTGCCGTTTTTCCCTGGGCAAGCACCTCGCCGAAATTGAGCACTGTCAGTTTCTCGCAGATTCCGCTCACCAGTTTCATATCATGCTCGATCAGGAGAATCGTCATATGGAATTTTTCCCGGACTAACTGGATCATCTCCATGAGGCTGCCTGTCTCGTTCGGATTCATGCCTGCTGCCGGTTCATCCAGGAGAAGCAGCTTCGGATCCGTGGCCAGAGCTCTTGCGATCTCCAGTTTCCGCTGCTCTCCGTAGGGGAGATTAGACGCCAGGACATCTGCGTGATCCTCCAGCTCGAATACCTTCAGGAGCTCCATTGCCTGCTCGTTCATTTCCTTCTCTACCTTAAAATACCGGGGAAGTCTTAAAATTCCCTCAATAGTAGAATATTTATGATGATTGTGAAGTCCTGCTTTTACATTGTCCAGAACACTGAGCTGTTTGAAAAGCCGGATATTCTGGAATGTTCTGGCAACTCCTGCCTTGCTGATATCAATTGTCTTTTTTCCGGTAATATCTTTACCGTCAAGTATAATTTTCCCGGTGTCCGGTTTATACACTCCGGTAAGGAGGTTAAATACTGTAGTCTTGCCGGCTCCGTTCGGGCCGATCAGGCCATAAAGCTCTCCTTTTTCAATGGAAATGTCAAAACC
>OLNO01002415.1_pt1 | contig 12640 bp, 40 predicted proteins | sample 1672861 | NCBI WGS metagenome assembly OLNO01 (sample SAMEA3136731, study PRJEB25190) | human gut metagenome | reverse complement strand
TTTTATCAAGTTTCTCCGCATTTTTATTCTGTACTTCTATCTTATAACACATATTCATCAACCTCTCTTTCCTACATACATATTCTCTGTTTGCCATTCAGGTAGTAGCTCATTATTCTCATCATAATACTTTGATTTAATTTTCTTTGCATATTCCATTTTTTCATCAAAATCATCGCACCACCTAACTTCAAGATTTTTAGTTCTCATTTGCAACTTTGTGCATAGGCAACACAAATTCTTTATATGATCCTTTTCTCTCATATTCGGTCTACGTATTTTATCACCAACTTGATTTTTGCTAAGACATCTTAAGCAGATAAACTCACTTGCTCTATTTGTATTGTCGTGTCGTTTACACATATTTATCACCTCATTTTTTTTGCAACAAAAAAGAAGCAGTTGATTTCTGCTTCTGATGTTTATTTCTATATTTAATTCATTTTTAATAAGAAAGCAATTTTTCTTTTGGTTTAGTTACCTTCTAACTAAATTACCAAATAAGTTCATTACCTGTTCTCTTGTATATATTTCTTTATTATAAGTGACTCTTGTATCAAAATGATACTCTTTTAATTTTGCTTCATCTAATTTCAATACACCATAAGCAATCATATCGTTTAATTCATCTATTTTGATAAAACACCCATTAGAATTGCTTTCAGATACATTAAAATCTGAAGGATACATTCTATCCATAATTATCACTCCTTAAAATTACAAAAAGAAATCGTCATTTACACGGGTTTATATTTTTGACGATTAACTTTTTGTCTTTCTTCAATAATAAGATTTAAAACAATTGTTAGTCTCCTCTTTTCATTTGAAGAATCAGGCTCTCCGTATATCTTAGTTAGTTTACCTTCATACTCTTGTTGTAAACTGCATAATTCTTTTTCATATTCTATCAACTCTTTTAGTGTCATATTTGTCATTATATCACCTCGTTTCTTCTGCTCATTAATCAAATCTAATACTTCACATACAAAATTTCTGCCCACATTGAGGACAATATGTATTTGTAGAATATACATTACTACCACAAATACTACACCGATGTACAATTTTTGATTTTCCCAATAAGCCAAATTCTCTTTCGTTAGTTGTTGGGATTCTCTTTTGCTTTCTTACACATTCTTCTATAGTATCTATATTAGCCATTAAATCTTTAATATCACCAACAGTTATAACTCCATTTTCATTACTATATGCAATTTTAAATTGTTGTATGGAGATCAATGCCGCATTTATTTCTTCTTCATACATTTATATCACCTCAATCTCCTATTAGCCAATCTTTTCCATCACAAGATTTGTGTTCTTGGACAATTTCATCAGTTAATTTTATATTTTCAAAAAATCCACTACCAATTGCTGCACAACCATATGAACAATATTTATCTGTAAACCCAGTTCTTACAACAATAATTGAATTTTCAAGTAATGACTTGCCACATGTAGAACATTCCATATATCTTACCATTTATATCACCTCTTCCAATCTTCCCAATAAATCATTCATTCATTGGCTTTTTAATTACAATTTTTCTTCCACAAATCGGACAATAACCAATATTTATCCTTTTGCTAAAAGCATCTTCTGCGAAATCATATCCACAACAAAGTGTTACTCCGTCAATCATTATTGTTCCATTCTGCCAAATTGCTAATGTTTTCTTTTTGTCATCTAAAATTTTTCTTGTCACATCTTCATCGAAATTAGTAACCTTTAATACTTCTTCCACACAGTCTGTAGGATAAGAAGAATAACCTACTGCGAATTTTTCTATTTGACTTTTTGTCATATCATTACCTCCAAACTAAAGAAATCATCATTCATCATATTGTGGGCGATAGGGATTGAACCTATTCTTACTTTTGTCAGCCTGATTACTGATTTACGAGACTTGAACTCGTTTGCTATCGTCGTAGCAGCCCCTATATTAGCTACCCACATAATAAAAACAATCTTTTACAACACTTTAAATTTACACATCGCAAATTCAAAAATTGTTCCTTCAGATAATTTACCGGGATTATCCCAATTTCTAAATCTGCATAATATTGGCTGCCATATTCCCACATTTTCTTCTACTCTATAAATACGTCCAAGTGTAAAATTTCCATTATCACTTGAATTATCAATGCATTTGCACTGCATATATAATCATCTCCATTCATTCATCTTGTTACTAAACTTTTAATATCTTGCCAAAGCAAACATTCTGCATTTTTTGTTCCATCTGACATAGTTGTTGTGGAAAGCTGTGCTATCTGTCCGTGATTACCAACCTCTTCATCAGGAAAAGATTTGTTAATCAAATCAATTAACTCTCTTTTCGTTAATGCCGTATGTACTACTGTTTCAATTACATTTCTATTTTCCATTTATATTACCTCTTCTAATCTTCCTAATAAATCATTTTTCACTTCGATTATTGCATTCAACCTTGATTCAGTTGCACTAACCTCGCAAGCTTCTACATTGTAAGTCATTTGCTTTTCTAGGTCAGATTCAAGTCTGCCAATTTCTGTATCAAGCTCATTAATATATTCTTTTATCTTTTCTCTCATATTAGGCTGATTCTCATACTGATACAGCTTTCCCAATGGCTCTTGCATTACTTTGTTTGCCTCAAAATCAGCTTCACCATACATATACATTTCTGTATTTAATCCGTCTAAATTCCATTTGACTTTCTGAATTAGTTTACTCATTGTTATCACAACCTTTCTAATTTTTTACATTATAATATTCTCTCTTGTAATGAAATAACTGCCAGTAGAAATACTAACAGTTATAATTCATATCACAAAAAATAGCTAACTATCAACTTGATTACTTTTCACATAATTCCACGAGATTTCTTCAGGAGCAGGATCTTCACATTCGAATACCGTAACATAGCAATACCCATCTCTTACAAGCTGCTGTGCATTCTCTTTACATTCATCAAAATTATTAAAATCTCCTAGAATATAAGGCTGACCCATAAAATCATTTCCATCTTTTTCTTTATATGCGATTAAATACATTGTACTACCTTTCATTTGAGTGTAATGTCAAAATATTTGATAAAATTCATACATCTTTTGATTACATACAATTTTTACCTTTGAAAGTTAAATTTCCTTGTATCCTAAAACTTTTAGACAATGTATAAATCCATCAATCTCGTTTTCTTGAACCATTTCATTTTGTTCATATCCATCATCATTGATATGAACTGCATAATAATTGCAAATTTTCATTTCAATATAAAAAGTTTGTTCCATATCAACTACTCCTTTCCATCCATATGAAAACTTGGTTTCTTATGCTAATCTCCTACCAGTTTTTGCTTGATATTCAGCCCAACATTTATTAAATCTCCTTGGATTTTCATTTTTACTTCTAAGGAATCTTGCATATTTTCTTTTTAATGGCTGCATTTCATTTTTATAAACATCTTCATTAATCCAATTCCAAATATCCATATATGCCATATCATATTTAACACCACGTTCATGTTTCCATTCAAAAACATCAGCACATACAATATTGACTTTATCATTAAGATCAAGTTGTGTTGCAACAATATCAATAACTTCTTGGTTCTTCTCTATTACTGTAATACTTTTTACTTCTGGCTTATCTTGAATTGCCATAATAATCATTCCAATGCCAAGTCCACCAATGATAATATCTCCACATGCATTTACGCAAAAATCTAAATTAGTCATTCTCTCCATATCTGTATTAGACATAACACATTCACCGTTATGAAGTAATCTTATGTACTTACCAGGTGCAATCCCATCAAATCTAGCTCTAATATTGTCATCACTTATTTCAAATTTCTGTAATTTCCATCCGTTCAATTCTCTTTCTTCTAATAATTCTGACATATTTTTATATAAACTGCTCATATAATTACCTCCAATCTTCCAAAAGAAACTATTATTTATTGCTCCTTCCATTCTACACAATATCACCCAACAACTCAATTACTTCATCAAGTTTGTCACTCGCTTCTTCCATACTATCAATTGAATCTTCAGAACACATTCCTCTATAGCTGCTCTGTAATCCTTCTGGCATATTATCAAATGCGTCCTGTTCTTCACTTAATATAGAAGATAACTCACTTGAAACTTTCTTCAAATCGGTTTTAATCAAATCAATTTGAATTTTGACTTGCCTTATCTTTTCTCTTCTCTGTTTATTCATTATCTATCTCCATATAATGCATGTACAACATCATAATCGCTTGGAAGACAAGAATAAGTTGGCGGTACTGTGAACATTGAATAATATTCATCTTTCGTAATCTCTATCCCCATATCTCCCTTCGCCGTTACATTGTATTCATATTCTTTTGCATCAGGTTTAACATAGAATTTTCTGTAATGAGTTATACCATTCACCTTATAATCCATCATGCAAGCAATCACTTTACCTGTACTTAATTCTGTTGCTACCTCTCTTTTAAATCTAGGCTGATAAATATTCGCAATTAATACATTGTGATCCTTTGCCCATTGAATTTCCCTATCTTGGTAATCAGCTTTCAACTGTTCAGATGGACACACATAATCGGTATATACCTTTCCACTGTTTACTCCTGTTTCCGTCCTGTGATAGATTCCTTTATTGTCAGTATATCCACCGTTTCTAATTTTTTCTCCGTTAATATATTCTCTCATGCTATTATCACAATAATGATGATTTCCATTACTGTCATAAGAACTTGTATATTTCTTCATTGCTGCATTATCATAAGCGTTCTTTGCAGCAGCTCCACCAAATAATCCTAAAGACATTAATAATCCTAACATACTTTCACACTCCTTACATATTCTTATATCTTTCTTCTCTCTTCTTGGCTTCTGACTTACTTAAAAATCTGTTTGGAATTGTGAATACAACAATCCAAGCTATAATTACACTAATTAACTCTATCATAATATTTACCTCCGTTTTTACCTTTCCACTGTTACTATATTAATTATATCATACCAACCTGAATCTTGCACTGTATATCCATGTATTGAAATGATGCATATAAACAAGTCTTAATCCATACTCAAATCCTTCAATGATATCTGAAGCATATAAAAACCCTTTAGAATATCCTTTATAGTTATTATTTGGTTCAATCGTAATATAATCACCTCTCTTATGTACTTCATGTCCTCTTTTAGACATTTCCTTTTTAAATTCTTTGTAATCAAACATATTCATCACAACCTTTCTTGATAAAAATAAAGAAGTGAATAACCATATTGTCATCCACTTCTTTATTCTCCACTATGTATCTATTAAAAAGAAAAATGTTTATTCCCATTCTCCATTTGTTTTAATGTTGTTAATCACAGGTATTGCTATTTCTTGCATTAGCTGTTTTAACTCATCCTGCGAAACTTTTCTTTCCTGTGCTTTGACAAGCTTTGCTGCCTCAGTAGGAACTTCACATTTATATTCCATTGAATATAATATTATTGCTTCATAAAATTTAGAAACATCTACTGTTTCCGTTGCAAATTGAATTTTATGCAACAATCCTGCTTTATTTGCCTGTTCTTCATTAAGCATATTTAATCCCTCCTTTCTATTATTATGTATTATTATATCACTATTGCTAATTCCTGCATAGTTTCTATTTTTTCTATAGCAATTTCCTTACCTTCTGCAATAGTCATACAAGAACATAATCTTGTCCATGCATTATAAGCCGTGTTGAACATCATTACATCATACTTCTGATTGAATGAATTAATTTCCATTCCAGCCGTATATCTATTCACTATACGTATTTTTATTCCATTTACTCTAAAATTTCTCATTACAATCACAACCTTTCACTGTAAATTATCCATTCCTTTCCATAAAAAATAAGAGACTGGATATTTTCAATCTTTCCAATCTCTTAAATGTTCTCTCTAAATTATTCAATTATTACAAAATTTCATTTTGCTTTTCTAATAAAATTAATAATGCACTCATTGTCATTTTCTGTATGTATTCATCTTTATCCAATTCTTTTTCAGTTATTGGCTGATCTTCATCAATAAAATCATAATTTACATACAATGTAACTCCTGAATTATCCTTGCACCATACTGCAACAACTGTGTCACCACCAAATTCTACAATATCTTCTTTAAGCTCTTTGATTAATTCCGAACATTCATAACTAATTTCCAAACCTTGTTCATTTATAAATGCCATTACTTATTCCTCCAATTTTTTTATAAACCTAAATCCGTTTGCCGTAGTTTTCTTTTTAGAACCATCCTTACGATAAAACCAATTGCCTTTTATAATACCTTCTTCAATAACTTCTGTTGCTACTGGATGTTTTCTAGTACCAGACCATTCTAAGAAAGCACATTCCCATCTTTCTTCTGAAGGCTTAGATTCCATTCTTTTCTCTTTTTTATAATCTAAAAGCAATTCCTCAATTTTATCATCTGTCAAATTTTCTATTCTATTAATATCAAGCGAATAGAATTCTGTTTTATTATAGTGATTACTTGTATGATGCCATGAAGAATATCTCAGGCAAACTTCTTTCAATACTTTTATAGGAAGTCTTCTTAACTTCTCAATTGAACATTTCAATTCAATTTCTGTATCTTTAATTGTATCAAAAATATTTGCCTTTGTCCACTTACTTAATGGTTTCTCACCATCTTCATAAGCTGCAACTGCATTGTTGCTCATCGACCATCCATTATACCCCGCCATATTATCAACCTTCTTTCTTACATATTATATCACACTTTATTTCTCATCCTCAATATCTTCTAAGCTGTCAATTCCTAATTCATCCATAATATCATCACAAAGACAACTTCCGTCACATTCAGCTCCATCATACATAACAGTCATCTTTTCAATATTTAAAACATAACGACTTTCTTTCTGTTGCTTAAATAACTTTAATACCTGTCTTAATAAATATTCTTTCCTATCCATAAATTTTACCACCTTTCTTCACTGTAAATTTCCGATTCATTGGTTATTCGATTTCTTCATGTATCATAAGAGAATATCCATCCCACAGTTCTACATCAATAACCTTTGACAATTCTTTATACAATTCGGGATGATTTATCTCAATATTTTGAATAGCTGCTATAACCGGTTCGTTTCTATCACCCTTAATTGCAATTTTATTTATTGCATTTACCTTACTTGCCTTCATATTGTTTACCTCTCTTTCCCAGTAAATCATCGTTTTATGTCTTATTTCCATCCAATATCTTTCGGCGTGATTTTAATATAACAATTAGCTGACTTGGATTTTCCAATATTCACGCCAATAAGAATGTCTGTGCTTCTTACTTCCATTTCTGTGCTAGAAATTTTACAAAATTTTGTAATATACCAAGGAAGTTTATTTTTAATCCATGTCATTCTCATTGATGTATTACTCTCAAGTTTTTCGTACAAAGAATACATTTCATTTTTCTGTGTGACATATTTTTGTTTATCGTCAACAATTTCTTTCATACATTCGTTCCTCATTGCACCATACATATTTCCAAGACTGTCTGATAATGATGTAAGTTGTTCTTGGATATTTTTTAATTGTTCATAGCTTGTCATTTTATCTACCTCACTTCCTTGTAAATCCTCATTTCATTTTTATAAAAATTTTTTAATATCAATTATAAAAATATTTCTCTGTGTAATTGTTTCTTTTATGGTTGGTAAACTTTTGATATATTTCTCGTCTAATTGATTTTCTCTTTCTAATACATCTATTAATTTCTCTAAATTTTTACTACCATGATTTACACGAAATTCACCAAATTTATCTTGTAAAGTATAGAAACATGTACCATCTGAATAATCTTGTCTGTGAAGTTTTAATCCAAGATATTCATTTACACAAAGATATTCATTGCCAATAATTTTTCTATATTTCGTTATATCTTTACCAACAATTTTATACACAGCTCCACAATCTTTTGATTCAAAATCCATGTTAAGTGGAATTAAAGAATTATTACATTCAAAATAACATTTGTTATTTACAACATAATAACAACCATTATATGTTTTTATGGTCTCTTCCAATATCCATCCATTTGATGATTTGCAATATTTTTCTATAATATAATTGTTTTTTCTATTTCCGAATTTATCAAAAAACTGATTTCTAAATTCGTTATAATTCAAATATCCATCTCTCATTTTTATTCCTCCATTCTTCAAAAAATTCTTGTTTACTTACCTATTTCACGTCCCATTTTACTTCATAACCAGTAATTTTCTTTCCAAAATCACAAGCATGTACAACTACAGCTCCGCAATTATCGCACCATAAAGCAAAACTATTAACTCCTGCCCCCATCCTATTAGCACCACCACGCCGCATTTTTGATCCACACCAGATACAAGTACATTCATTTGGAATCTGCACTCCATTGTTTACAACATTTTCAATTTCCATTATCATCACCCCACTACTTAATCTCTTAAATGATCGCTGCCCTCATAGGTATTTACATTTTTCATTTTGTAACAGCCTTCAGCCTTGTTGCTTTCTCCGTTATCTTTCCATGTAATGTATCCACCATAATGATTTTCAACTGCCTTAACAGCTTTATTCCACAAATACTGTATATCTTTATGTATATTTACATATTTATCCCATAATTCTTTTGCTTTATCCAATGATTCAGTAACAACCATATAATAAAAGTCTACACAATATCCACTTGCTGTCCATCTAACTATAAATTCATGCATATATCATCACTCCATTTCTACACCAATTCGTCAATCTTAACTACATCAGGATTATCACTAAACCATGAATCATTCTCTGCAATTTCCTTTAACTCAATAAAATCTCTTTCAGAATCAAAGCAATCGTTGTGTTTCAAATAAGCTGCTTTCACCTTTTCTCTTGCATCTTCATATGACTCTGCCTTTACAATTCCAACAGCCAATTCTTCAATCCTGTAAACATATAAGTTTGTAATATCTAACATAATCATCACCTCTTTATAATTTTATCTTCCCATAATCTGGAATCATCTGAATAAATTCATCTGCATTTGTAAACTGTTTATTGATTTCAACCCAATACTGTTCGTTATTTGTATCTGTACAACAAGCTTCTAATTTAAAATCATACTGTGCGTAAATCGTTAAGCATAGTTCTACTTTCTGAATAGATACACCTTCTGGAACTTCTTCAACAGTTGCATACTCTTCCAGAAAGCTATCAATTTCGCTTTCTTTTAAATCATAATTGTAAAATGCCTGTAATGGCTTGTCTGTGTTGTCTAACTCATTAAATGTAATTTTTGTATAATCTAACATATTAAGCACTCCTTCCTATAATAAATCTCTTAACTTCTCAGCAAACTCTTTCAATGCGTTCTCTTTGTATTCCTCATTATGTACGAGATCAACCACACCAGGAACACCTTGAAACCCATTTCTCTTTGCTTCTAACATAAGATATGTTTCTTCCTCGACATCAAATCATCATAAAGTTCCCACATTTTTTCGTGTAAAGTCTCTATTAATTCTTTCTTTGTCTTTGGATTCTTAATTGTAATTTCAGTACACCAATCCTCATTGCAAGGGTTATCTCCTTGCATGCATAACTCAACTTCACCATTCTTTATTTCTGATATTCTAAAATCAAAATCTGTTCCGTCTGATAATTCATCAAGATATTTTTCTAATTTATCTGTTTTCATAAAATCAACCATCCTTTCCATTTGAAATTGCTAATTCTTTACTTATAACACTTTGATCAAATTCTTACTAACCCATCGTTTAGCACCTTGTAACGAATCTGATACATACAAATAATCATATCCGCTTGCCTTATTTGTAATTCCATATGCACATTCGCCAATTTTATCAATCCATACAAATTGACCATCTTCAGTCAATTTGCAAGCCCATTGCGTAGGTTCTCCATTGTCGTTATCACAATCATGTACTATATTCCATTTCATAATCAATCACACCTCCTCAATCTCAATACAGAAATCATCAGGATCATATTCGCTACCTTCAATATCCCAGTCATTCATATATTCTTCTTTTGCATCATTAGCAGCTTCTTCTGCTTCACCATAGGAATTAAATAATCCCCATTCAAAATCCCCACTGTCTCTTAACTGACCACCATCATAACTGATAATATATTTGAACATCTTAATCACTCTCCTTTGCAATTTTTTAAATAATCAGCTTTCTTTTTTCTATATTCTGCTTCAATTTCGTCCAATCTTTTCTGTTCTTCATCGCACTCTTCTTGTGATTCAAATACATCATAGTAATGTGTATCTCCATCCCAACGACATCGCACAATTTTATCTTTCTCTTCGTCTGTTAATTGATAAACTCTGTACATTTTTCATCTCTCTCCTTTCAGATTAGGACATAAACCAAGACCACCATCAATTTCAGGCACTCTTCTATATGCTCCTCTGTGAATACAATTTTCCTTATCACATTCTGTACAATCACATTTCTGATATTGTTCATATGTCATCTTCCAACCTGTTTCTGCAAATCTTTCTCTTGTCATCATAATTCCTACACCTCCAATACTTTCTGTACTTTCTCATTAAATTCCCCATACATTGATTTCCATTCCTTAATAATCTCTTCTGTTGGTTCACCAATAAGATTATATCTTTCCTGTCTGTAATGCTCTGGGTTATCAGTATGAACTTCTTCCACATATACTGCATTTCCCATTTTACTTGCATCACATCCAAAACCACTTAATGCAAGTGCAATCTGATATTTTGCTTCTCTAAATTCTGGTTTGAAAAAATCTGGTTTAATTACTACCAACTTGCCTTCAATGTTGTCACTTAATGATTTACATTCACTTCTATCAATTATTGTTTTCATATCTTATACCTCACTTTCTATATTTCTACACATTTAACAGACCATTCAGGATATCCATTTAAGATACATTCAATCTGTTTGTTTCCCTGTAATTCATCACACCAAAAAATTACATAACCAAGTTCATTTATTATTGCACTTCTATACATTTGCATTACCTCTTAATAATCTTCATCAATACATTCATCGGCTTCGCTGTAATACTCACCATCATATCCCTTTTCCATTAATTTCTCCCAACAATCATTACACACTAGTCTAAAAGTGATTCCATGACAGTCTCTTGTGAAATTCATATCATTTCTTTCTACTTCCTTATTACATACTGGACAAATTCTAATATCTTTTTCTTCCATAATTATTGTCTCCTTTTCCTGTAAACAGTTCTTTATTTTGGAATTAAAAAAGCAGATAACATTCCCCGCCTCCTAATAAGAAAACATGAGCAAGTCCAGTAAAATCAATGTTTTCAGAGGCAAGGAACACGATGTGAAGTCAAAAATTTAATACTGGCAGGACAAAGGGTGCTGATATGAAATGTCAGCACCCTTTTCCTGTCCCAAACGCCATAGATAACTCAAACCTGTGGCGTTTTTTTATGCCCTGCTGGGGACACCCAAAACTGTATGAAAACGGGTGGGAAATCCCCGGTTTTTTCGCCTGTGGGTGGCGCAAACGAAGCCGCCCATATCCTTTCCCTCATGGGAGGCCAGGCGGTGATACAGGGGTGCAAAACCACCGAAACGAACACTTTTCAAAACCAACGGAAGGAGGTATCCAACATGGCGGTATTCCGCATTGAGAAAACCCGTGATTACACAGTGATGTCCAACCACCACCTGCGGGACAAGTCGCTCTCGCTGAAAGCGAAGGGCCTGCTCTCCCTCATGCTCTCCTTGCCGGAGGAATGGGACTATACCACCAAGGGGCTGGCTCGGATCTGCAAAGATGGCGTTGACAGCATCTGCGCCGGGGTGCGGGAGCTGGAGGAACACGGCTATGTGATCCGCCAGCGGGTCCGCAACGCAAACGGTCAGCTCGGCGCCATCGAGTACACAATCCTGGAGCAGCCCAGACCGCCGGAACCTAAACCGGGAAAACCTGAACTGGAAAATCCAGTCTTGGATAATCCTGAACAGGAAAACCCCGCACAATTAAATACTAAAGAATCAAGTAAAGATAAATCAAAAAAAGATTTATCAAGTACGGAAGGATCAAATCCTATCCTATCAAGCCCCCAAACCCCCAGGGGCTCGGATAGGGCCGGACGGGATTGGATGCGGGAGCGGGAAAGCTATCGGGAATTGATTTTGGAGAACATCGAGTATGACATCCTCATACAGAATGAGCGCCTGGACCGTGACCGGCTGGATGAACTTGTGGAGCTCATGGTGGACACGGTTTGCTCCCATCGGGAGATGATCCGCATTGCCGGGGACGACTATCCGGCGGAGGTGGTCAAATCCCGGTTCCTGAAGCTGAACAGTTCCCACATCGAGTATGTGCTGGACCGTATGCGGGAGAACACCACCTATGTCCGCAACATCAAGAAATATCTGCTGGCTGCCCTGTATAACGCTCCGGCCACCATTGACAGCTACTACACTTCCCTGGTGAGCCACGATATGTACGGCAGCGGAGAACGGAGGTGATGTGAGTGCAGGAAGAAATCACGCAGCGGACGGTATCCCTCTCGGTGGAGGCCGGCAAGATGACGGCGGACCTGCTCCAAAAGGCCGTGAAGAAGGTGCTGGAGGA
>OLNO01002405.1_pt1 | contig 12687 bp, 10 predicted proteins | sample 1672861 | NCBI WGS metagenome assembly OLNO01 (sample SAMEA3136731, study PRJEB25190) | human gut metagenome | reverse complement strand
TCAGGTGCGAACCATGAGCAGGGTTTGGGGCAGGCACGCCCCAACAAGATCACTTGGAAAACTCGCAAGAGTTTGAGAAGTGAAGTCCCGGATGGACAGAACATTTTCAAGAATTGAAAATTTGTGGCCACGGGACGGTTCTTGCCCTATACCGTTACGCTCAAAACACGTTTCTGAGAGTTGTTTCCGAATTGTTAAGACGCAAAAATAAGTAAAGGGTCACTGCTCGTATATGATAATCACCGGTTGACCCGAACGAAGTTCCTGCCCCTGTTTTGCAGCGGCGTGGGCTGGAAAGCCGGTATCACGTTCGGACGGCTCATGAAATTTTCAAGGTGCGTTCCCAGAAAAGAAAAAGACCGCCCACGCAGTACAGGCGAAGGATTTTGTCGGGTGAAACGGCGGCAAAACGATCGGGTGTGTTGCGGGGCGGTACGTTCTTTCTGGGCAATCATCCGCTGAAAGTGGTGGTTATCATGGTGAGAACCACCACTTTTCAGGCAGGATTTGGAATAGAGGGTATCATGGAAGCGCAGGTGCGTCAAGATGGTTTTGCAAAATTTATTGCGGTAAAACGGTAGAAGTAAGACTTATGACGCGATAGAAATGAAAACAGCGGACAGAGATATTCCTGTCCGCTTGGTAAGAGATATGATAGAAGAATAGGCTAATGTAGTGTGGTTACAGATACTCCACCAGCAGTTCCACAAAGATGTCGAACAGCACCGGAGAAATGGGATCTGCCTCGGGGTTGGAAGAAAGGTGGGGGAGCACGACAAGCTTATCCACCTTATTGGTATAGCGTGGATCTGGTTTGGCAGCAACCAGCATAACTTTTCCGTTCGCACGCAGAGCCTCTTCCATGATGTGTTCACCGCCGCTTACGGAAAAAATGACCAGAAGATCATCGGATTCCATGTAATCCGTCAATTCGTTCAATGCGTCATGGCTGACCGCCTGTGCAAAGCGTTTGTGTTTCCGCATCAGGATCTCCAACAGTTCAGCAGCATGACGGCTTTTGCCGATGCCGCTGGCAAAGATGCGGGGAAACTGGCGTAGGTAGTTTGCCAGATCATGCAGATACTCCGCAGTGAGCAGCTGCTCTGCTTCGTGGAGAAGATGATACAGCTGGCTGAAATACAAAAGATGCTCCTGCCCCTGTTCGGCCTGTTCTGTCTGCTGTGCAACCATGCTAATCAGTTCTGCACGGAAATCCTGATAACGGGAGTACCCCAAGCTCTTGACAAACCGGGATAAAGCAGGCTGAGAAACGCCACACAATTCGGCAAGTGTACTGGTGGACATATGGGTGATCGCAGAGGGATCCTGCATGATATGATCGTAAATGATTTGATCGTTCTGGGTAAAGGTGGCTTTGTGAAGCTCCATGCGCTGCAACGGATTCATAGTAGATACCTTTCTTTCGGATGATACGATAAGATAAGTTTAGCAGAATTTTGCAAAAATACAATCCGTAGGCTTCCTTTGAATGAAACTTTCATACAGAAACGGCAGCGGATAACATTTGTTCGGGGAATGGTCCGTCAAAAAGAAACGAAGCAAGGAGATATCCAATGAAATTGTGCAAGATGGCAAAGAAAAAGCAAAATCTTTGTATGAAAGTCATATTTACAAATCTTGAAATGTTTTGTATATTATATTCACAAGCCCGGGCAGCTGACACATCTGAAACAGGAGGAAATGCAAAGTGGCAAACAAATACGATGCTCTGGCCGCATCGATCATGCAAAATGTCGGCGGCAAAGAAAATGTAGTCAATCTGGCGCACTGCTTTACACGGTTGCGCTTTACCCTGAAAGATGAATCCAAGGTGGATCAGGATGCCCTGCGCAAAACACAGGGCGTGATCCAGCTGATCATGGCTGGCGGACAATGTCAGGTCGTGGTCGGCAGCAAGGTGGATGCCCTGTACGATCTGATTTGCGAGACCTACGGCATCAGCACTGCGGCAGCGGAAAATGATGTGGCAGATGGGCAGAAGCACAACCCCATCAATACGCTGATGAATACCATGTCCGGTGTTCTGGCACCGACCCTGGGCATCCTGACCGCAGCCGGTATCATCAAAGGCGTGATCTCGCTGTTTGCATCGCTGGGCTGGGTCTCGACCACCAGCGGCGTGTACATGCTGCTGTATGCAGTCGGTGACGGCTTCTTCTACTTCCTGCCCATCCTGCTGGGCTTCTCGGCAGCCCGCCGTTTCAAGTGCTCGGAGTACCTGGGCGCGGCGATCGGCACAGCACTGGTTTATCCGGCCATGGTAAACATCGGCTCCACGATGGAAGTGGCGGGTACGATCCTGGCAGACACGCCGTTTGCCATGGACTATTATAATACCTTGTTCGGCATCCCCATCATCATGCCGGGCAGCGGCTACACTTCAAGTATCATCCCCATCATGCTAGCCGTTTATGTGGCCTCCAAATTGGAAAAGGCCTTCAAAAAGTCCCTGCCGGAAGCGATTCGCAGCATTCTGACCCCGGTGCTGGTGCTGCTGATCACCGTCCCGCTGACCTATATCGTCATTGGCCCGGTCTCGCAGGGCATCTGCGGTGCGATCTTCATGCTGGTGAAGAACTTGTATGAGATGGGCGTTGTCGGCGGTATCATTGCCGGTGCACTGGTCGGCGGCGGCTTCGGCGTGCTGGTCATGTTCGGCCTGCACTGGGTCATCATCTCTCTGGCGCTGTCTAACATCGGCATCAACGGCTTTGACTATATCATGGCTTCCGGAGGCATCGGCCCGATGATCGGCGTAGCACAGGGCCTGTGCATCACCCTGCGCACCCGCAGCAAAAAAGTGCGCGATCTGGCACTGCCCTCCTTCATTTCTCAGGTGTGCGGCGTTGGCGAACCTCTGATGTACTCCATCCTCATCCCGCTGAAAAAGCCCTACGTCATCAACATCCTGTCCGGTGCTGTGGGCGGTGCTGTGATGGGCGCGCTGCGCACCAAGATCTACCTGTTCGGTGGCAGCGGCATCTTCGGCTTTGCAAACTACGTCAACCCGACCGGTGACATGAGCGACCTCATCAAGGCACTGATCGGCACCGGCATCGGCATGCTGTTTTGCTTCATCGTCCAGTGGATCACCTACGATTTCGAGGCAGAGAAGAAACTCTGATATCATTTGCTCCGAGGGGACAGACCAAGGGAACTTTCCCCCGGTCTGCCCCTTTGGGCATTTTCAGAAAACAGGGGGGTACGATGCAAGCGTTCAAATTTCAGCCGGTATCCCGGCACCTCAATCGGATAATTCTACCCTGCGGCGTATGCGTCTATCTGGTACAGGGCACGCACGAAGCGGTCCTGCTGGACACAGGCTTCGGCATCGGCGATCTGAAAGGATTTGTGGAGCAGAAAGTCGCGACACCCTATCAAGTCTGGTTGTCCCACGGCCATCTGGATCATGCGGGCGGTTCGGTGCAGTTTGAAACGGTGTATCTGAGTCCGGCGGACTTTGCGCTGGAAAAGCAGCATAATGTCTGGCAGCGCCGGTATGATGAGATCCTTGGCGGGCCGGGCGGCGCACCGGAAGGGTTTGCGCCGGAACTGTTGCAGCCCAGCCGCACGGAACCATATCGTCCGCTGGAAGATAACACGGTGCTGGATCTGGGCGGGGTTCGGGTGCAGGTGATCCCGGTCTCGGGGCATACTGCCGGCATGATGGTATTCCTCATTCCGGAGGATCGCATTGCCATCTTCGGGGATGCCTGCGGAGAAATGACCCTGCTCAAGCGGGAGATGCTGCCAATCTATGCAGAGGCCTTGCGGAAATTGCAGACATGGGAAGGTCAATTTGATACTGTGCTGCGGAACCATGGCACGTTCTGGTCCGATAAGCGCATCCTGCGGGACAATCTGACGTTGACAGAAGACATTCTGGCAGGCCGGGATGCCGTCGTTCCGATGCAGATGATGGGCGTGCCGGGGTTTGCAGGCCGCCCGCTGGAGCACCCCGGAAAATATGGCAATATCTTCTATGCTGCCGCGCAGGATGCAAGGTGGTGAGAGGCGAATCTACAGAATGATGATAAGAGGAGAGAAAATTTTTATGGCAAACGCTCTGTGTTTTGATCCGGCTGGATATGCTGTGAAGGAATGCACGCTGGAGGAGATCACGGTGCGATATCGCGCCTACGAAGGGTTGGAATACTGCGCTGCACCCGTTGACCCGATCCAGAAGCTGAATCTTTATGTGCTGGCGGATTATTACGCAGGTGCGCAGCACAACGGGTATACCCTGCAAACGGCTCCCATTTTTCTACCGAACACGGTGGGCGGTTATCTGCCCGGCCCGGCGGACTGTCCCGGGCCGGATCGCTTTGGCCGTCCGAATGCAACACTCTGTGCGCTGGCGCATGGCTATGTTGTAGCTTGCATTGGTGTGCGTGGCCGCACCTCCGGCCACCGGAATACGGAATTCTTTGAAGGCTCAAAAGCAGCGGAATCCGAAGCGGAAACCGGTCGCAGCGTGGGCAAAGCCCCGGCATTTGTGGTGGACCTGAAAGCAGGCATCCGCTGGCTGCGGCACAACAAGGCACAGCTGCCCGGTGACACGGAACGTATCATTACCAACGGTACCAGTGCAGGCGGTGCGCTGTCGGCGCTGGCTGGTGCCAGCGGGAACAGCCCGGAATATGCCGCAGAACTGGCTGCGATCGGTGCACTGGAAGAACGAGACGATGTCTTTGCTGCCAACTGCTTCTGCCCCATCCACAATCTGGAAAATGCGGATACGGCCTACGAATGGATGTTCTGCGGCTATGATGATTTCAGCACCCTGCGTATGAGTGTGAAAGACGGTAAGATCGTCCAGAAAGGCACGACCGGCACGCAGACCGAGCAGCAAAAACAGACTTCCTGCGAGCTGAAAGCGCTGTTCCCTGCCTACCTGAACAGTCTTGGGTTGAAGGATGCGGCAGGCCGTCCGCTGACACTGGACGAAAACGGGAACGGTAGCTTTCTGGAAGCCGTCAAAGCAGCCGTGATGCAGTCTGCACAGCGGGAGATCGATACCCATCATACAGCGCAGGCACTGTCTGCACTGGCAGTCAACGGCAGCGAAGTGGAAAAGCAGCCGTACCTGACCATCGAAAATAGCAGAGTGACAGCACTGGATTGGGACGGTTTCCGGGCTGTGATCCTACGCATGAAAACGGCACCGGCCTTTGACGCACTGGATCTGATGTCGCCGGAAAACGAAGAATTTGGCACAGAAAGCGTCGAACGCCGCCACTTTACTGCATACAGTCAGGCACACGATACCGCGGGCGGTACGCTGGCCGAACCGGAGTTGATTGCCAAAATGAATCCGCTGACCTTCATTGGCAAAGCGAATACGGCAAAGCACTGGCGCATCCGGCATGGAGCCTATGACAGGGATACTTCTCTGGCTATTCCGTTTATCCTTGCAACGACCCTGCAAAATCACGGCTTTGATGTGGATTTTGCCTATCCCTGGGGCCTGCCCCACAGCGGCGATTATGATCTGGACGAATTGTTTGACTGGATCGATGGTCTGTGCCGCTGAAAACCAAATCATAAATGAAAGGAAGCTGAATATGAAACAGATCCGAAAACCTCTGGCGCTTCTCCTTTCTGCCGCGTTGGCGCTCTCCTGCGGGAGTACGCTGGCGCTGGCTGCCGGGCCGGACAACAGCGAAAACTGTCTGTCCATTTTTGCACAGCAGAATAAACCGGCTGTGACCGTGACCAGCAACATTCTGGGCCTTGCAGACACGGGCAACAAGACTTCATTGAAAAAGACCCTGCAAAAGACATCCGGCCCGGGTGACATCAACATTTACTATTATAATGAAGCGGGAAAGCGTGTGACATATGCGCCCGGAACGGTTGTACAGCTGGATCCGGTACAGTACACCGGCAGTGCACTGATCTCGCTGGGCGATAACATTGACGACAGCAAGATCGACAGCAGTCAGGCTGTTGTGCGGCTGGTGGATGGCAACACCTACCATGCAGATGAATTTGTTCTGAGCACGGCCGCCAGCACGCTGAACGGAACCTGGCAGAATGGCACCTATACTTATGCGCTGAATACCGGTGATCTGGAATGGAACACCTGGGGCTATACCTGGAACGACTACAACAGCGGCCGTGAATGGTCGATCATGGGCGGAGATGGTGCAGGCGACTATTTCTTTACCTTTGAGGTCAGCGGCATCCGGTATGACGGGAAGGAACTGGATCCTGTGACCTTCCCGGTGACGGTGTACTGCTATGGCCGTACCGTAACCGATCTGGCATTGAGCCATGTGTATGAAGCGAATACCTACGATGCGTCTTATACCAGCGGAAAGCAGCAGAGCCTTGTCCCGCAGTGGACATGGTACACGGAAGGAGCAGAATCTGCTGCGGATAAACCGTATCTGAACGATACCTACACGGATTACTTCTCTGTTACCTGGCCGCTGTATGTCAACGGTGCGGATGTGACCGCTGAGGATGTGCAGATCACGCTGAAGAGTGCCTACGGCGATACCTATACCCTGCAACCGGTGAATGCCTATGGCGAGCAGGAGTATGCGGTAGCTTCCAACAAAGCGGAAACCAATATATTTGTGACATACCAGCAGTGGGCACCCAGACCGGTCTATAACAAGATGACGATTTGTGTGTCACACAATGGAATCCAGTACCAGAAAACTTATGATATTGCTTCGGTTGCTGCTTACATGGTGCAGACCGGTGGCGGCGGTGTTGCTGTGGATAGCACTGTGACCTGCTATAACTATTATGGGCTGCTGGAAATGAATGAGAATGCAGCCGGTTCCGCAACCTATACGCTGACCACAGAGCAGGACGGTACAACGTATTATTACATGGAAAATGCGGATGGAACGTCTGCTCTGACAGCGGATGCAGCCGCTGCAAAGGTTTTCGATGCAAACGGCGAAGCAGATTGTAATGTGAAAGTTCTCCACAACGTGGTATTTGTACAGACCCGGATGGGCCAGACGGAGCAAAAGACCGTGAACGGTGAGGCGGTTCTGTTCCAGAAAAATTACAGCAACCGCATTTCCAAAACACCGGCTCAGATCGTAAAGGATAAGGGCGCAGTTCTGGATGATGGATTCAATCTGACAGGCAGCTACAGCAACTGGGCATGGACGATGCGCTATCAGTCCGGCTGGACGACCGACACGGCACAGCCCACCGGACTGCCCTTTGTGCAGTATCCTTACGGCTTTGCAGCGGGAAGCGAAAATCCTGTTTATGCAAATCTGCTCATCCCGACTGCAGGGCCGATGGGAAAGCTGCCGCCATTGTAAAAAAGCAATTCAGCCCCTGAAGATCTGAGGCAGGAAAATCCCCGACCCGCGTTGGCAGGCCGGGGATTTTGGGGCTACAAAAGCAGAAAGAAGGTAATGAATATGGATCATAGAACGGAAATACTGGATCTGCGCATGGCACTGGAAGTATTGCGCCAGACACCGGGGCAATTGGTGGAAACAGATGTGGTGGTGGACCCGGAAGCAGAACTTTCTGGCGTGTACCGCTATGTGGGCGCAGGCGGCACGGTCATGCGACCAACCAAAGTGGACGGTCCTGCCATGGTGTTCCACAACATCAAGGGTCACCCGGACACCAGTGTTGCCATCGGCGTTCTGGCCAGCCGCCAGCGGGTGGCAAATCTGTTTGGTGTGAAAAAGGAAGAACTGGGTCATCTGCTCTGTGAGTGCGCCAAAGCGCCCATCCAGCCGGTGGTGACGGACAAACCAGCTCCCTGCCAGGAAGTGGTACACAAAGCTACGGATCCGGATTTTGACCTGTTCAAGCTGGTGCCTGCACCGACCAATACCCCGGTGGATGCGGGCCCGTATATCACGCTGGGGATGTGCTATGCCACTCACCCGGACACTGGCCTTTCGGACGTGACCATCCACCGGATGTGCATCCAGTCCAAAGACGAACTTTCCATCTTTTTGCAGCCGGGCAGCCGTCACATTGGTGCCATGGCAGAGCGTGCCACCGAACTGGGTCGGTCGCTGCCCATCAGCGTTTCCATCGGTGTGGACCCGGCCATCGAGGTGACTGCCTGCTTTGAGCCGCCCACGACACCGCTGGGCTTCAACGAACTGAGTATCGCCGGTGCGCTGCGCAAACGTCCGGTAGAGTTGTGCCCCTGCCTGACCGTGAAAGAAAACGCCATTGCCAATGCGGAATATGTCATCGAGGGCGAGATCGTGCCCGGCAGCAACCATGTGATCGAGGATCGGAACAGCCATACCGGCTATGCAATGCCGGAGTTCCCCGGTTACAACGGCCACGCCAGTCATGAGTGCTGGCTGCTCAAGGTCAAGGCCGTCACCCACCGGAAACACCCCATCATGCAGACCTGCATCGGCCCCAGCGAGGAGCACGTCAACATGGCTGGCATCCCGACTGAAGCCAGCATCCTGAACCTGATCGACAAGGCTCTGCCCGGCAAGGTGCTCAATGTCTATTCCCACCGTGCAGGCGGCGGCAAGTATATGGCTATTTTGCAGTGTAGAAAGACGGTCCACACCGACGAGGGCAAGCAGCGGCAGGCCGCATTGCTGGCATTCAGTGCCTTCCCGGAGCTGAAACACGTCATTCTGGTGGACGAGGATGTGGACATCTTTGATACAAATGATGTGCTGTGGGCGATGAACACCCGCTTTCAGGGTGACCGGGATATCATCACGATCCCCGGTGTGCGGTGCCATCCGCTGGATCCCAGCTCCTACCCGGAATATACAGGCTCGATTCGGGACGTGGGCTGCTCCACCAAGACCATCTTTGACTGCACGGTGCCGTTTGCACTGAAAGAAAAGTTCAAGCGTGCAGCTTTCAAGGAAGTGGACCCGAAACACTGGCTGCCGGATTTTGAACTGTGAGGAATTTACCCATGAAAAAACGACTGGTCGTTGGCGTATCCGGGGCCTCCGGTGCGCCGCTGGCGGTGGAACTGCTGCGGGCATTGCAGGCAAACCCGGACGTGGAGACCCATCTCATCCTGACACGTGGCGGCGAAATGACTCTGCGGCAGGAGATGGGCATAACGGCTGCAGAGCTTTCTTTGTTGGCGGATTTCACCCACGAGAATTTGAACATCGGTGCTGCACCGGCCAGCGGCAGCTGGAAGAGCCTTGGTATGGTGGTGTGCCCGTGCAGCATGAAAACCGTGGCCGGCATCGTGGCCGGCTACAGCGATAACTTGCTGCTCCGGGCGGCAGACTGTATGCTGAAAGAACGTCGCAAGCTGGTGCTGGTGGCGCGGGAAAGTCCGCTGTCCACCCTGCACCTGGAAAACCTGTGCAAAGCAAGCCGATACGGAGTGGTGATCCTTCCGCCGATGCAGACATACTATAACCACCCAGCAACGGTGCAGGAGATGACGCGCCACACAGTGCAGCGCATCCTGAGCCAGTTCGATCTTGACAATGAGCTGTACGAGTGGGAGGGCATGAACGAATGAAAACTTTCCACGCAGAACGGACATTCCGGGGGAAAATCATCGCGACGGATGCCACCATCACGGACAGCGGAGTGCAGATCGGCCTTTTCGGCGGGGATAAGCCCCACATCGGTGCGGTGGGAGTTCTAGCTCCGGATGGGAACATCACGGTGACCCAGTTTGAAAGGCACAAAGAGGGCATCCTGTGCCAGCAATGGTGCGAGGTACTTGCAAAGACTGGATACACCCCGGCAGTCGTTTCAGCTGGTGTGCATTACGACAAGGCCAGCAAAGAAGAAATCGTGCAGATCGTCCAGCTTTGCCATGAGTTGTTGAAGGATATGTTAGATAACTTGTAAGTGAATAGTCCATTCTCCGGAACAGCATCAGGAGAATGGACTATTTTTCGGAAAATGGGCAAGAAATACTTGAAATATAATAGAAATCATGGTATATAAATTATACGAAACACTGATTTGAAAGAACGCTCCACCGTTCAATGATGTATAAATGGGAGGTGCCTGCCATGACCGCCGTGATCTATGCCCGCTATTCTACTGATAGTCAGCGCGAAGAATCCATTGAAGGTCAGATCCGGGAATGCACCGCCTATGCGGAAAAGAACGGCTTCACGGTGGTGAAGCATTACATTGACCGTGCCATCTCCGCCAAGACCGATAACCGCCCGCAGTTCCAGCAGATGATCAAAGACAGTGAACGTGGCATCTTTGATGTCATCATTGTCTGGAAGCTGGATCGTTTTGCCCGGAATCGCTACGACAGTGCCCGGTACAAGACCCAACTGAAGCGGAACGGCGTGAAACTGGTGTCGGCAACGGAAGTCATTTCGGCTGGCCCGGAGGGCATTATTCTGGAATCGGTGCTGGAAGGCTACGCCGAATACTACTCGGCTGACCTGTCTGAAAAGGTCGTGCGTGGCATGACCGAAAACGCTCTCAAGGGTATTTATAATGGCGGCACGATTCCGTTCGGCTACATGATCGATGAGACCCGGCATTACCAGCCCGACCCGCTGCTGGCCCCGTATGTGGAGCAGACGTTCCAGAAGTATGCAGACGGCGCGACCATGACTGACCTGCGGGATTGGTTAAAGGCGCACAACATCAAAAATTCGATGGGCGGAGAGATGTCCTATAACACCATTCAGCGGTTGCTGAGCAATCGACGGTACATCGGCGAACTTCGCCTGCGGGATGTGGTACAGCCCAATGCGATTCCGGCTCTCGTGTCAGAGGATTTGTTCAACAAGGTGCAGGAAAAGCTGGTGAAAAATAAAAAGGCCCCTGCCCGTCATAAGGCAGAAGATACCTATCTGCTGACCACCAAGCTGTACTGCGGCAAGTGCGGTGCGCTGATGTTCGGAGAAAGCGGTGTCAGCCACACCGGGAAAATGTATACCTACTATAAGTGTGCTGCTGCCAAGAAGAAAAAGACCTGCGATAAAAAGGCCGTGCGGAAACAGTGGCTGGAAGATCTGGTGGTCAGCGAGACCATGAAGCTGGTGGAAGATGACGCTTCCATGAATGCAATTATCGCCAAGGTTATGGAACTGCAAAATCAGGAGAGCACCGACCTGCCTATCTACGAAAAGCAGCTGCGGGAAACGGAAGTCGGCATCACCAATATGCTGAACGCCATCCAGATGGGCATTCTGACCAGCTCCACCAAGGAGCGGCTGGAAGCTCTGGAAGAGCAGAGGAAGGAACTGCAAGCCCGCATTGCAGAGGAACGGCTGGCAAAACCGAAGATGAAAGAAGAATTCGTCCGGTTCTGGCTGCTCCGCTTCCGCAAGCTGGATATGACCCAGCCGGAGCAGCGGCAGGCGCTGGTGGATACCTTCATCAATGCCATCTATCTCTACGATGATAAGGTTCTCATCACCTTTAATTATAAGGAAGGTACGGAAACGGTCGCTTTCGGGGAAGCCGTGAAAGCAGAGAAAAGTTCGGATATGTGTGCGCGAGGTGCACCAGATGTTGAACGTCAAATCGTAAGATTTGGCGTTCTTTCTTTATGTAGGAAAGCGGTTGCACACTTTCTGCACACCGTTTGCACATTTGCCCGAATCGGGGGCTTTTCTGCGCATGGCTTGCACAGCCTGCTTTCCTTTGCATAAAAAGAAGAAATTTTAGGCGAACAAGGCTCTCGTCAATTCTCTGCGTTCGTCTGCGTCCATCAGCCGGATGGCTTCAAGGATCTCCTTACCAGAGATTTTTGTTGCCACCGGCTTTTCATTTTGCCGGGGCTGAGGTGCTGCCGGGGTCAGGTCTTGGGAATAGAAGTTCGCTTCGATCTTTTCTGCCAGTTCCAGCCGGGGTTTGTCCTGTGTGTGGGCGTAGGTGTCCATGAGGACGGCGGCAGTTGCATGGCCGGTGTTGCCCTGCACCGACTTGAAGTCGCCATCCGACTGCAAGAGCTGGTAGGTGGCACTGGAGTGCCGCAGACCGTGGAATACGATCTGCTCAAACTCCGGGTGCGCTGACCGCCACTGCCGGTACCACTTGGTGAGCAGCTCCGGTGCAATGGGCAAGCCGTCCGGGAGCCGGAACAGTTGCCCGCAGTTGCTGTACTTTTCCGGGGCGTTCTGCTCGTCCTGCTTCAGCTTTTCCAACCATGCCAGAAGTTCTTCCTTCAAGGGCTTCGTCATATACAGGACGCGGTTGGACTTCTTGGTCTTAGGCTTTTTCAGGATGAGAGAGGATTTGCTTCCCTCACGCCTGTCCGGGAAGGTGTGATACACCTGATTGGGGTCGAGCTTTTCCAGAGCGTCCTTGTTGGCTCGCTGCATGGTCTTGTTCACCAGAATCGTGCCGCGTCCATCCGCAGCCTCGAAGTCCAGATCACTCGGCTGTAAGCCGAGAATTTCGCCCTCCCGGAGCGAAAGGATCATGCTCAGATGCACCGCCAGATGGAGTGCCGGGTTCTCGATGGTCTGCAAGGCTGCCAGCATGGTTTTCTCATCCCAGATGGTACGCTCCTCGTTGTTTGCCTTGGGTGCTTCACGGGGCAGGGGAATCTTGTGGATCAAGTCCCATTCCACTGCATAGGAAAAGGCGGTTTTCAGCAGGGTGTGGACTTCGTGAATGGAGGTGCTGGACAGCACCGCTTCTTCTGCTTATCGGTCAGGGTCTGCTTTACGCCGTGGACATACTGCCCACAAGGGGTCTTGGCAAGGGTGGCATAGAACTTCTCGATGTCGT
>OLNO01002399.1_pt1 | contig 12704 bp, 8 predicted proteins | sample 1672861 | NCBI WGS metagenome assembly OLNO01 (sample SAMEA3136731, study PRJEB25190) | human gut metagenome | reverse complement strand
TCTTCAGAATATAGGTGACTCCATAGCGAGATAAAGCCTGCTTTTTTGCATTATAAAATAGCGGAATCATCTGAGACTGAGAATCGGAATGAAAGCTGCGGATATATCTGTCCAACAGTTTGCAGGTATCCTTCATCAGGGGAACCTGACGAACTTTTCGTCCTTTTCCAGTTAGAATAACCATTGGGGGGTGTGTTAGACGGACATCTTTCAGCCTAAGATCCACCAATTCCTGTACCCGTGCGCCAGAGTCATACAGTAGTGCAAGAAGTGTCAAATCTCGGAGCCCTTGTCGGGTAGATGCATCTGGTTGGGACAGAAGAAGTGACAGATCATCCTCCGTCAAAAACGGTATCAATGCCTTTTCGTACTTTTTGGGTCGCAGATTAATAATGTCAACGCAGTTTTCCATGTTTTCCGGAAACTTGTACTGTACAAAATGAGCAAAGGCCTTTATGGCGGCAAGTCGCTGGTTTCTTGTTGTAACCGCAATATGGCGGGATGTTTCTAACCAATCCAGAAATTCAGAAACAAGTTCCATATTCAGATAGCGCAATTCTATATAATTTGCGGAGATGCCTTTCTTTTCTTGAAAAAATAGAAGGAGTTGCTTGAAAGTATCTCTGTATGAATTGGTGGTATTGGGACTCACCCCGCATGTAGTAGGCAGATAGATTGAGAAATACTCGGTCAGTGCTTTGGTAAAGTCAGTTTTCCTCATCCGTCTCACCTCCAACCGGAATAATGCCGACAAATGCTCTGTCAAGTTTTTGGGAAAGTTCCGGGAACGAAGCAACCGTCAGGTGAATATACCAACAGGTTTCACGGTAACTCTTATGTCCCAAATACGCGGCAAGGCGAGGAACGATTACCATGGGATCATACCCATCAGAAAGTTGTTTTTCCAGTGTATGAACTGCGAATGTATGCCGAAAATCATGCACACGAGGGCCATTGCCGGTGTGAGGAATATTGCATGCGAATAGCAGCTCGCGAAAATTATCATAGATTGTTTTAATAGAATAATGGCCACAAGCAGATGGAAAGAACCATTCTCTTTCATCTGGTAACTGAGCAGAGTAGCTTCGGAGATACTCTATTACGCTATTGTGGACAGGGACAAGTCTATCCTTACCTCCTTTCCCGTTGTGTACAGTAATAATGCCTGTATCCAAATCGACATCCTTCACTCTTAGCCGGAGCACCTCACCTATACGAAAACCACAGCAATATAAAAGCCGGATAACAGCAGGTATGACCAGATGCCTTGTTGGCGCATTATTCCTGACCGGCAGATTATCTGCTGCATATAATAATCGCCGTATTTCTTCAACAGTAAATATATGCGGGGTAAAAGTCGAACTGTTCTTTAGTTTGCTGGTATCCGGGACATAGGAGATTCCGTCCTGCGTGTATGCAAATTTTGCAAAAGCGCGTATCGCATTATGTCTGACTATTTTCGAACGGTTTGAAAGATATGCTTTCGTGCTTTCGGCGCTTTCAGAGGCTTCAGAATTTTCCGTGCACTCGACGAGGTCGGCTTCGTCATTCGGTTCGTCATCTGGCGCGTTGCTTTCGTCGGACCGCTGCGCAGCCAAGGCTGCCTCGAATTCTTCGTCGGCGTCGGCCAGCGCGCTTTCGATCAGGCTGACAACAAATTCCTTTTGCGTCAGCTTGCGGTGATAGACCTGCTCGAAGCGGGCGAGATATTCCTTGATGCGCTGGAACAGTTCCTCGGATACCTGAAATGCCATGGTTCGTGTTGCCATGTGGACGCCTTCTTTCTGCTGCTCAAAAAAGTTGTGTACGGCCAGTTCAATGAATTGCGCGGTGGTGATGCCCTGTCGTTCCAGTTCCAGCCTGATCTGCTGGTGCAGGTCATCCGGCAGGGTGACGGTCAGTTTGCTCATGTTGACTCCTTTCAGTGTGCAGGTACGCTTTTGGGAAGCAACCAAAGCATACCGCAAAGCAAGCGGCAAAGCTATCACCAGAACCAACGATATTTCATTGCGAATTGCATCTGAATGCAAGCAGAAGCAACAATCCGCACAGCCTGGTTTGAGCCCGCTTGATTACTGCATGGGAACCACTCCCCTCGATTTTGATTACAATGTTGCTAAAAAATCCAACGCCGCCTTTGGGATTCCTTTGCCGTCTTGCGGTGGCGGGGCGGCAAAAGCGATTTGCGCTTTTTCCAGTTCCTCCCGAACGGCCCTGCGCACCGTTTCCTCCAGCCGGTGTTCCTGCTCGCTTTGCAGCAGGGCGCGGACGATGAGCGCCTTGCGGTTTCCGTCCGGGGCGGCCTGCAAAAGCTGCCACGCGCGGCGGTCATCTTCGCAGCGCAGATTGGGGCGGAATACGAATTGCGGCCGCGGCGGCCGGTTCACCCCTCGCTCACACGGCCCGAAAGCTGCGCCAACGCGCGCTCGAATCCGACCGCGTTCACCTTGTCATCCGGCAGGAACATCGCGCGGCACAGGCCGTCTTTGGGGCCGACGTGGCGCTGCACGATCCCCGCGCCGCCGCCCAGCATGACCGTGGGCAGGGCGCGCAGGTCAAATCCCGCTTCGGTCACCAACGCGAACAGCCGTTCGGTGTAGGCGCGGCCTTGCTGCCGCACGATCTCACGCACAGAATCGCCCAGGGCGCAAGGCCCGCCCGCCAGCATCTGCTCAATCTGCGCGTCGGTCAGGGAAAGCCCTGTTTCGCGCCGCACCTGCTCACGCACAGCATCGATGCAGCGGATCATGCCGAATTCCAGGCTGTGCGCGGTCTCCGCCACGGGGCGGGCGTTGTCGATCCGCATGAGATCCACCGTCCATCCGCCGATGTCCATGAGCAGCAAGGACGGCTCATCCAGCAGCAGGTCGGGGTCTGTCAGCAGCGCGGCGTAGCCCTGCGGGAACAGTGCCACATCCTCAACGGCGATCTTGTATTCTGTGCCCTCGAATCGGAACAGGACCGGCTGGGAGCGGAGCAGGTATTGCCGAAATTTTGGCTTGTCCCGGCCAAAGCTTGTCAGCGGTAGCCCTGCTGCAATTTTAACCGAACTCTCGTTTGGTGCGCCGCGCATTTTGATTTCCTGTGCCAACGCCGCGAGCGTCAGCAGGTAGTAGGTGTCGTTCTCGGTCTTGTCGCAGCGCACCGGCTGGCGCCCCGTGCCGCAGACGTAAAACTGTCCGTCCACCTCCAGCACACTCTGCCGCGTGTACGGCTCGTGGCTGCCGTAGCAGGTCAGACCGGCTGGGAAGGAACAATGCCGCGTCTTGATGGCGTAGTATCCGTGGTCGATTCCGATGATCATGTTTTGCCTCTCTTTCGTTGTTGAGATGTCTTTTTTGCAATGCTTTTGCGGTGGAAAGGCTCCTATACAAAAACCGGCTGGGAAGAAATCGACGGCCTTGCAGTGAAACTTTCCTCCCAGCCGGTAAGTAAGAGTTAGGGGGAGAGTGTGAGAGGGGGAAAGAGGCCAAGCACCCGGCCATCGGCAATACCGGCAGCGGAGTGCAAAACCTGGCCCTAAAAATGGGTACACTTCTCCCGTGGCGTTTCGCCTTTTCAAAATCAGGGCGGCCCGCCCGCGCAAAGCAAATTTGCTTCCTTATCCACTCTCTTCCTTTTTATTTTTTCACCGCATCCACCAGTTTGGCTACCACCAAATAGCGTGTGTCGGATTCGCCGGTGCAGGTGGAGAGGGTCAGAATGTGGTCGGTCAGGTTCAGCGTTTCCCCGTTGTCCAGCGTATTGCGCGCGGCTGCCTTTGCCAGAATCTGCGCGAAGGCCGCATCATCCGGGTTCGGCTCGATGCAGTCCCGGTCATCCGCCGCACTGCACACCCCGGCGCTGACAACGCGGTAGGTCAGGGCAGCGTCGGGCAGCGAGAGATAAATGTAAGGATGTTCTTCGGCAAAGCTGTCCTGCTCGTAATTGTGCAGCGCCTTGAACCCGCCCTCATAGCCGTCCTCGAAGGTGTGGCCGTAGAGCACAAGGTTGCGGGAAAGGCTGGTGCTGTTCAAATCACACGCATAGTCGGCAAAAACGCAGCCGTGGACATCGGCATTGCCCGCGGTGTCGCGGCGCAGGTAATAGTCGTTGTCGGACGCCTGCTGCACCGGGGCATCGATGTTGGTGCCGGGCACGGTGATCCACGCGCCGGTTTCCGTGTTGTCCTCCTGCGCCAGACGCGGCTCCGGCTGGGACACCGTGACGGACAGCGCCCTTTCCACACGCTGTTCTGCCAGCGCTGTGCGGTTGTGCCAAAGGCAAAACAAAACGGCGCACAGGACAATGCCTGCCGCCGCACACCAAAGGAAAATTTTCCGCTTGTCTACGTTCTTCCTTTTGCTTTGCATCTGCTCACCTTCCCGATCACCTTTCCGGGATGCCCGTCTGCGGGAAGTATCTGACCAGCACCGTGGGCGCGCTTTCCTGCGCGGCGGTCAGCGTCCAGTCCACATAGCCGAGCAACCCCTGCAATTCCTCCGGCATATTCTGGTCAAGCGTCAGCGTCAGGTTCAGGTGGGCCGTGCCGGTTCCGCTGTAACGTCCCAGCGGCAAATCATTGCGCATGGTGTTGGTGTCGGTGTCCAGATTGCCCCACACGGGGCCGCTGTATAGGGTTTCGTTGTCCGGGCCAGTCACCGTAATCACAGCATATTGTTTGAGCAGCTTCCAGATTTTTTCCTCAGTTTCTGCACCCAGTTTGTTGTTGTCCGCCAATGCGGCGCGAAGCCACAGCGAACACGCGGCATCGGAATCGTTGCGGGCTGTATAGTCGATGGCAACCAACTGGCTGCGGGTCTCACCGGGGCAAAGATTCTGGAAATCCAAAAACAGCTGCCCGTCCGGGTATTCGATCAGCCCACCATTCTCATCGTAGGTAAAGCGAATATGCGCCGTCTGCGTCTTGGCCGCCACTGCGTCCGGTGTACGGCGGTAGGCCGACCAGGTGCGTCCCCACAGCGTGGGGCTGTCGCCGCTGGCCTGCAACAGCTCCATCGTCACCCCAATGTGCCCGGTGCGGCCCGCCAACTCGTTTGTCAGATTCGGGGAAACCGTGAAAGATTCAAACAGCGCCGTACTGCATTGGTTCGGTTCCACAATGTCGTTGTAGTACCAGTAGCCGTCCTCGCCCTGCGTCCAGTCGGCGGTGTTATAGGCGGGGAACACGCAATCGGTGGCGTCCATGTCTGCCGCTGTTTCGTCATCCCAATCAATCACCACTTTGGCCCGCACAAGGGAGCTGGCTGTGCCGGTATTTTTCACCCAGACGCACTTTTCGACCGTCTGCCCCGGCGTGATCGTCTGCCCCTGCTCGTATTTTTCCTCGACGATGCCCTGCACTGTGGCAGTGGAAATGTGGTTGGTCACGGTGCTTGACGTGCGCCAGCCCGCCAGCGTTCCGCCCGCGCACAGCGCCGCCGCCAGGGCCAGTGCTGCCGCGCCAAGCCCGATTTTTACCTGTTTTTTCAAATTATCGTCCTCCCATTCTTTATGAATTATCCTGCTTCGGGGTAATTTCATTCACGATCAGCGCGCAGTCGCGGTCCTCCGCCCAGCTTTGGCGCACATTCCGCGCCGTCACGCTGGCCGATGCGCGGCAGCCGGTCAGTTCCAGCACCGCACAGTCGGCTTTCGCCGTGCCGTTCTCAGCATCCTCAAACTGCACCAGTGCATGGCAGGCGGTCTGGCTCTCGATGACGGTGTAAACGCCGCCCGAAAGCCCCGTGAAGGTCACACTGGCGCAGACATCGCCGTTCTCGTCCGGCTCGGCATCGAGCGAAAGCTGCACACTCTGCCGCTGCACCCGGCCCTTGGCGTCCGTCAGCGTGAACGTAAACACCGGCGCGCCGTGCGCGGCCAGCAGATCGGATGCGGGCAGCTTCTTGGTCACGGTGATCTTGCCCGGCTCGACGTTCGTTGTCACTTCATCGGTCGGCAGAGTAATTTTATCCTCGCGGTACTGCACCGACGCCCTGTTGCTCACGGAGTTGCCCATGACAACCGATTGCACCCGCACCGTGAAGGAAACTCTTGCTTCCGACTGCGTGGGAATTTCCAGCGTCCATACAATCTTTCCGTTGTTTTCCGCGCCGTTCTCCGTGATGGAATTTTCCACCAACTCGGTTCCTTCGGGGATTGCATCGGTGATCGTCACGGTCTTTGCCACGTCGGCCGGATTGCAGCACGTCACGGTGTACACCAGCGTATCCCCGGCCCGCACCGTGCCGCCATTCAGGTCGTTTCCCGCTTCATCCGTCACGGTCTTGGTCGGCGCGTCTACCGGCACATACACCGCCTTGACGGTGTGGTCAGCGTCGATGTCCGCAAACTCAATATTCTGCGGGTATTTTTTCGCCAGATTGTTCTGCATTTTTTCGGCATCCTCGTCCAGATAGATGCCACTCAAAAGGTAATTGCCGCTTGCCAGCGGGGCATATGTCACTGCTCGGCTCTCTCCCAAAGGTACTTCGCTTTCCGTTTTGGTCTGGGTCGTCCCGTCGCTTTCGCTCGTTATGTTGTCGGATACCGCCTGCCCAATGTCCGGCGTCCCGTTCACCGCAATGGCCTTCAGGGTAAAATTGATCCTCTTCCACTGTGCGGTAAAGGTCGTGTCATAGTCGTTGGCGTAGGAAGTTCCCGCAGCCAGCAGACCGTCTGTCAGGGCGGTTTCGCCGTTCCAACTCTGCGTGGCCTTCCAGCCAAGGAAGCGGTAGCCCTCCTTCTGCGGTTCGGCCTGCACGGTGTAACCCTGGCCGTTGTGCTTGGTTTCGGAAAAGCCGTTCTGCGCGCCGTTCAGCGTTCCGCCGTCCAGATCGTAGGTCATGGCAGCCTGCCAGCCCGCATAATACGAAAGAACGGCAGGCTCCGCTGTTACGGTTTTGTGGTTGCCATAGCTGCCCAAAATGCTGCCGCCGTCGTCGTTTATCGTAATATCCTGCAAGGCTGCGCCGCCTTGCAGTGTCGTCACGCCGTCCGCGTAGGTTTTGGCGTCCAGCAGCCAATCCGCAAAGCAGTGGGTCTGCACGGCGGCGCTGTGCCCGGCATTCGCTGAACAAATGTAGTAGGGCGCGGTATCGTCCACATCGGTCGGTGCCGTCACATCCGCCGTGATGCCGTAGAACTTGCGCACTGTGCCCAGCAGTTCCCCGCTGTCGATGCCGTCCACGGTCAGCGCGGTGCCCGCCGCAGCGTCGTGATTGTAATAATAGCGATAATTCGATTTGTAGGACAACCAAACATCATGCGCGTCGGAGTTTTTCATGCCGAAATAGGCGTCCTCAATAGCGGTATAGTATACGTTGGTGTCAATTCCGTTCTCCGGGTGCTGCTCCGCCGTCTGGGCGTTGTTGGATTCCCGGCTATTTTCCCAATCCAGCACCGCCGTGTCCGACTGGATGATCGTCCGCCCCAGCCACGGGTTCTCGCAGGTCACGCCAAGCTGTTCCCGTGTTCCGCCGTTCCAGGTGACAACGTCCGCATCCTGTTTCAGATGGATGCTGTCACCGGCGGGAATCTGCAATGTTGAATCGGTGCGGAACACATCGACGCCGTCCAGCATCACCGCGATGCGCAGGCCGGAATTTTGCAGGGTTTTGTCGGCGGAAGTTTTCACTTCGACGCCGTCCTTGAGTGTCGTGTCTGTTCCGCTTCCCGCGTAGATTTCCGCGTGTTCCGCGCCGTTTTCGGTAAAACTGCCGCCGGATACCGTTGCCTTGGTTCCACCTTTCAGGTACAGCCCGCTGTGGCCGTTTTCGTGCGATGTGACCGGCGCGGTCAGTTCAAGCGTTGCCGTCTGGTCCAGCGATTCATTTTTCATCGCGCTGATGCCGGAATAGCTGTTGCCGTAGCAGTTCAGGTGATCGCCCTGCACAGTGCCGCCGTCCGTGTGGACGCCGTCCGCGGCGTTATTGTACACGGCGGTCGTTTCGTCGCCGTTCGCGGAATCCGCGGCCTTGCCGATCCACAGTTGCCCCTGGGTGTAAACGCCGTTGATCCCGTTTGCGTAGATATGGTTCCAGCCGTACAAATAAGTCTTACTGTCAGGGTAGCACTGCACGCCGTTGCCCGCATTGTTCAAAATACCGCAATGGCTGATTTTCATCGTGCCTGCGCCTTGTACGTCCAAGCCGGGGAAGGTGTTGGAAGCGGTGTCCCCGTCTGTCGTCAGGAGATTGGCGGTGTTGTAGCCGTTGTTCTCCACCTGGCAGCCGGTCAGGGTCATAACGCTGTTCGAGCGCACATTTGCGCCCGTCCAGCCGTTGCCCCAGAAGAAGCAGTTTTCCGCGCTGGCGGAGCTGTCGGCTTCGGGGATGTCAAAGCCGGAGGTTTTGTTCCACACAAAAGAGCTGGCCGCTGCCTGCACATGGGAACCGGCGGCACAGGTCAGCCCACCGCCGCCAAGGCCCTGTGAGCGCACATTGCCGGAAAGAACAGCCGAACCGTTCTCAAAGCGATACAGCGCGGTTCCGTCGCCCGCATATTCGCCATTGTTGAACACCAGCGAGCCATTGATCTCGGCCTGGCCGGGGTTCAGCAGAATACCGTTGTCGTTTCCGTAACCCACGGTACAGTTTTGCAGGCTGATTTTGCTGTCTGTGCCTTCGGTGTAAACGACGTTCTCGCAGTTGTTATTGCCATTGAGGAAGACGTTCTCAATTTCCAGCGTCGTGCCGCCGGAAATATAAATCATAACGTTGTCATGGTCGGTCTGTACACCGCTGGCGTCGCCCATCCGCAGGCTGGCGTTTTGGGTGTAGGTGTAGCCCTGCGCAACGGTTTCACTGCCCACGCCGACGGTGTTGGTGTATTGGGCACTCCCGGTGCCGACCAGACGCAGATTTTTGCTGACGGACAGCACCTCGTCCAGTGGGATGGTGATCTCGCCGGAAAGATAGATCGTAGCGCCATTTGCGGCAGAGGCGACAGCGGATTTCAGCTCTGTCCAGCTTGTGACGGCATCTTGGGCGGAGGTACCGGATGCGTCGTAGAGAGAGACTTCCTCAACGGCGAGATCATTGGAAAAGGCGCTTACTTCAGCGGGAATTTCCGCGTTGGAATCGCTGTCGGTTTCTTTATTTTCCGTCAGTTCGCTTGATTCGGCACTTTCCGGCGTTGCGTCGGAAAGCGCCGTGCTTTCATCCTGTGTCGATACAGGCGTTGGTGTCGGGGTAGTTGATGCTTGGTTTTCCGCCTGATCCTTTGTGCTGTCACCTTCCGCAATATCCGCTTCAGCGATGCCGCTCCACTCGTCAGCAACAAATTTTCCCTGCGTTCCTTGTGCCAGCACGGCAGTCGCCATACCGAACAACAGCAAAGCGGCCAGCCCTGCTGCCGCCAAAGACAGCAGCGGTTTGTTCTTTTCTTTCGCTTTTCTCATGCAAAACTCCTTTTTGTGTCATTCAGAATTTTGACCGGATATCCCATCCAGGGCAGGCACAACTGCACCCTCCCAACGATGTTCTCCGCCGTGACAGGTGTATCTGCCACGTTGTTTGTCAGTCCCTGCGTCGTGACCGTCCGAGCCGCCTGGTCGATGGCGACGATTCTGTGCGTTACCGTGCCGCCCGCTGTCTTGTAGGTAATGTCCTGCCCGACTTTCAGTTCGTCAAACGACATCGGCACAACGACAAGCAAGCTGCCCACGGGCAATACAGGCTCCATGGAGCCTGTCAGCACGGCGTAACAGCGGATACCGCTGACGGAAATCAGCACGGCGGCAGCAATCGCGGCGGCAAAGATCAGCGGCCCTGCCGCTTTCATCGGTTTTTCACCACGTTCCGCCCTCCTGAACCGCTTCAAAGTAGACGCTGAGGGTGTAATGATTCAGCGCCGTAGCGTCCGCGCTCTCGCTGTATGTCACAGTATCGAACAGCGCGTCATTGCGGCAATCTTCTCCCGGCTGCAAAGTTTTGGCGTAATACCAGAAATCCTCCGTTTCGTCGTAGCGCCAGTTTTCGGTGTTGTAGTTGAGGGTACAGGCATCCTGTGCCGCGCTATCTGAGAAAATCACGCGGGCGCGAAGACGCAGCGGAAGGTTGCCGGTGTTCACCACATACGGGCGCTTCATGAACGAATTGCCCGGCTGCACCGGAACATCCGGGTTCTGAATGTCCTCTTTCGGGTCAAATGTCACCTCACCGACCGTGAGGGTGTTGGTGCGCGATGCTTGGGCAATAAAATAAGCGCCTGTGACGCCGACCAGACAAACTGTCAGGGCCAGCGCCGCAAGCGCGGCGAACAAGATATTCTTTTTTGCTTTGCTCAAGATTCAGCAACCTCCTTTCCCATGACGGCGGCCCACACATCCTGCGGGGTGTTGGCGTCGGCCACATAGTCGCTTTGGATGGCGGTCAAGCGGCAAATAATATCTACCGCCGTGCCCTGCGGCAAATCGCCCTCCACCACGTTCGCATAGGTCACGCAGTCAAACAGCGGCGGCGTCTGTGCGCCGGGCGCAATGGCGGATTCATACGCATAGATGAATGTGTGGGTTTCCTCCGTTTCAGTTTCTTCCAGCAGGCTCCAGCCGTCGTTGGGCTGAAAACTGACCAGATCGACCGTGTGCGGTTCGCCGCCATTGTCCAGAACGCCCGCCCCGCTGGTCGGCTCCTGATTTGTTTCGTCGCTTCCGTCTGCTTTGGCGGTTTCTGCAATCGTATAAGTTCTCACGCTGGCGCGGGGAATCTCGACTTGCAGGTACATATAGGCTGCGGTCGTGCTTTCCGCCGCGTTGCAGGCCGTGGGGTCTTTGGCTACCGTCTTGCCGGGGTACAGCACCTTCGCTTCATCCGGCAGCTTGTCCCACTCTGGCTCGGTCAGTTCTGCCTCCAGCTGACCGACCGCGAACGTGTTGACGGTTTGCGGCGTCTGGTGCGTCAGGTAAGCCCCCGTCCCGGCCACTGCGCCCAAAACGGCAATCGTTGTGACAGCGCATAGGGCAATGATGTGTTTTTGTTTCATGGCATTCTCCTTTTTGGCTTGATTGTATGGCGAAAAACATAAAATCGTTTTATACGGCAAGCAAAGGCATCACCCCCCCCCCAAAAAAAAAATGAAGTAAAGAAAAAGGCGAGCGGCTTCCCTTACGAGAGCTTGGCGCTAGCCTTCGACTTTCTGGCACGGTATAATCAACTTGATTTTGTCGCTTTTTGAGTTATAATTAAAAATAAAGAGCTAGGGAGGCTCTGATTAAATCTGGTGTGCGGCACGGCGGATGGCGTGCGATAGACGGCGTGATATGCGCCAAGCCCTCAGGGCACGATTTATTCAGAGGTTTCCTAGTAGTCGTAAAAGTGCAATGAAGGGAGTCCAAATGGCAAATCGCCCAAAATTAACAATAGAGGATCAAGTGGCGTATATGAAAAACAAAGGGATTACCTTTGACCACTGTTCTGAAAAAGATGCCGTGCGTTTTTTGCAGGAAAGCACATACTTCTTTAAGGTTAAAGCGTTCGATAAAAATTACATTGCTCATCCAAAGACCGGGCATTATTATAATTTGGACTTTTCTTATCTCATGGAGCTTTCAACCTTAGATATGCGCTTGCGAAGGCTTATTTTACACGCAACTTTAGATATTGAACATTTCCTAAAAGTACAACTGATTCGAGATGTAAGTTCAAATCCGGTTGAGGATGGCTATCAAATTGTCGAAAAGTTCTTTTCTGAAAATTCCAGCGTAAAAAATTCCATCAGTGAAAAATCGAAGAATTCCATGTGCAAGGATCTTGTGGAAAAGCTGGAAAGTGAAAATTATGCGATTTGGAATTTGATTGAAGTCCTCTCCTTTGGTGACTTTGTGCGGCTCTATACCTTGTATGATAGGGAGTATGGGAATCACAATAAAGGGCTCATTCAATGCCTTTATGCCGTAAGGTGCCTCCGGAATGCAGCTGCCCATAACAACTGCTTATTAAATAGTTTAAGGTTGCCCTATACGCGTAAGATTCACTCCTCCTATTCCATCAGCCGCGCTGTGAGTCAAATTCCCAACGGACCAAAGACAACATCCCGCGAAAAAAAGCTGGCCAATCCGGTGATTCATGATTTTGTCGCAATGCTGTATGTATACAAGAAAATTGTATCTTCGCCCCGCACAGCAGAGCATTTCACAAAGGAATTGCACGATTTATTCGACATTCGTATGAAACGGCATAGCAACTATTTCGAATCAAATGAGTGCATATCATCTGCCTATCACTTTATGAAAACTGTGATTAATGATTGGTTTCCATCAGGCCAGGAGTTATGAGTCTATATTTGTGGTTGAAAAATCCATTGACATCCCGATTGGAATTGAGGTATCCTATTAAGGATGAACAAAAACAGGTCACTGTTTTTAGAGGGCTGGTGCACGCACCAGCCCTTATTTTTATCCTTATCTAAGCATAGCTGAGTCCCTTGGTAAAATATTATAAAGGCAGCGCCGCAATAAGCGTATTGTTACCCTTATAAAAAGGCGGATTTCCATAGCTTCGTTGGCTGGTCAAACATTAACCTCATATCGTTGGCCTGCAGGGATATTTGCAAAGCAGGGAAGTGTCGCAAATTGGCCTTCAGGACTCCTTTGCCGAAAGAACCGCATTGGAATATATCGTATCAACAAATTATTTTGACGGATACTTTGCCTTAACCTGATACACTACGCTAGAGCACCTGACTGTTAATCAGGGTGTCGTCCGTTCAAGTCGGACTGGGGCAGC
>OLNO01002393.1_pt1 | contig 12718 bp, 9 predicted proteins | sample 1672861 | NCBI WGS metagenome assembly OLNO01 (sample SAMEA3136731, study PRJEB25190) | human gut metagenome | reverse complement strand
GGGATCCGAAAAATTATCCGTTGGAAATGGTCAGAAAAATTTCAGAGTGCCTCTGGGAAAAGGATTATATTGAGGCTGCATATTTGAAGATTATGCTTAAAGATGGTAAAGAAAGCTATCTTGTAGCGCTTGAGGGAAAGCTTCCGGAAAATCCGACAGTACTTTATAATGAAATTGCAGAAAAAGCCTTGCCTTCTGCTGATAAAATGCCTATAGACTTTATTGACTATTCATCAGATTTTGCTCAGAGAGCATTTAAGGGAACGTCGGCGTTTTATAAGAAAAGGGATTGATTTTTACAAGGTGGTGAAAATATGATAATAGTTACACCGGAACAAATGAAATATCTTGAGGCGGAAGCAGATCGGAACGGTAATACATATGAAATGCTCATGGAAAAAGCAGGTGAGCGTTTGGCTGAAAAAATAATCAGTATAATTAACATAGAAAAAAATAAGGATAAAAATCATATATTTGATATTATTTTTTTATGTGGTAACGGTAATAATGCAGGAGACTGTTTTGTGGCGGCAAGATATCTTAAACAGTATGGGATTGATTCCGCTGTGACACTTCTTTGCGGAGAGCCGAAAACTGAAATCGCAAAGCTTAATTTTTCACGCATAAATCAAGTCGAAATAATTTATGATGAAAATATACTTTTAAATAGGATATCAAAACATAATCAATGTCAAATTATTGTAGACGGTGTGTTCGGTACAGGCTTTCACGGAGAACTTCCTGAAGAAGTACGTAATGTTTTTAGCGTATGCAGGGAAAGTGATATTGTGATAGCTGTTGATGTTCCAAGCGGAGGAGACTGCTGCACTGGAAAAATATCGGAGGGTACTCTCAAAGCGGATTATACAGTAACCTTCGGATTTGAAAAGTTTGGTATGACGCAGTATCCGCTGAAAGAATACTGCGGACAGATATCATGCGCAGATATAGGTATTCGGCAGGAGTATACAGAAAATTTTGATTATATAATACGACGTGCAAACAGCTTCGAGCTAAAATATATAATTCCGCCGAAGAAATCAGATTCCCATAAAGGAAACTATGGAAGACTGCTTATTGTGTGCGGCAGTGAAAAAATGCCGGGAGCATGTATTATGGCGGCTGAAGCAGCAGCAAGAAGCGGAGTCGGACTGTTACAAATTGCCACGGTAAAGGCTATCACCCCAGTAATTGCAAGCCGTCTTCCGGAGGCTATGCTGGAACCTCTTGAATCAGATGAAAACGGTTTTATATCGGTAAATAATTACGATAAAATTATAAATGCGGCAGAAAAAGCTACAGCCGTACTTATTGGCTGCGGTTTGGGAGTAGCGGACGGTACCAGGGAATTGGTAAAAAAGCTGATTAAAAATTTAAATTGTCCGATAATTTTAGACGCAGACGGAATAAATTGCATATCCGACAGCATAGATATTATTAGACAGGTTAAGTCAAGCATTATATTAACGCCTCATCCTGCTGAGATGGGCAGATTATGCGGAAAGAGTGCGGCGGAGGTACAGTCTGACAGATTGAATACCGCTTTGAATTTTTCAAATGAATATAATGCGATTGTTGTATTAAAGGGAGCCGGAACAGTAATTGCTGAAAAAAATAATGTTTATGTTAATCAGACCGGAAATCCCGGAATGGGAAAAGGGGGCAGCGGTGATGTTTTAAGCGGAATAACAGCTTCTCTTGCGGCACAGGGAATAAGTGCGGTGAATTCCTGCGTTTTGGGTACTTTTATTCATGGCATGGCAGGGGATATGGCGGCTGAAAATAAATCAATGCAGAGCATGACTGCTATAGATATTATCAGCGAGTTGCCGGAGGCATTTAAAAATATAATGAGTGATTAAGCAAAGGAATGTAAAGCTTTAATAAAAATTTAAAGGAGCTTTATATGAAGAAAGTTGTTGTTTTATTAGTATCGTTTGTAATGATGATCGGTCTTTGCGCATGCGGAAGTAAAAATAATGTTAAGTTTGAACCTAAGCTTAATAAAGCGTTTACAGTCAGTGCGCAGATAAAATACGACGATCAGGAGTATCAGGCAAGTATAAAAAGACTTGGCAAAGCTAACTGGGACGTGGAATTTTCTTCTCCGAATACTTTGGCAGGCGTTCTGCTGTCGTACAGAGATGATAACGTAGAAGCGTCTTATAAAGGACTGAGTTTTTCTGTTCCTAAAAGCGCATTGCCTTTGAAAGCTATTATTTCATCTTTGATAGATGTAGTCGATACTACTGCTGAACTTCCTGGTGAGGAAAAAGACGGTGAAATACTTGTTGAGGGAGAATTAGAACAGGGAAAATATACGTTAAAAATGGATAAGACAGGAGTGCTTATAGGATTTAGCATGTCAAATCTTAATTTAGAAATTATATTTACTGATTTTCAGGAAAACGGTTCAGGTATGACTGAAACAACCGAAACAACGGAGAATGTACCGACTGAAACGGTTGTTTCTGAAAGTGAAGAACAAAACGAAATGCAAAGTGAAACATCAGCTTTGGAAGAAATGGAGGAAACACAGGCAGAATAAAAATAAAGCCCGGAAAGAATTTTGTTTTCTTTCCGGGGGTTTTAATTTTATTTGTGCATTAGAAATTTTATAAATATATTAATCAATGGAATTTATCCATTCAATCAAAGGATTTAAATATTTTTTATCGGTCCAATCACATTTTTGACCTACTGCACACATTAAAGCTTTTTGCCATGGTTCATATGTATCTGGAGACTGTTTTGAAACTGCTTTTTGCAAAAGCTTACATAGGGTTCTGTCTTTAAATGACATTAACGATTCATCCCATGAACCCCGCCCATAATAGCATGGAATTCCGTTTAATGAACCATTAAAATTATGTTTATAAATTTCTTCAAAAGCCTCTTCTTCAAATGGTGATGCTCCTACGCAAAATACTGCGGTTTTTTTATTTATAAAATGTGCGATGTTTTTCTTTAAGAATGTTAATCCAGCAATTCCGGAAGCATATATTCCACCGGCAAAAATAATTATATCATATTGAAGTATTTTATTTATATCAACAGATTTATTAGTTATACAATCAAAATTAGTTTCTTTTGAAAGCCAATTTGCATATTTTTCTGTTGCTCCGTATTTTGATTTATATATTATTATTCCTTTTTTCATAATAAATGGCCTTTCTAAATATTATCAAATTTTCTCAAGAGCCTGAGCGATATCTTCAATAATATCATCAATATTTTCAAGACCGCAGGAAAAACGGATCATACCTCCGTCAATACCGGCAGCTGCAAGCTGTTCATCGGTTAACTGACGGTGAGTAGCGCTGGCAGGGTGAAGTACGCAAGTCCTGATATCCGCAACGTGAACAACGTTTGATGCGAGCTTTAAGCTGTCCATAAATTTAACTGCATTATCTCTTCCGCCTTTGATTGAAAAAGTGATTACGCCGCTGCAGCCGTCAGGAAGATACTTTTGAGCCAGTTCGTAATATTTATTGCTTTTAAGTCCGGGATAATTAACGGAAAGAACTTTGTCGGAAGCTTCAAGATAGTCTGCAACTATTTTAGCGTTTTCACAGTACTGCTTCATACGTACTGCCAGTGTTTCCAGACCTAAATTAAGCAGGAAAGCGGAATTTGCAGCAGGATAGCATCCGAAATCTCTCATAAGCTGCATTCTTGCCTTTACGATATATGCAAGCTTTCCGTAGGATTGTGTATAAACTATACCGTGATAGCTTTCGTCCGGTTCGGTGAATTCAGGGAATTTACCGTTTGTCCAGTCAAAATTACCGCTGTCAATAATAACGCCGCCGACTTGTACAGCATGTCCGTCCATGTACTTTGAAGTAGAATGTACAACAATGTCTGCTCCATGTTCAATAGGTCTGCAAAGTATAGGCGTCGGGAATGTGTTGTCAATAATAAGAGGAACATTATTTTTATGGGCAAGTTTTGCGAATTTTTCAATGTCAAGTACTGACAATGCAGGATTTGCGAGTGTTTCGCCGAAAACAGCCTTTGTATTCGGTTTAAATGCTTTTTGAAGCTCTTCTTCAGAAGCGTCGGCATCGACAAATATGCATTCAATACCTAATTTTTTTAAGGTTACGGCAAACAGATTTACCGTTCCTCCGTAAATAGTTCCGGTAGAAATAAAGCTGTCACCGGCACTGCATATGTTGAGCAACGAACAAAGTGTAGCAGCCTGACCGCTTGATGTTGCCATTGCAGCTGCACCGCCCTCAAGAGCGGCAATTTTTTCTTCAACTGCCATGACGGTGGGATTCTCAAAACGTGAATAAATCAGACTTTTTGTAGGATCGTCAAAGACGGCTGCAACATCGTCTGTAGAGTCATAGACGTAGGTCGTACTTTGTACTATCGGTATAACTCTGGGTTCAGTATTTTTTGGGTGATAGCCTTCATGAAGACATTTTGTTTCAATTTTCATAATAAACTCCGTTCTGCCTAAAGCAGCAAATATTTTTATTTTAATATAATATCACATTTTAAACTCATGGTCAATACTTTATTTCTTAATTTTCATTAAAGCGATATACACTAATTTATCTGTCAGATTTTGTGCAATTTGTGAAATTTTTATTGAAAATATAAAAAAACATTGAAAAATCATTGAAATTTATAGTTGGAATGTGATAAAATAATGAATATGGATATTGAATTAATATTAAAAAATGGAGGTAGATATTAAATGAGAAAAGCAGCTGGATGGAAAAAAGCCATGGCTTCATTAGTCAGCGCTGCAACGCTGTTTTCATGTACGATTACAGGTACAATGAATTTTTCAACAGTTACTGCGGCTGACGGAGCAAATTATGCTGAAGCCCTGGCAATGTCATTGTATTTTTTTGACGCTAATGAGTGCGGTACAGAGGTAGATGACAATTGTTTGACATGGAGAGGAAATTGTCATACATATGATGCGGAAGCATCGCTGGACAGTGCTGCAAACCTCAGCTCTTCTGAAAAAGCCATGATTAAGGAGGCTAACGGCGGAAGCAATACGGTCGATGTTTCAGGCGGATATCATGACGCCGGCGACCATATAAAATTTAATGTTACAATGGGATTTGCCGCTTCTTCATTAGCAATGTCTTATTATATGAATCCGGGTGCTTATGAAAAAGCCAATTGTGAAGGGCATTTTCGAGAAGTTTTGAAAAAAACATGTGATTATTTGATGAAAACAACATATCTTGATAATTCAGGAAATGTATATGCGGTGTGCGCAACGGTTGCTAACAGCGCTGATCATGATGTGACATGGGAACCGCCGGAAAAACAAACATACGATCGTCCTACATATTGGCTTACAGCTTCTTATAATAATTCTGTAACAACTGCAACAATGGCTTCTGCTTTAGCAGGAACAGCATATGTATTTAAAGATGTTGATGCAGAATACTCAGCTAAATGTATGAAATATTCAAAAGCTTTGTATGACTTTGCTAAAAAATATCCCGATATGCAGGATACAACCAGCGGACTGTACCGTCTAACTGATACGTATATTGATGACCTTGCTCTTGCTGAGGTTTGGTTTTATATAAATGGTGAGGGTTCTCTGCCGACTTATAAACCAACAGCGAATGGATGCTATAATGGTCAGTATTATGATTATCATCTATATTGCTGGGATAAAGTTTGGTCAGGATATGCAACGCTTATGTATTACATAACTGGCGATCAGGCATTTGCAAATGAAATGCAGTTTGAACTGAATAACAAGGGCGGTGTTCCTACTAATAAATATAATGCTGCCGGTTGGGGCGCTTCGCGTTATAACTGTGCATTGCAGATGGTAGCTTTGGGACTTGCCAAGGGAGACGCTAATTCTACATATGCATTGGGCGCTAAGTATCAGACGGATTATTTGCTGGGAAACAATCAGAAATCAACAAGTTTCCTTCTCGGTTATGGAAATACATGGCCTCAGCAGGTTCATCATAGAGCAGCAAATTCACAGAAAACAGGTATGACTCATGTACTATATGGCGCTTTAGTAGGCGGACCTACTGACAGTGACTGTACATATACAGATTATTGGGATCAGTATCAGTCTACAGAACCTGCTCTTGACTATAACGCTTGTTTTGCATTGGCATGTGCGGGACTTGTTAACCTTTACGGCGGAGATGCTTCAGAACTTGACGATATTATAAAGAATGCACCGGAAATTGATGAAAATTACAAATTCGACGGTGAAGAACAGCCTCAGCCGTCAACGGAAACTACTGAAACAACAGGTGATGAAAAGTTAAAGGGCGATGTAAATAATGATGGTGTAGTCAATGTTACTGATGTTGTATGCCTTGGAAGATATCTTGTTAAGGCTGAACTAACTGAAGATGTTGATACTAGTGATTTTAATTATGATGTAAATGATGACGGAAAGATAAATGTTTTTGATCTTGTTGCAGTAAGAAGAATATTAATTGAACAGTAATAATAATTTATAAAATGTCAGTGCATCAAAATGCATTGACATTTTATCTGAAAAGGAGTGTAATGTATGAAAAAAATTATTGCAGCAGCTGTTTCGGCTGTTATTTCTCTTTCTTCTGTGGCTTCTTCCATGCCCTTAATAAAAGAGACGTCAATGACAGTATCAGCTGAGGAAGGAAGCAAATATAATTACGGAGAAGCGTTACAAAAGTCAATGTTTTTCTATCAGGTTCAGCAGGCTGGTGAACTGCCGGACTGGAATGAAGTATCATGGAGAGCTGATTCAGTTGAGAATGACGTTGTTCCCGGCGGTTGGTTTGACGCAGGCGATCACCTTAAATTCTCATTGACAAATGCTTATTCGGCTACTATTCTTGCATGGGGACTTATACAATATAAGGATGCTGTAAAGAATGCAGGTCTTTATGATTCGTATCTTAGAAATCTTCAGTGGGGACTGGATTTTGTCGCAGGCTGTGACCTAGGCGATAAAGTTATAGGAACAATCGGTGATGACGCTTTTGACCATGTATGGTGGGGTTCTGCTGAAGTTTATATGAGAAAGTATGTACTGAAAGGCGGTACAGATCCCCGTCCTTATGATGAAATAACTTGTACTACAACTGTTGCAGAAATGGCGTCTGCAATGGCGGCAGGATATATCGTGTTCAAGGACGAAAATCCTGAACTTGCAGAAAGCTATCTCAATCATGCAAAAAGTCTTTTTGAACTTGCCGATAAAACAAGAAGCAATGATGATCAGGGCGTGCAGCAAAAATACTATAATACAAAACAGTCAGGCACTGTAGCAGATTATATTGACGAACTTTTTTATGCTGCCAACTGGATGTATATGGCAACCGGAGAACAGAAATATCTGGATCTTTGTGAAAGCGATTATATTCCCTACTTCCCAAAAGAAAATCAGTCTACAGAGCGTAAGTATACATGGGGTTTATGCTGGGACGATACCTCACAGGCAGCTGCTCTTCTTTATGCTATGAATACAGGTAAGGATGAATGGAAACAGCATGTTAAGCATCATCTTGAATACTGGACTACCGGATACGGCGGAAAGCAGGTTCAATATACTCCGGACGGTCTTGCTTGGCTTTTCAATTGGGGTTCATTAAGACATGCTACAACTACCGCCTTTATGGCTATGATAGCTTCTGATACTATTTTTGCTGATGATGCGGCATTTGTTGATAAATATAACACATGGGCAAAATCACAGATGGATTATGCTTTCGGAGATAATGATCTTGGATTGAGTTATGTTCTTGGAATGGGTGAAAAAAATCCTGTTAATGTTCATCATAGAACATCAAGCGGTATTTATGATGATCACTGGAATGAATTAGGCTCAGACACTCCAAGCGATAAGTGGGAAACTGAATATGCGCATGTTCTTTACGGAGCTTTAGAGGGCGGTCCGAATCAGGACGGAACATTTACGGATACAAATTCATCATACCAGAATACAGAGGTTGCAATTGATTACAATGCTGGATTTACCGCTGCGCTTTGCGCTATGATCGACGATTACGGCGGTACGCCGTTAGAGGATTTTCCTCCTGTTGAAACTCCTACAAGACCTGAATTTCTTATTAAAGCATCAATAAATCAAGCGTCTAATAGCTTTACTGAAATAAAGGCGTATGCTATGAACCATTCGGCATGGCCTGCCAGAGTAATAGAAGATTTATCATATAATTATTATTTTGATATTTCAGAACTGGTTGACGCAGGTTATTCGATAGATGATGTTAAAGTTCAGAAAGGTACTGATCAGCATTCAGGTGATGAGGGCGTTGCAACAGTATCAGATCCGATTCACTATGAAGGAAATATTTATTATGTGAAAATTACTTTTGGCGACGGCAGAGTGGTAATGCCTACGGGACAGTCAGAACATCGTTCAGAACTGCAGTTCAGAATAGGTATTGCAGATACAATTCAGAATGTTTGGGATCCTTCAAATGATTATTCGTTTAAAGACCTTGTACAGGGCGGCGAAGATGCAATGATCGAAACCCCATATATGACGATGTATGACGGAGATAAGCTTATTTGGGGTACGGAACCTAATGGAAAAACGCCTGACGACGTTTCAAAGCTCAAAGGTGATATTAATCTTGACAGTGAATTTAATATAGCTGATGTTGTATTACTTAATAGATATCTTATTAAAGATACGATTAAGATTGATAAGCAGGGCGTAATTAATGCGGATATGAATGAAGATGATAAGCTTAATATTTTTGATGCAGTAATTATGCGAAGAACTTTGGCGAAATAATTAACTTTGTCCGTTCATATATTGAGAGATCTAAATTAACAATTAGAGGGATTTTAAAATGCGATTATATATATAGATATAGGGAATAATGTTCTTCCAAGGGAAAACATGAACTGCATATAAAGCTGATAACATCTGTGTTTTACGCAGATGTTATTGGCTTTTTTATATTTATAAGAGTTTAATTTATTATTTTTATTGCAGGGTTATCTTTACTCAAATAAATCTAATAACTCTACGGCAGCGAATTTACCTCATTGATTGAAACAAAATTCAGTTTCTTTTGACTCAATTAATTTTATCAGTAGTTTTTTATGGAAAAAATTTCACTGAATCATCATGCATTTTCAGGCTTATAAATGCCAATAATTACAATAGAAAAAATTGTGAGGTATTGGCTATGGCATATAATAAAGTTGTTATATCCGGAATTAATACATCTAAGCTGACAGTATTGAAAGAAAAAGAAAAAATGGACTTGCTGCGTGAAATTCAGGAAACAGGCAGCAAGGAAGCTAAGGACAAGCTTATAAATGGGAATTTACGTTTGGTATTAAGCGTTATACAGAAGTTTACAAACAGAGGAGAAGATATAGACGATTTATTTCAGATAGGCGTAGTGGGACTTATCAAAGCAATAAATAATTTTGATCTGACTAAGGAAGTTAGATTTTCAACCTATTGCGTACCGATGATAGCAGGAGAACTCAGGAGATATTTAAGGGATTACAGTCAGATAAAGGTAAGCCGATCAATGAAAGACCTTGCTTACAAGGCTATGCAGGCAAAAGAACGTCTTACAGCCGCTAATCAGCGTGAACCGAAAATTGAAGAAATCGCAAAAGAGATCGGCGCTGAACGAAGCGATGTAGTACTTGCACTGGAAAGTATAAGTGATCCGGTTTCATTATATGAACCGGTTTATTCTGATTCCGGAGATACTCTGTATGTTCTTGACCAAATTGGCGACAAAAATGATGTGGACAGCTGGCTTGATGAAATATCTTTAAAGGAAGCCATAAGGGATTTGCACCCGCGGGAAAAAAATATACTGTATCTACGATTCTTTCAGGGAAAAACACAGGTTGAGGTTGCAAATGAAATCGGAATTTCACAAGCTCAGGTTTCACGGTTAGAAAAAGGCGCATTGGCAAAAGTTAAGGGGCAAATTTGAATTTTTTTTAAATTTATGCAACATTTTGTAGTTTTCAATCGTATAATAAATAGAAAGTAAATTTTCACTGTACAGATAACAAAATGATGCATCATTATTATCAGTAAATAATTGATTTCCAAGACAAATTTCATAAAAAGCATGGTATATATGAAAGTTGCGGCGGAATGGTATAAATGTAAAAAGAGGGATAATAATGAATGAGATTTTAAATAAAAATGATGTAAAAACAAGAGAGGAATATGAGAATTTTGTTTCTAATCATATAAATGGTAATTTTATGCAGTCCCTTTGCTGGACGGGTGTAAAAAAAGATTGGAATTACGAAGCGGTGATTTCAAGAGATAAAAATGGAACAATTAAGGGTACGGCTTTAGTGCTTATTAGGCTAATACCCTTTCTTGGTTGTTCCTTTTTGTATTCTCCTCACGGACCAGTCTGTGATTACAGAGATACAGAAACTCTTAAGGATATTTTTGCAGGAATTGAATTAATAAGGAAGAAATACCGAGGGTATGAACTGAGGGTCGATCCTTGTATTACAGAAAATGATAAAATTGAAATTGAAGTGCTCCGGAATTTGGGATTTGAATTTAATGAAAATGCTCCGGAACTGACAACTATACAAGCAAGAAATAATTATATACTGCGGATAAATGGAAGAAGTGCAGATGAAATTTTTGAAAGTTTTCACAAAAAATGGAGATATAATATAAGGGTTGCTTCAAGAAAAGGAGTAGAGTGTAAAGTTTGCGGTACAGAATGCTTAGATGATTTTTATATGCTTATGGAGGAAACCGGAAAACGTGATGGCTTTTGCATAAGAAGCAAAGAATATTTTAGACGTATGCTTGAAAGTCTTGGGGAACACTGTCGGCTTTATATGTGTTATTATAATGGCGAACCGTTGTCCGGAGCTGTTGCTACTCAGTATGCAGGAAAAACATGTTATGTTTACGGTGCGTCAACAGCACAGCACAGAAACGTAATGCCGAATTATTTAATGCAGTGGAATATGATTTGCTGGGCTGTGGAAAATGGATGCAGTATTTATGACTTTCAGGGAATACCTTTTTATAAAAACGAAAATCATCCTAATTACGGTGTATATAGATTTAAACAGGGATTTAACGGGGAAGTTCTTACATATGCAGGAGAATTTGTTAAGAAATACAGCGGATTCAATTCGGGAATTATTGAAAAGATCGGAATACTTTCCCGTAGATTTTTGCATGTAAGTCCGGCAGGACTTCTTGATATGTGCCGACGTCACAAATAAAAAATCAGGCTTCATTTACGAAGCCTGATTTTTTGAATTACTGTATTTTTTGCGGTATGACAGACAGGTTATATTTTCAGATTTTTTAAACTGTTTTGAAAAATAACTTTGATCGTGAAAACCGCATATTTCAGAAATTTCTTCAATAGTCTTATCGGTGAAAGTTAAAAGTTCTTTGGCATATTCTATTCGTTTGTTTAAAATATATTGGATTATCGTAATACCAAATTCCTTTTTGAATTCTCTTGTAAGATAAAATTTACTTATGTAGAATCTTTCTGCTAAATCGTCAAGATTAATGGATTCTGTAAAATGCTTGTCAAGATAATCAATTACTGAAAAAATCTTATTTTTGGATTTGCCACTGCAATCTTTATAAATACAATATTCCGTGATAATAGAAGTCATTAAATCTGTAATAAGCTTTGCGTTTATAATTTCAGTATATTTGGATTTTCGGTCGTTATTATTTATAATTTGACTTATAATTATTTTAATGTTTTGAGGATTATTAGGAATGAACACACAGCATTTTTCACGGGTAAATAACGAATAATAGTATTGCGCCGGGGTGCCGTTGAATTTTACCCACATGACCTCCCATGGTTCTTTCGAATCGGATTGGTAGGAATGCGGACGGCGGCAGTCAAGAAAAATACATTGCTCTGAATCGGCCTTATAAACTGAACCGTCGTATTCTACAACTCCTTTTCCGTTTACTACATACAGGAAGAGAAATGAATCTGTTTGAAATCGCTTTGTGGGAGATACACTTTTAGATGTTAAATATCCTACTTCGTGAACATACAGTACAGATTTCTCGGTTTCTTTTGAAACAATATTGGTTATTTTTATATCTTTTTGTGAAAAATTATCAAGTGAATTGTGCAATGTATTCACATCCTTTTGTTAATTATAAATATATTATAATATATTTTGTAAAACAAGTCAATAGTTTAGAACAAAATAAAAAATAATATGTTAAATATGCACAAATAACATGCGGCTGGGATAACAATAAAATACAAAAAGAATGCAATATTGTCGGTTGATATTTTGCAAAAACAGGTATATAATAATATTATTGTCGGTGGTTTTATAGTCGGCAACGTACAGATGAATAATTTATCAATTTATAGAATTATACGATATTGACTTGGTTGGATATGAATTTTAAAAAGTTTTATATAGTTTTATAAGAAGATAAAAAAATAACTGTAGTTTTTAATTTATTACTAAACATTATAATTAAGTTACCTGTCCATTTTAACTGTTAAAGGGATATGTTATGTCGGACATATCGGAGAGGCCTTTACAGTGTATCGTTTTTGATTATTATTCTGTATTTTACAAGTCTTATTCTGCAATTAAATAGTCAGAATAAGGCTTGTAATTTTTTGCAATATTAAAGCTATACTATATATAATTAAGTATTGCACAGAATTGAAAAATTTGATATAATATATAATAATTAGTGGTTATTTTAACTGAAATCATC
>OLNO01002380.1_pt1 | contig 12772 bp, 13 predicted proteins | sample 1672861 | NCBI WGS metagenome assembly OLNO01 (sample SAMEA3136731, study PRJEB25190) | human gut metagenome | reverse complement strand
GAGCGTTCCAGCATCAGCTTCTGAATCCTTTCCCGCTCCGGCGGTTTCAGATATACCTGTGTCAGCTCCAGTTCTTCTTTCAGATAATCTTCGGTAAATTCATCCTTGGAGAAGAACTTGAGGAGCACTTCAAAGTCATCTCTGGCGTTGAGAGGGAGAAAGCCCAGTTCCTTCAGCAGGGCCATAGTCCGGTCCTTCACACAGCAGAAGAGGTTTGTCAAATTGCTGTTGTAGTCGTTGTAGACCTCGAAGTCGTTGCCGGGCGGTTTGTGAAAGAGAACCCAGCCTCCGCCGCCAAAGACCTCGATGTAACGCTCATAGTAGACCGGGAACAGGGTAACGATGAGTTCTCGCAATGCTTTCTTGCCGCCGATCCAGGACACGAAGCTGTTCAGGGCGTATCACCCCCGTCCAGCGGCAGGCGGGTCTGTGCGGCATCCGGCTGTTCCAGAAAGCTGTTCAGCCCCCGAATGGCAGCTGCGATGCCGCTGATCCGCCGTGTCAGGTGGGCGATGGTTGAGCGTACCTCCTGTTCTGTGGCGGCAAAGTAATACCCGTCGCTGCTGCTGGCAACCGGAACTCCTTTTCGCCGCAGGGCATTGACCATCTGCCGGACCTGGATTCCCTTGATGGAAAAGGCAACTTCCAATTCCCGACTGGTGGCGGCGTTGGAGGCCCCCCTATGGTACTGCTCCAGATACTCCTCCAACCGTTCTTTCTCCATGAATGCCTCCTTTCCGGGCTTGTTTTCCGAAAAAGGGCATAAAAAAAGAAGGGGCCGTTTTCCCCTTTCGGAAAACGGCCCCATGTGTCATACTCTAAATATCTTGTTTTACTCCATTGAATCACCCCCAGTTCCCACAGCGGACAGATGCGCTTTTTGTGCCTTGGCAATAGATCGGCTACATTGATAGAGCGGGATTGTGGTGCTCAGGCTGGCTGTACTCATACCGGCGCTCTCCGCCGTTCCATGCTACATAGCCGTGGTCAGTAGCTGAGAGGCCATACTGCCCCATGCTGGCCTCGGCGTAGGCAGTCCCGTCAAAAGCGTCTGTTACCAAACCGCTGGGCGGGATCACACCGTTCCGGATTGCCAACTCCCGCCCGTATGCAGCCAAATCCATGCCGCGGGGGAAAAATGCGTAGTGCTGGAGATTCTGGGAGAGATCCAGAGCCAGATCCAGCCGGTGGCAATCCTCCAGTTCCAGCACCGCCTGCCACTTGTCCATCCAGTTGGGTTCTCCCTGTCCCTGTTCCGCCCAAACATACCCGAAGTCAATGGCGTGGCGAACCAGCTCTCCGGCTGAGTCGTACTGGTAAAGGATATCCGTCAGCTGGGGCAGACAGCAGTCCACCTCCAGCGCGATGCACTCGCTGAGGCTCTCTGCCTGTAGCTCGTCCAACCCCAGTAGGAGTTCGTCCGGGTGGTTTGAGTCAATGTACTCGCCGGAATCCGGGAAGCCCACCCAGACCCCCTCCATATTGCTCCGGCTGGCCAGTTTAATTCGGATGGCATACTCGCCGGTGACCGGCTGGAGGGTGGGATCTTCCTCTACAAGGGGATCTGCCATTTTACGCACATAGTGGCCACTGCAAAAGGCTCCATTCTGTGACTGGTGGTAGGCACCCCCCAAATGCTCCGCATCCAAGAACGGCCGAGCGGCGGTTGAAGGGTGCTCCATGTTCTCCATGACGAACTTTCCCAGTGCGGCCTCATCTCCCGCGCCATAGAAAAGGTCATAGCAATCCAGCTGGGATGCGATCCGCATCACATGGCCGATCTCTTGGGGCTTCTCCAGCTCTACCGCCCCTTGGAACAGGATTTTCTCTTTCTCTGTCATATTGGAAAAGCGCCGTTCCAGCCAATCATGCTCCGGTTTTGTAACATAGAAGCCGTCCAGCTTATCAAAGAGGGCGGCGTTTTGATCTGACATCGCTCACATCATCTCCAGTCCTTGTCCTATTTCCTGTTCCGGCTGAAATACCGGGAGAGGCTGGCCGTCCTTTCTGCGGATTAAGCCATAGTCGGTGATGGCACCCAGCCGATCATCCAGCATCCTCTGGCCGATCTGCGCCGCCTGGGGCGTCTGGAACAGCTCCTCCGGAAGATCCGGGTATTTCTCCTGAAGAGCCAGTTCCGCATAACCCCAGGTCTGTGCCACCTCGGGGAGCAGTTCATACTGCTCCGCTTTCTCCAGAAGCTGAGCAGCGCTGGTCAAATCCGGCTGGCCTACGGCTGCCAGGAGCGCCTTATAACGGACGAACTCCGCCTCCCCCCAGATTCGTTCCTGCTTTGCCAGCTGTCGGGCAAAATCATTGACCTCCTCCAAGCCGTCATCCTCCAGAGTGTCATTGATGACATCCCGCAGGGAGGGGATCAGGCAGTCTATACAGTGGAAGGCACACTCCTTTGTAGAAACGGCATCCACAGCCCCCACTGCCCGCCAGATACCGGCATCCACCGCAGGGAGATCCAGCACCGCGGTTTTATCGTTATCGTACTGGGGATCATTGAAAAAGCCTTTGGAGACCTCCAGCACCACCGGGGCGCCGGAGCGGTGGAAGTAGGCCACTTCGCCGGGGCGGTACACATAAACAGGCTTGATCTCGCTGCCCAGTTCCACATAGCCGCAATCAGTAAACACACCGCCATGATCCTCCTGATGCTGCTCTCCCAGTAATTCCAGCAGTCTTTCCCGAAAGCCGCTGTTTTCCTCTGTGGTGTCCAGCAGAGCCATTGCCGCATCCGAGAGCATCTCACTCGCATACAAAAATTCCCCAAGTTCCTCATGATTGAAAACCTGGGGCGCAAAACAGCATGCGTCGGTATTGTAGGTCAGGTTGATGAGCCGCTCCAGAGGGACAGGTCCGCTGTGGTGCTCCTGTTCCATCTTCAGGAGGGCTTCCATTCCCGACCGCTGATCCTCGGTCAATATGGCGAGACGCTGGGCAAACAGATTGAGGTCATACAGGTTGACATTCTCTCCGATCATGCCGCGTTGCAGGCCCTTGCAGCGGATGCCGGTCAATTCGTTTTTACAGGATCTGCCGTCCTTAATTCGTGCCTTTTGGAGTGCGTCGTTAAATTCCGCCCAGCTCGCCGGCATCTCCATAACAGTGGCTGTTTCATACCCTTTGGGGCTGCCATTGCTGATCTCCACCTCGAAAATCGGCTTACCCAAGCTTCATCCCTCCCCACATCTTTTGAGTTAGTCAAGAGTCATTTCTCCCGTCGGCCCCCGCTCCAAAGCATTGGATTGCTCTATTTGAGGATACAGATCATTCACCACTTCCATCACTGCGTTCAGCTCTTTGTACCGGGCGATATTTTTCAGATCCCCCAAGTGGCAATACACCTCGCCGTCCCAGCCTATGGCGCAATGAGTTGCCTTTCTGCCGCGCACCTTTTCGGCTGTCACTTCGAGAAGTCCGTCTTCGCTGATCCGTGTGGTAAAGCCTATTTCCTTCAAACGCTCCGACAACTTCTCATAGAACTGCTCTGTTGCTTTGTTAAGGCTCATTTCACATACCTCCCATTTGAAATGTTTCCTGTCCATATGCCTTCGGATCGGCCCCCGGCACACCCCAGCCAGCCATACTGCCAACTTCCATAGCCTGTCGCTGGATAGGGCTGACGCCCAGCTTTTCATTCAGCTCGTTCGCCAGTTCCACATTTTGTTCCTTATCGCCGGTGTCCCACTCGGAGGGATAGTAGCCAGTCTCGCCCCGCTTGATGCAGATGAGCTGGCCGGTGGTTTTCAAAGTCGAGAAGCACAGCTCCGGCAAGTCCTCGGCTACTTTAGCAGCAAACTGCTCCTGTTCGGTCTGGATACTCCAGCCATCTGGCTGCCAGAGGTGAACATACAGTTCGCCGCCGTCCATCTCAATGGGCCGCTGCTCGAAGCCCTCGCCCCAGCCATCTGAGGCTTGGCCACCGATGTACTCTTTTAAAATGGTGAGTTCCTCTGGGGTCAGCTCACCGGCCACCCGGCACTCCGCCACGCCCCAGAGCCGGCCATTTCTGGCCTCAACGGTGAATACCGCCGAGCGAACCTTATGGTCCACACTGTCACCCTCGTCATACCAGCGCATAAGGCCGCGCTCGGCCTCCTCTGGCATCCGGTTTTTTACCAAGGCAGACAGAATGCTACCCTCATGATCCATGAGGGTGCGGCCGTCCCACTCCTCGCCGTATTCCGACATATCCCCCCACTCATCCCGTCCATAGAAGTCGGCGGTGATGGGCATATACAGCTTGAGCGTTTGAGGCTCCGGCGGATAGATTGAGAAGCGGTCTTTGCCCAGTACCAGGGCCAGAGTACGGCCATTGTCCCACTTCACATGGAACTGCCCGGCGTCATCAATAAAGTCCAGTTTCCCGGTGCTGCCGGGGGGCAGGGGGCGTGGGTCGGCGCCCATCTCTGTCAGCCGGATGCGGGAATCCTTTGGGTACTGCTCCCGAAGGAAAACAAGCCACTCTCTTGGTACACTTTGCATTTATATTCCTCCATACATTTCTTGTTCGATATTATCTTCTTCGAGATCTTCATCCCACTCCTCTCCGGTCAACCCGAGTGCTTCCATCAATTCCGCATCCGGCTCTGCGAGATGGATCGTGTCGTTCTCAAGATCCTCTTTCAGATCCCTCCACTCGTACTCCTCACCCACAGGGAAGTAGAGCCACTTCCCGTCCTGGTTGAATATATAGGTGTACTCGATCCCTTCGTATTCCGGTTCAATCAGTTCTTCACGGGTCATTTCGGCCGCTTCACAGCCGCTAAGTTCCATATCTCTCCGCATAGCGACTGTGACCCCAGGCTGCGGAGCATCTGCCGTATGGGGCGTCTGAGGAGTAGGCTCTATTTTTTCACAGAGTACTTCCAAATCGCCTAACGCGAGCAGCGCGTCAACTCGCTCCGGAGTATTGTAATGCTTCACCAATGTTGCGCCATTATCATCTGGATAGCCATCGTAATGGCAAAAGATCGTCAGATATTGATCCTCGCCTATCTGTTTTGCGATAATGCTCCGTGTACTCAACTACATTCCTCCCACTCTTAGGCCCATATCCGGCTGATCGAATTGTTGATGGAGCCGCTCCACTGCTTCCACCACCACAGGGTCTGACCGGAAACTTTCCAGTTTTTCGTGATCCGTGAAAAAATATTGCTCACCGTTTTGGAAATGGACAAAATCCACCGTGGCGATACCGTCCTTGGTAACACCCAGCCGTTTTTCACTGGTATCGCTGCCCTGGTAGACCTGGATCGCTTCCTCCAGGGTCAGGTCTTGCCTGATCTTCTCCTGTGGGGTATTGGTATCGGTCATGACAAACCAGGCATAGGTATGGGGACGTCCTGGATCTGCGGCAGCCTGGAGCTGGCGCAGACCTTCCTCCGTTACCCCATAGTTACAGGCGTGGCGGGGATTATCCTCGCCGGCAAAATCCAGCAGGATATCGTCCACCGCTTTTTTGACCTCTGGATCGTTTGTCAGTGTTTCAAAGCGGAAGCCTGTTGTGTCCCGGATGGGCAGTTCCTCCCGAATGGTCTGGAGGAACGCCGTAGGATCTGTAAACTCCTGCTGCTCACCGCTGGCATAGGCTACCCGGCCAGCCAATGGTTTCTCCGCGTGGACCGTGCCTTGCCGCTGAACATTGAGATCGAAGATGGTCAGGTATGCCTGATAGTCTCCTTGAACAGGATTGCAGCGAAGAGAGTAACGGTAGCCTTCCGTCTCAATGATGTAGCCATAATTCTGCACCCAGCCGCCATCGATTTTACCACCGTGGCTTTCGCAGTACCGAGTCATAGCGTTATAGTCCTTCAAGACGCTTGCCCGCAGCTCGTCCACTACCTCCTGCAGCTCCGCTTTGAACGCAGTGTTGTTTAGTTTCTCCGGCCCTCTGGGGTGCCAGGTGTGCCAGAAATCCTTTCCGCTGCGGCCAAAGTCCATACGGACATGCCCGATGGCGCCCAGTGTTGTGTCCTGTTCAGGTGTCTGGGCATAAAAAATGCCCGCTTCCTCGGGCGAAGCGGGTCGGATGGCAAATGTATGATTGCGAAGGGGATATTCAAGACTGTTGTTCCGGCAGTAATCCCGTAGTGTCATAGTCTCTCCGAGCAGAAGGAACTGCCCATTCACTCTGCGGGATATTGTGTCGGCCCGTTTCAGGGGAACAGGGGAAAGGACGGAGCCGATAGGATTTACATAGGCGTGGTCTGATAGTGCGACGGGTTTCTTGGCATCGCGGACACTACCTCTCAGTTCGTAGTAATACCAACCTTCCGGAACCTCCTCCCGCGGGATTCTTTGGGAAGCAAACAACACCGGCCTGCCGAACAATATGGCTGATCGTAAGGGATCGGTTTTGATATTGATACTCATAGCGTGCCTCCATTCGATTTTGCAGCAACAACAAATACCACAGATGGCTTCACAAGTCTACTGTTTTTTACAGCATCTGCATGGTCTGGCCGCTGTCCTGCTCTTGGTCTATCATGTGGGCTTGTGCCAAATTGGTGAGATAGTGCGGGTCCACGATGACTTCTGCCTCGTTTCGCCCCAGGAATATCGCATGGATATGAGCCTTTTCAATCTGCGCCTGATATACCTGCCCATGTGATCTGTACCGATGGGCGAACCACTCTGCCGTATCGCGGTCCAGGCTCCAGGACAGGCCCTTCACCATTTTGGCGTTGTAAGGTGTCACACCCCGGTAGACCATCACAAGATCCGGTAGTTCCTCGTATACCTGCAGTTCCTCCTTATCCATCAGCAGAGAGGGGGAGACTGACCGGAACAGGGCCAGCAGTTCCCGTCGGCTCAGGTTGGGGTCGCTGTTGGGGGCCTCGCAGGTAACCCAGGCAAAGCTAAGTGCCGAGGCCGCATCTCTTTCTGAGAGATATCCTACCGCGTGCTTGAGGAAAGCCAGGCGGTAGGACTTGGTAACCATGTAAAAGAGCTGATTTGAGGACTCCGCTTTCTGGATGTTCTGTGCCATCTGTCCCCGCCAGCAATCTAATGCCTGTTGGTTGTTGAGCAGGTCAGCGGGTTGGATAGAGTTGTTTTCATCCCGGATGGCTGTGATACCGCTGTCGGTAAAAGGATGCTTGACCACCAGAGGCGACATCTTTGTTGGCTGGATTTCCAGGTACAAAAATGTGTGTGCCAAAGATTTCAGGGCAGTCAAGTCGGTTTCATCTGGCCAGCAAGCGTTCCATCTCTTACCTTTCTTTTCTTCCATATTGTGTCCTTCCTTAAATCCCCTGGCAAAGTTGATTCTGCACCTCGAAGGGCTGGCTCAGACGGCACACCGCACCGTATTCCGTCTGATGAACACCGTCCTCTTTCATGGAGTCTTTACAAAAACTGTTCGGAATCCATATAGCCGTTTATGACTCTATCAGATCCTCATCGTCTCATAATGCCATTGCGGGTCCATCCTCCTGCGAGGTAAAGGGCTCTCTGATCCGTTTGACCAAGCCGAAATCAGTCCTTCTTACGCCGTCCTCCTGCATATAAAAGTTGCCCAGCGCCTCGAAATCCGTAAAGCCATCGAGCGTAGAGATCAGCTCCTCGTCCGCCCCGATCCGCTCCAACACCTGCTTGCCATATTCCTCCGGATCGTCCGGTACACGCTCGTAGTCATCCAGTTCGATGGAAAACCTCAAAGCCTCCTGGAGCGTTGCCGGCTGTTCCACCTCAAGGACAGAGAGGTATTTCAGCAATGCGCCATCCTCCTGATCCATTATCCGGATATTTTCCGCCAACTCGTCCAATTGCTCCAGTCTCAGATCCATCCCCTGGAGAGGAAGATATTCCCCCAGATAAGGCCGCAGGGCCTCCACCCGAGTGAGTTTCGCCATATTGAGGCTGTCCACTCCCAGAAGTTGTCTGGCGCTCTCCAATTGCTCAAAGGTCGCAGGCAGAGTGATCTGCGCTGTTTCGCTCTGTACACGAACAGGGCAGGGGTTTTCCATCCATATCCGGAAAACGCCGTCCAATCTCTCGTTCTCCAAAAGTTCAGGTGTCTTTTTCTGCACATAATTGCCGCTGGAATATTCTCCTCCATGCTTTTCCCGATATTCAGCCCCCACACGGGCATAATTGATATAGGGCTTGAAGCGATCCGGAAATGGTGTGATCCCTTTGTTCACAAGGTAGATGCCCAATTCTGAATCAGACGACACATTGTTGACGAGCATATACTCATCCAGCCTGTCCGCCACAGTAAGGGCCCCCTCCAAGTTCCAGACACACTCCGCATCCAATGCCCCGGAAAAGATGGCGGCTTTCGCCGGAGAAAGTGCCTCTGTGCGTTCCGCCAGTTTTTGTAGTTTTTGAAACTGCTCCGAATCTTCTACATCCACATCGTACAGGCATCGGTAAAGGACCGGTACATTGCTGCTCACATCCAGGATGGCGGTGGCTGTGGTATCGAGGCTGATTCTGTCCAGGAAGGCAAATGTCTCCCCAATCTCAGCGGGACTGGCGGGCAGTTGCAGACGGACAGTTTCTTCTCCTTTTCCCCGGCTCAGAGTCAACAGAATCATCGTTACATTCCTCCCATCTGAAATTCCTGTTCCCGCTGGTGCTGCTCTGCCGGACCGCCGGCCATCAGCTCCCCCAATGTCAATGTGCCACAGTAGGCCACATATCCTTTCTCCGTGAAGGCTCCTGTTTCCTTCTCCATACGGAGTTTGCCGTAACGCTCATAATCATAGAACTCCTCCAGATTGGGGTCATATTCATAATGGCCGGAGTCCTGGATCATGTATCTGCCATATTCGGCGGGAGTGCGGACTTTGGGTGCAAACTCAAACAGCTCCAGATTTTTGGCCAGTTCGCATATCTCGCCGGCACACTCCGGCTTGGCCATCTCCATGACCGCCGTCAACTTTTTCTGTTCCAAATCAGACAGTGCAGCGATGGCCGTCGCCATATCATTCAGCGCGAATAGATCCTCCCGTTGTCCCTCCAGGACCTCCTCCACCTCGGATGGAAGCAGACTGTCCTCATACCAGATGCGGGCATCGTGGATGTTAACGCCTGAGCGTGCAATTCCACGCTGGAGCTGTTGCTCGGAGCAGGGCAGGAGCAGCCAAGTGATTTGATCTGTATTTTCCGGCTCCTGCCGGGAGGAAAGCCCTACCGCCAGCAGATTCGGCTGGTAGTGGTAACAGGGGAAGTGGCGGCCGTCATAGAGCTGCTCCAGTTTCATCCCGTTATCATAGACCACGCCATAAGGGGTAATCCTTCCCTCAAGATGATTGAGGATCAGGTCCAGAGCGAACTTGCGGCCATCCAGCCGCTCGAGCTCCTCGATTCTGCAGCCCCCACCCTGCATCGTCATGTAGTGCTGCCGCCCAATGGCGTCCAGGTCGGAGAAGTCTGTGATGACCGTGGCCTGCTGGCAGCAAAAGGTCAGATTGATGAAATCCTTTATATTTGAGACGCCCAATTTGCAGGCCATTCCCTGGAACTGGGCAGCCTCACCGTCATCAAAACTGTCCAGCCGTTTGGCCAGATAGTCCAGCTCATCAAAATTGACCAATGAGCCAACCAGCCTGTTCAGTACGGTATAGAAGCTGTCCAGTTCATCCATCCTGCAATCCTGCCGGAGCGTGTCACCGATTTCCAATGGCTCCAGCAGTTCTATCATGCGGTCATATTCTTCATCAGGGACAGGGAATGGAATCGTAATCTGCCCATATTCCGGATGTTTGGCGCTGCTCAGTACCGCTTTCAGCACATAGCCCATTCTGCTGCCTCCTTACCCACATTCATGACCGCCTTTCCATATCTGGCAATCAGGGTTGCGTAAATAATATTGTGGAAGTCCAGATCACTCACCAGTTTTGGGTGTGCCAGATCTTCCGCCTCCATGGGGGGCTTCAGGTCATACAGCCGTCTGGCGGAATAAAAGACGGGGTAATCCTGTATCGCAAATCCATGGGGTTGGGGTACAATGCGGCTGAAATCAATGGAATCGTGTGAAAGAGCGGAGAGAGCCGGTTGCCAGAGCCGCTCCTTTGGGGCGAGGAGATAGAGCGCCGCCAGATAGCCGGGAGGCGCGTCATCCCATACCCTGTCTGCAAAGAGGCTCCTGAGTTGGCCGGATACTGCATGCAGGACTGCCTGATCCGGCCCGCTCCAATCCACAGCCTGAATCCTCTTGTACAAACCGGCATGAGGGATGTGTGCGAAACATTCCAGAATCAAATCCCGGTACCCAATCGCACCGGACTTCAGACGCTCCCCGATATACGGACAGGTGGGGACTTGACAGGATCGGCGGCGGTAATGCAGGCAGTACCGGCAATCCACATCCTCCGGACTGTAATGGAATCGGTTGAGAATCATGATCCCACTGCCGCGCCGCTGGAAGCCGGGGACGCTCATCATCATACGCTCCAGATCGGCTCGGGGGGTATCCTGAGCGAAATATCTTGTCATGGCACACTCCTTCTTTCGAAACAAAAAAGCGGGAGCCGCTTATGCTGCACAGTGTGTGCAGACGCGGCCCCCGCTTTTTCTGATGTCACATATCCATTTGTGGCTCCTGTGCTTGTCCCTGTTCCAGTCTGTCCGCCAGGTCTGGGACAATGTATTCGATCTTCGTCCTTGCGGTCTGCATGGCTTTGAGATGTCCATCTTCCAGCTCCGGACCTTCATCCAGCAGGTAGTCTGCGGCCCGGTAGAGTTCAGTTAACTCCTCCGGTGAGAAAAGCTGGGCCTTGGAGATCAGCCCGGAGCGGACGGCGAAGTCCTGCTTGGCCCCGCAAAAATCTTCATCATAATAATGTCCGTAGCTCACGCCGGTTCTGTTATAGTCCCAGATCCAAGTGACAAACTGATAGCCCCAGCCATTTTCCAACTCCCGGCCAGCCAGCACTGCGCCGCCAAAATCCGCCAGCAGATGGAATTTTTCGCTCAGACCGCTGATATGAAGGATGGGCGCAGTTTGAACCGCCTCAACATAAGTGTACACTTCATCTGCGGTCTGTGCGACTCTGTGGTACAGTTCACTGGCCTCCGGATTATTGCTTCCGGCAGGAAAAAGGAACACATCGTTTCCTGGAGAAACAAAGAGGACAGGCTGACCATGGAGAAAAATCTCCAGCCGCCTGTCCTCCACATTGGATGATTCAATTCCGCCTTCTCTCAGGCGCCGTGACAGTTCTTCGAAAAATTTATTGGACATAGCAACTCTCCTTCCTGTTACATTTCACCCATACACAGCCCAACACCTTGACTTTCCTCCTCGGGATCTGTTTCCTTTGGTGAATCTGCCACGCCATCCTGCATTGAATCTGTATTTTCACTTTGGGAATTCTCCTCTTGCAGCAGCCTTTGCGCCTGCAGGCATACCTCACGGAGTTCGCATCCCAGGTTACGATAAACTGTTTCAGTTGACGGTAAATGATTTTTGCTGCAAAAGTCTCTTGTTGCAGGAAACTTTCCGGTTTCTCGGTAGAAATTACATATACTTGTCAGGATCTTTTCAGGTGTCCACTTATGTGTTCTTTCGGCAGGTGTTCTCTCTGGAAAATATCGCTCAAAGATCGTTTGAAAACCCTCACCGGGAAAAGCCTCGTAGACAGTGCTTGTTCCTGGCAATTCATTTTTTGCTTTGAACTCCGCAGCTTTGGGAAAGCGGCCGGTGTTCGTGTAAAAGGTATCAATTGCTTTCAAAATGCTTTCTTGTGACCAGATTCGATTAGTATGCTCACGATGTGCTCTGGCGGACCAATTTCTATGGTATTCCGGGAAATATTGTTCATAGATTTCTGTGAGCCTCTGGCGGGGGAATAATTTGTAAAGTGTTGTTATTGCCGGAAGGTTATTTGCCCGACCATAATCACAGATTCTTGGCAGGCGGCCAGTCTTCTTACAATAGCTGCGGACGGCATGAATCGCACTTTCTTGTGTCCAAGGCTGTTTTACATTGATGTGAAAGTGTTTGCTTAAAAACCCCTCGTAACCACTGCGTCCGCCATATATTCTTCTTACTGTGTAAGAAGAGGGCATTTGCGGTAAGTGATCCAACTCTGAAAGGTTTGGTAAATATCCGTTTTGGTCCTGAAAACACTTTAGCTCATTCAAAAATTCATCTTCCGACCAGGTTGTGGACTTTGTTTGTGGATAGAAGGTGTCCCAATATTCGGCTGCCGTCATATTGAAGGTCACTTGGATTGTGTTATGAGACGGAAGACTGTTTTTAGCTACATGTTCAAGCATTTTGGGGCGTCTTTGGTATTTCTCATAAAAGGCGTCCGTCGCTGCTCGAATGCTTTCTCTCGTCCATTCACAACTCTTTCTTCCGCCGGTGATAGGCACATCTGGGAAGTTCTCCTTAGCGTACTGCTGATATGTCTGCCCGACTCTACTAATAAAAATTGGTGATGATGGTACCCCTGGAACAGTTGCATTAGAAGGAGGGAGCCTGTGATTTTTCACGATGTATTCGTTAAGCGCTTGAATACACTTTTCCCGTGTCCATTCTTTTCTCAATGGTTACACCTCATTTCTTTTATTTTTCCGTCTGTTGGGATGACAATAAAAAAGCGGAGATTCTATCATCGAATCTCCGCGTCAATAACTATATAGGATTGGTTTTTCTCCGGGATGGAAGGGAATCAGGTGTCCGTCCTCTTTGTATTTTCGTATGGATAAAACAATGACTCACACATTTGGCTTGTGTGAGTCATTGTTTTTGGTGGAGATAAGCGGGATCGAACCGCTGACCTCTTGAATGCCATTCAAGCGC
>OLNO01002376.1_pt1 | contig 12816 bp, 10 predicted proteins | sample 1672861 | NCBI WGS metagenome assembly OLNO01 (sample SAMEA3136731, study PRJEB25190) | human gut metagenome | reverse complement strand
AGCCCATGGTTACAGCTTCACCAATGAGGGTAATTTCCGGTACCCCGCTTAAACGGTTTGCAAGATACGCTGTCGAATCATTATCCTTTTCCTCATTTCTGCCTTCTGTTTCATGTGGGATTTTTTTGTTCATGATCTGTATAAGTTCTTCTGTAAATCCGCTGATCGGAGTTCCGATGACATACGGAGTCCCGAATTTCTCTCTAAGTATCTTCGCAGCCGGAAGTCCCACGGAAGAAACAACCAGATTCATTTCTACTTCGCCTGTGCGGGACAAATTTTCAAGTGTATCCCCCATAGCCCAGGAGGAAACAACTTCCCATCCATATTTTTGAAGATTTTTCTTCATGATATCTACATTGATCTGTGGCCCAAAATCCAGTGGGGTTACACCAAGGAGATTGAGCGTATGAGGTTGGTTGACTGACGATTCTCTGTCAATTGCCGATTCTGCTCTTTTTGATACAGTTTCCGACTCTCCTGTAAATCGCTCTGCAATCCTTGCCAGAGCAATTCCTGCACCATAAGTGTAATCATGCATACCATTCGTTGGAATGGCAAAAGCCGGAATTCCTGTCTCTGTCTCAATCACCTGGGCAATTGCAGGAAAATCTGTCCCATTCATAAATGGGATTGGAGAACCCGCAAGGGCAATAAACTTTGGCTTCAATTCTCGCGCCGTTTCTTCAATATCATAAATAAATTTCGCATCATTTCCCATGACTGCATCGATCTCTGTCAGCCCTGAAATATAGATCAAACTGTCCTGATCGTACCAGCGAATCTCATCGTGCGTATTGTAGGTAGAATTACAGCCTGAAGGATCGTGCATGACAACCATACCGCCAAGTTCATACAGGGCAGAACACACGCCTGAAACATCCGCAGTATAAACCGGTATAATCTTATACGACTGTCTCATATGCAGCTTTCGCACCCCCATCCTTTGCGAATGATCAGATCTTCCGGATCTTTTTCTTCGAGAAAAGCTTCTGTCATCAATTCCAGAGTCCTTCGAATCCCATCAAAGCCCCATAGACCACCACCCTGCACCATATTAACAAAATAACTGCTGCCGGAAAACCAGGCGGCTTTCTGCCCAATGGCAAGAACTTTCTCTTCTGTATGGCGTGGAAGGACACGCATCTTTGCCTGAATCGTAGCACAGAGTTCAAGATCTGGATGATGTATCTTTAACCAGTCAAATACATTTTTTTCTTCCGGGCTTACACTGTCAAGGTAAACCGTTGTCACATGAAATCCATGTTTCAGAAGAAAACCTGCAAGTCCAAGTGGTCTGGGATGATACAGATAGTCCAGGACGATCGAAGTATCACCAATGATTGCTTTGGCGTGACCAACAGCATTTTCGCAGAGTGTAATTTCTCGTTTGCAAAAAGCTTCCAGTTCTTCAGATATTGTTTCTATACCTAAAACATTCTCCTGTTCCTGGCCCGCCTGCAGCTCCTGTAGCAGCTTTCTCAGTTCTTCTTTAATTTCCCTATAATCAAAACTTCCCGGCAGATACAGATGTTTTCTGTTCAGTCTTTCGGCCAGCATTTCTGCACCATATTTAGCCGGAGGATAGCAGGAAATAAAAAATTCTCCTGCACCAAGACACTGGTATTCTTCCCAGTTTTTGCATGCCGGGATTTCTCTTAACGTGTATCCCTTATTTTTCAGCAAACGCTTGATATCACTGTTTTTATCCAGCACAAAGTCACTTCCGACAAGAGTCACTGTTTTCTTATCAATGTGTCCTGCTGTCAGAGGATCATACATTGCTTTGCGTAGTTTCTGATCCGGCGTAGCTCCATGCTTCTGCATGATCGGATCCATATAACAGCGTACGAACACGATCTCCGGAAAGCGTGCTTCCAGTTCTCCATACACCAGTTCCAGGTCACATCCCAGAAAATGGTGCAGACATACTGTAAAAAGAAGCACTGCTTTCGGTTTTTTTTCAAGTTTCTTCAGGACATCGGTCACGCCTTCGATCGTCACATCCTCCAGATTTCCATTGAGAAGATTTTCTTCTTCTACAATCACAAAGGAAAAACGTTCTGCTGCATTCATCTCTGCCGCTGTCAGGACAACACCCCGCATGCAGTTGTCTGCACAGACATAAATCTGGATTGCCTCTGGCATCAGCATTCCGGTATGAACAATGTTCCAGTTACCATGTGCGGGAGAATTAAATTCCAGACCTGTTGGAAATGGAACAGGAAAATCAGCCTCTCCAATCGTTGTAACCGCACCTTCCGGATCTATCTCACCACCAACTCGTTTCAGCATAAACCATCCTCTCTGCAGAGGTTCAGAATCTGCTCTGCCAGTATGCGGTATTCTGTTGCCATTTCGCTTTCCGGATAACATTCCATCAAAGTCTTTCCCTGTTCTTCTGCGTCTGTAACCAGATCACTGTGGGTAAGTTTTCCGATTACCTTTGTTTCAAAATCTTCCGCAAGTTCCTGTACTTTTTCTTCTTCCCGTTTTACATTGCGGCGATTCTCCAAGGGCAGCATAACCACGGTTTCTGAAATTCTGTACCGCCATGGCAATATTGGCCCCGGCATGGATTGCCATATTTTCCCCGGATGTGATAATCAAAACTTTGTCCGCATATCCTTTTCGCATTGGCATGGAAAAGCCCCCGCAAACAACATCCCCCAGTACATCATAAAGGACAATATCCGGTTTATAGGTTTCATACGCTCCGGTTTCCTTTAATTTTTCAAGAGCCGTAATGATTCCACGTCCCGCGCAGCCAAGCCCTGGTGTCGGACCACCTGCCTCTACACAGATCACGCCCTGATAACCGACCATGGTCATGTCTTTGAGTTTGAGGTTCTGCTTTTTTTCATTATAAAGATCAAGCACCGTTCTCATTTCTTTTCCGTGACGAAGCTGAATCGTGGAATCTGCTTTTGGATCACAGCCAATCTGCATAACTGTCAAACCTTTTTCTGCAAGTGCTGCTGCCACATTGGATACAGTCGTTGATTTGCCAATGCCACCTTTGCCGTACACTGCTATTTTAATCATGTTTTTCCTCCATGTGTGTGATGACATTGGAATAAGCGGTCTTCGTGGATACACCTTTCAGTCGGCCAATCTTGCCTGAAAGAGCACTGATGATATCCTGTGAAGCATCAATGGCGATACTGATGATGCTGATTCCTTTTTCACGGTATGGGATACCCATGCGACCGATGATATGGTCACGGGCATCGTAAAGGAGCTGGTTTAAAGTTTCAATCGAATTGTTGTCCTCTACAATGATGGAGATTACTGCTACTCTAGTATCCATATTAGTCCTCCGTGTTATACATACAATAATTATAGCTGTTCAGTGCCCTCATGGGACATTTCTTCTGAACAGAGCAATATATTATTAAATTCATCCAGTCAACAGAATTCTGCACGAGTAGAAAACTGGATTGAACTGACGGCAAACGGAGATTTCGTCGAGAGTTATGTGCTAGCTGCTGTCACCGAGCGCACTGTCTGAGGCAAAGCCGAGTTTGCGCGAATGACAGCAAACAAGCGCACGTAACGAACAGAAATCGCAGTGTGTCAGGAAACCAGTTTTTCTATCTCTGTGCAGATTCGTGATTACTCATAATTAATGATTACTCATATCTTAACATATACGCGGCAATAACTCTCCCCCCGGCTGTGGAAGGAGTGCCTGAGTGCCGATTTCAGTGGTCATGACGACTTTACCCGGCTGATCATCAATAACTTCTCCGATAATGGCAGCATCTTTGGAGTATGGACATTTGCGGAGAGTCTCTACGATTTTTTCAGCTTCGGCTTTTGGTGCCATGATGACCATACGGCCTTCGCATGCCAGATAAAGTGGTTCGAGTCCGAGCATGCCACAGACTCCTTTGACTTCCGGTGCTACCGGAACGGAGGCGGCATCAAGTCGAATCCCAACATTGCTCTGTCCGGCTATTTCATAGAGAACAGTTCCGACACCACCTCTTGTAGCATCGCGGATTACATGGAGATCATGAGTCGTGTTCATAACAGCTTCTACTGTTTTCCAGAGAGGCGCGCAGTCGCTGGTAACATTTGCTTCAATTCCGAAATCTTCTCTTGCAAGAAGGATCGTGCATCCATGTCTTCCGACATCTCCGGTCACGATAATCGCATCTCCCGGCTGCGCAAGTGTTCCGCCAACATTTACTCCGTCTTCAATCTGTCCCATTCCGGTCGTTGTGATAAAAACACCATCCACCTGTCCTTTTCCGGCTACTTTGGTGTCTCCGGACACGATATGTACACCTGCTTCTGCCGCCGTTTTTTCCATCGCAGAAACGATTTCTTCCAGTTTTTCCATCGGAAATCCCTCTTCGATAACAAATGCACAGGTCAGATAGAGTGGTTTTGCACCCATGCAGGCAAGATCATTGACTGTTCCACAGATAGAAAGTTTACCAATATTTCCTCCCGGAAAGAATGCCGGTGAAACGATAAATCCGTCTGTTGATACTGCCATTTTTCCTGCCGGCGGAGTCAATACTGCTGCATCATCTGCAGTCAGATCCGGATTTGCAAAATGTGCTGCAAAAATCTGGTCGATCAGTTCAGAGGTCTGGCGACCTCCGGCACCGTGTGCCATCGTTACTGTTTTATCTTTTAAACTGCTCATAGGATCATCCTCTTTTTTCTTAATATTATCATACCTGCAGATTGCTTCATTACTTCGTAATTCTCGGAGTCTTACAATCATTCGGAATACGTTGATTTATTGATTGTCTCCATACGCATAATAAGCCGAACATGCACCTTCATTCGAAACCATACACGCGCCTACCGGATGTTGCGGGGTACAGACTTTCCCAAATACTTTGCAATCGGATGGTTTACATTTTCCCTGCAGGACATCTCCGCACCGACAGGCAGGATTCGCTTTGCCCTGAATCGATGGAATGTTGTATTTCTTTCTTGCATCAAATGCACTCCATTCTTTTTTGAGGCAGACTCCTGACTTTGGAATCACTCCAAGACCTCTCCACTCACTATCGCACGCCTCTGTCATTTCTTCGGTAAGCTGTTGTGCCTCACGACTTCCTTCCGGCTTCACAACTCGCGGATAGCAGTTTACAAAGAACGGTTTTCCCTCCTGAAATTTCACCAGTGCAACCGCCAGTGCTGTAAGAAGCTCTTTTGCTGTAAAACCGGCCACAACACCACTTACCCCTTCCTCTGTCAAATCTTCACAGAGTTCCGTACCTGTGATTGCATTGACATGTCCGGGATACAGAAAAACATCTGCACTTCCTTTTAAGGCTTCATATGCCTGTGGCATGGTTTTGTTCGCCATTAACAGAGAATAATTAGAAAGCTCATCTTTCTTCGCCTGTTTTACAGAAAGGCACTCTGCCGGTGTCGTTGTTTCAAAACCGACAGAAAGAAAAACGACCTGTTCTTCCGGATGTTCAAGAGCATATTTTTCTGCATCGGCCGGAGAATAAACGATTCTGATCTTTGCTCCTTTTTCTCTTGCTCCTGCAAGGCTCATTTCCGTTCCAGGCACTCGTACCAGATCTCCAAAGGTACAGATCGTCACATTTTTTTTCAGTGCCAACCACACCGCTTCATCAATAAATCCGACTGGTGTTACGCAGACCGGGCATCCCGGACCAGAGATCAGTTCCACCTGTGGTGGCAGAAGTTTGCGAATGCCAAGTCGAAATATCTCGTGTGTATGTGTTCCACAGACTTCCATGATACGGACTGCCGCACCATCATAGTTCTCTATGATCTCCCGCGCTGTTCTTTTTTTCTCTTCTCCCATTACAGCAGTTCCTCCATTAACTGATCTGTTTCGTCATCATCTTCATCGGTGATCTTTGCAATTGCAACGCCTGCGTGAACCATCACATAATCGCCTGGCTCCAGGTCTTCCAGAAGCTGTGCGGAAACTTCTCTCTTAGCTCCACCAGCATCTACAACTGCTGTTCCTTCACTGATTTTTACTACTTTTGCTGATAACCCTACACACATGGTAATGCCTCCCTTTTACTATGTAACTTGTATTATTTTATATAGTCTTTGTCTCTATGCTTTTTCCAGATATGCCATCGCATACACAGCCTGTCCCAGCGCAATCCCACCATCATTTGGCGGCAGCAGCTGATGTTTCAACACTTCAAATCCCTGTTCCAGAAGCATATGATCAGTCAGCTCCAGAAGCAGTCTGTTTTGAAAAACCCCGCCACTTAAGGCTGCTTTATTACAGCCGCTCAGTTCTCTGATCTTCACACAGGCTGCCGTGATCTGGCAGGCAATCTCCCGATGGAAAAAGTATGCCAGCTTGCCCGGATCTTCTCCATTTAATTGACGATTCAGGATTTCTTTTATCAGGGATTCTGTGTTGAGCAGCAAGCGATCACCTGCAGAAATCAACTTGTCATCCATTCTCTTTATTTCTTCTGTCTCTGACAGATTTTCATTTCTACTGAGAGTATCTGTATCCTCTTTATCGTAACCATATTTTTCAGTTTCCTGAATTTGTTGTTTACTCTTTTCAAGCATAGTTTCCCGGTACTCTTCTGCTGCAAATTCCAGTGCCATAGAAGCCTCACCTTCAAATGTAGACTTCCTTCGGATTCCAAGCATCGCACTCACACCGTCAAACAATCGTCCTGCACTGGTTGATATCACGGCATTGATCTTACGATCTGCCATGGTAAACTGCACGTTTGCTTCCTGTTTCGTACAAAGTTCTAATTTTTCTGTGATTTCAGCTGCTTTTTTTCTGTCACCTGTCATTCCATAGATCAGAGAAACTGCAATTCTCCATCCTTCTTTCGAAGAAGCGTCTCCACCAACCTGAAGAAACGGCATCACACTTCCCACTCTCGTAAATCCATCTAAATCTGATAACAGGATTTCTCCTCCCCAGATCGTACCGTCAGTTCCATATCCGGTTCCATCAAAAGATACACCGATCACCTGCTCTGCACAGTCATTTTCTGCCATGCAGGAAAGGATATGTGCATAATGATGCTGCACTTTCACCACCGGAAGTCCCAGTTCTTCCGCGACCATCACAGAATTGTACTTTGGATGCATATCACAGCATACAATCTCCGGTTCTACTTCCAGCAGTGTTTCCATCCTTCCTACAGTCTCCCGAAGTGCTTTTACCGTTCGCAGATCTTCCAGATCTCCGACATATGGAGACGGATAAAATCGGTTATCCACACCAATGCAAAAAGAATTCTTGAGTTCTCCACCAATGGCAAGCACCTGTCCCCGATACGGTGTGGAAACCATGAACGGAAGCGGTGCATAACCTCTGGAACGGCGAATCATATATGGTTTATTTTCATAAAAATCCATGACCGAATCATCTGCCCGGATGCGTATCTTACGATCATGTGATAACATACAGTCACAGAATCCGGAAAGTTCTGCCTCTGCTTCCCGATCATCACGACATATTGGTGCCCCGGAAGTATTTCCGCTCGTCATCACAAGAAATTCCGGCATTTTGATTCCGTCATCATATCGGAAGATCAGAAGCTGAACCGGGGCATATGGGAGCATTACCCCAACTTTGGGATTGCCCGGTGCTACGGACGGACAGAGGATTTTTGCTTCTTTTTTCTTATCCAGAAGCAGGATCGGTTTCTGATGTCCATCTAGGATCCTGGTCTGTTCTGCACTCACTTCACATTCTTTTCTGACTGCTTCGAGATTTTTTGCCATCACTGCAAACGGCTTCATCGGGCGACGTTTAAGCTGGCGAAGTTTCCGAACTGCTGTTTCATTCGAAGCATCGCAGCAAAGATGAAATCCTCCGATTCCCTTGATTGCAACAATTCCGCCCCCGGCAATCGTTTTTCTCGCATAAGTGATTGCTTCTCTGCCCCGTTCTTCTCTGCCGATCAGATACACTTCCGGACCACATTCATTACAGCATACCGGCTGTGCATCGTATCTTCTGGTCGCAGGAGCATTGTATTCTTTCGCACAGTCCGGACACATCGGAAACTCTTTCATACTGGTCCGCTCACGATCATAAGGAAGCGAATCCAGAATCGTCAGTCTCGGTCCGCAACAGGTGCAGTTGATAAACGGATGCAGATATCTCCGATTCTTCGGATCAAACATTTCCTCTTTGCATTCCTCACAAATTGCGATATCCGGAGAAACAAAAATTTCACCCTTTGTCTTTTCGCTCTCGATGATATCAAACTGTGTATATCTCTCCGAATTCTCTATATTTTCTACATTTATTTTAAGGATTGCCGCACGCTTCGGCGGTCGATTCTCGATATCTGAAATAAATCCGCTGACAGCTTCCTCTGGTCCCTGTGCATAGATTTCCACATAAGGCCCCTTGTTACAAACATTTCCATGTATTCCACGAGCAGCTGCATGACGGCTGACTGTTGGCCGGAATCCTACCCCCTGCACGATTCCATAGACACGGATCTGTCTGGTAATCTCTTCACTCATAAGTTTCTCCAATCTACTGTATCACTTCATAAATACAGCAGGATTTTTATTTTCCAATCAACTTTCCAGACACCGCAAAATGCCGTGTGTCTACAAATATTCCCTTAAATTCTGGTATCATCCGCTCCATACATCCATCTGCAAAAATGATATCAAAATCTCCATTTTGCACAAGTTCTATGTAAGCATCCTCATCTCGGAGAAGCACATCACCATCTGCCAAAAGCTCTTTTTTCATCATAAACCAGCTTGCAATCTGAACTCTTTTTGCACCCTTCTTCAACAGTTCTTTTCGAATAGAATTTGCAATTACCTGCTGGTGTACAATGAGAACTTCTTTACCGGTATAATCTACATCTGGAATTAGTTCATCCACCAGCGGATAGTGAATTTCATACGGTGTCCCAAATGTCTTTTCCAGATACTTTGCTGTCATTAGTGCCGCCGGCGAAACAACGATATTTCTACTTACTGAGGAGGCTTCTCTTATCTCTTCCATTCCGTCTCCCATGCAGTAACAGACTGCCTGTTTGCCATATTTCTGCTGATATAGATCACGTATTTTGTCTGCCGCGTCAAGGTCACTGACATCCTGCGGTGTCATCCCCAGAATACCAATTCTGTCTTCTTCCGCCTGATATTTTTCTATCGCAAAAATCTTAAAAAGCTCCAGAAAAGCTTTCTCTTCGCCTTTGTCATAGAGTTCCATTCCGTCTGTATCTACTGTCAGGATTGGCAGTTTTATCTTTTTTTCACTCATGCGTTTAAGCGCAAGATAGTCTGTTGCGATAACTGCTGGAACCGGAGTTCCAATCACTGCTACAAACGTTGCATCTATCTTCTGCACCACATCAGCAAGCTTCGCCACCAGGCGGTCATCACGTCCCAGGATTGCATCCATATCTCGAAGTCCGGCGCTGAAAATTGCACTTTTCTGTTCAAACCACCGTGGCTCATCAAATCCACAGACATTGCCGGTGCATCCTCCGGCATCGCAGATCACCACAATACCTCCCAGTTCAAAAAGTACTGACACCGCACCTGACTGATCTGGTGCGAACGGCGTCAGGTATTTCCGAAGTCCTCTCATCCAGCCACCTCCTTTAACGCCTCAAACAGCCTTCTCACCCCGGCGAATCCATACGGCTGTTCGTCCTGGTTCCACATCAGTCCAGGACAGTCCTGATGGTAATAAAGGGCATCCTTGCCTATGGTGATATTCACTCCGCTCTGTGCCGGATCGTAATAGATCATGGTTGGTTCCATATTGGAAAACACCCTCGTTTCCGGGCTTAAGAGTGCAAGCTGTTTCATATACACAAAGTTCTCTGCCGTAATCGTTCCATAAATCTCAGGTACTTTGAATCCATATTTCAGAAGAGCCAGCGCCAGTTCAAACGGATCCCCGTTCATGCATTCCCCGACTGCAAATGATGCATCCGGACAGACTTTTCGGAAATCCTCGATTCCCTGTTCTGCTGCTTCTCGATACTCGTCCAGCTCGAAGGAAATGCCCAGTACAGACGCAAGTGCCTGATACTGATTCTGTATCTTATCCGTCTGATATAAACGTCGTAACTCAATAAATGGAATCTTCAGTCTGTCATTAAAATCCTCCGCCGCATAACGTGATTCCTGATGCAAAACCAGATTGAAATTCGCCTCCGCCATCGTCTTATATTCTTCAAAATCTCTGCATCTGGATATCTCGTGGATTGTCTTAATTCCTGCACTGTGAAGGAGATCATACAGCTCACAGTCATCCACAAGCGGTGAGAAAAATCCCAGAAGATTAACGACATTTCCCTTCTTTTTTGTCGGCTCTAGCAGGGAATATAAGGACTGTCGTACATGTACCATCGGTGGTTTTCGTCCTTCTCTGGTCAGTGCATACATGTAGCACGGCCGCACCGGAAGCCCCGCTTTTTCTTCTGCTTTTCGGCACACACGCTCCATATCTGTGCCAAGAAGTGCATCTACACAGGTGATGCAGATCATCACAACAGAAGGCTTCTTCTCAAGACCTTCACAGATTTCTGCCACTGCCTTTGGGATTTTCTGCAGATGACGGCCAGTCACAATATCTGTCTCATTCATCATCAAATAAAAAAAGCGATTGTCATATTCGCGCATGGAACTGATCAGTGATGTATTTCGCCCACAGCATCCCGGTGCCACGATCAGCATGATCGAATCCGGGACAGCAAGGCCGGCTCTTTTTACTCCAAATCCTTCCGCTCCCGGGGAGTTAAAGGCAAGTGTAGCCGGTGAGCTGTAGATCAGATGCATATTCGATCTGAACTGATCCGGAATATTGTCTTTCCCACGCTCATTTAATTCTTCTACTGTACAATAATAAGCTCTGCTCATTCTTCTTCCTCTGCTTTCAAAAGCATTTCTGCCAGGTCAAAAAATCGTCTGCTGATCTCGGATCCTGCATCCCCCTCGATCACGGTCTTGCCCTGGTCTTCCCATCGGATGATTTCGTCACTTCTGGGGATTTCTCCTACGATCGGAATGTTGCTTTTCTGTGCAAATGCCTGCACTTTTTCTGTTTCATTTTCTACATTTCGATGATTCAGAACGATACCAAAAACTCGCGCATAGCTTCTGTCCTCAAAGTTTCTCACAGCACTGGAAATATTGTTTGCTGCATATAGTGCCATCTTCTCTCCTGATGTTACGATCAAGACTTTTTCCGCGTAACCTTCACGGATTGGTGCTGCAAAACCACCACAGACTACATCTCCCAAAACATCATAAAGTACAACATCTGGTTTATAAGTTTCAAATAATCGCAGATCCTCAAGCAGCTGGAAAGTCGCTATGATTCCTCTTCCGGCACAGCCAAGTCCCGGTGTCGGACCGCCTGTCTCAATACAGAGAACTCCTCCAAATCCTTCTTTGGAAATATCTTCCAGCTTCTCCGGCTCCTCGTCCTCTTCCCTCATATAATTCATCACCGGACGAAGCGGTTCACCACCAAGCAGATTGATCGTAGAATCCGCTTTCGGATCACAGCCAATCTGGATGACCTTCTTCCCCATAGACGCAAAAGCTGCTGCCAGATTGGAAGTCACCGTCGATTTCCCAATACCACCTTTTCCATAAATTGCTACTTTCAGCATTTGTAAATACCCTCCATACATACAAAAAGACTCCTCCACCGTCAGGGTAGAGAAGTCCTGTAAATTTCACATCAACAACTATTCCCGCTCGGATGAATTCCTTGCCGTCAGAGTCTGTTCTGTTTTCGTTTTATTCTGTTTTATTGTACTTTAAAGACACCGGGTGAGTCAATGCTAACAGGAATGTATTTCAGACTGAAATTCCTGAATATCTTTTGCGATCTCGCCACTTAAAAGCAACATACAGATCAGGTTTGGAATCGCCATAAGTGCATTCGCAATATCCGAAAAATTCCATACGAGGCTCAATGTCTGTGTACATCCCAAATAAGCGACCAGCGAAAATACAACTCGATAGATCATGTTAAATTTGTGTGTTCCCAGAAGATATTCAAAAGCTTTTTCTCCATGATATTCCCATCCCAGAATCGTGGAAAATGCAAACAATGTGATGCCGATTGTTACAAGCCATCCGCCTGAAGTTCCAAGGATTGTCTTAAATGCGGCAATCGTAACATCCGAACCTGTAAGCATTTCACCGGCTTCATTGGTCATTCCAAGGACTCCTGAAGATGCAATGGCAAGGCCAGTAATCGTGCATACAACTATCGTATCCCAGAAAGTACCGGTCATATTTATGTAACCCTGACGTACCGGATTATCAGTAGTTGCCGCTGCCGCTGTGATTGCAGCAGAACCCATACCTGCTTCATTTGAAAACACACCACGTGCAACACCAAATCGCATCGCACTCATCATAGATGCAACAATGGAACCGCAGAGGCCACCACCAACCGCTTTGACTGAAAATGCCATTTTAAAGATCATCGCAAGTCCTGACGGCAAATTGGAAATATTTCCCAAAATTACGATCATTCCACAGATGACATAAAAAATTGCCATAACGGGAACGACAATCGAAGAGACTTTTGATATGGATTTAATTCCGCCTACAATAATCAGTAAAGAAACTACTGTGATCACAATTCCAGTTACCCATGTCGGCACGCTAAAGGTAGAATGTAAAGCTCCGGCAATAGAGTTTCCCTGTGTCATGTTTCCGATTCCAAAAGAAGCAATTACTGCAAACAGAGCAAAAAGCCATGCCAGAACAGCGCCAAACGTCTTATTTTTCAGACCTTTTTTCATCGTATACATAGGACCGCCACTCATCTCACCCTTGGCATTTATCTCACGATATTTAATT
>OLNO01002374.1_pt1 | contig 12824 bp, 10 predicted proteins | sample 1672861 | NCBI WGS metagenome assembly OLNO01 (sample SAMEA3136731, study PRJEB25190) | human gut metagenome | reverse complement strand
ATCAGGAGTTCGTCAAGGACGGCGACCTGACGGTTGCTCAGTACACCGCAAAGGTCGCAAAGGACCTGGGCGGCGACATCAAGATCGTCAAGTTTGCCCGCTTCCAGAAGGGCGAAGGCCTGGAGAAGCGTGCTGATGACTTCGCTGCTGAAGTTGCAAGCATGGTGAAGTAAGTTTTACTTCTAAGGCAAACCGGGGGCCGCAGTACCGAAAGGTGCTGCGGCCCCTTTTTTGTTTGTGTTTAGGGTCGGACTGTGTTATCATAAAGAAAAACCGCCCCCTAAGGGCGGTAGGGGAGAGGGGCGCATGACCACCATGAAAAAACAGGAGCTTACCCTTGCGGGCGTTCCGGCTATCCTGTACGGCGAGCGCAGCCGCAAGGTGTATCTTTATGTCCACGGGAAAAATGGCTGCAAGGAAGAGGCTGAGCGCTTTGCAAACACCGCCTATTCCGCAGGCTGGCAGGTGCTGGCCATCGACCTGCCCGAACACGGAGCGCGCAAGGACCGCCCGGAACAGCTGCTGCCGTGGGCGGTGGTACCGGAAATTCAGGCAGTCTATGCCCGGATGCAGCCGGTCTGGCCGCATATCCGGCTCTATGGGGTCAGCATCGGGGCATGGCTGGCTATGCAGGCATTGCGGGCAGAAAAGCCGGAAAAGGCCCTGTTCGTGTCCCCGGTGGTGGATATGGAAACCCTCATCCTGAGCATGATGCAGGGCGCCCATGTCACCGAAGAACAGCTGAAGGCAGCAGGGGAGATCCCCACGGAGATGGGAGAAACGCTTTCGTGGCCGTATCTGTGCTGGGTGCGGGAGCATCCCCTGCAGTGGCATACACCCACCCAGGTGCTGTACGGCGACAAGGATGCGCTGACCTCCCGTGCGGTGATGGAGCGGTTCCGCCGGCAGAGCGGGGCACATCTGACCATCCTGCAGGGCGGGGAACACTGGTTCCACACTTCGGTGCAGATGGCTGCTGTGCAAACATGGGAAGAAGCAAACCTTTGATTTTTAAAACGACTGCAAACAAAAATGCCGCTGACGGCTTTTCTTCCGTCAGCGGCATTTTGCCTATTCTGTTAAGCGATGCGCCGATCTGAGAGATCAGGCCTTGACTTCGCTGTTCTGTTCAGCCTTCTGGTAAGCCTTGAAGGAGTGGACCACGATGTTCAGGCCCAGAACGATCAGCAGGACAGCCAGGATCAGCTGCAGGCCGTTTGCGATGAACACAGCGCCCCAGGTGGTCTCGCCAGCGGGGATGGTCACAGAAGCGGCGGTGCTGATGGCCTTGACCATAGCGATCAGGCGCTGCACCAGAGCGGTGAAGGTGACACACAGCATGATGATCAGCGGGGGGAAGATCATCTTGTTGTTGCGGCCGGTGACCTTCAGGAACACGCACAGGGTAGCCAGCACCAAAGCGCTCAGCAGCTGGTTGGCGGAACCGAACAGCGGCCAGATGTTGGCGTAGCCGATCTTGGTCAGGACGAAGCCGAACACCAGAGTGATGATGGTGGAGAAGTACACGTTGCACAGCAGCTTGCGCCAGCCCTCAGCGTGCTCCATGTCATCCACACTGAACAGCTCCTGGAAGCTCATACGGCCGATACGGGCCACAGCGTCCAGGCTGGTCAGGGCCAGAGCGGAAACGCACATGGTCATGAACACGGAAGCAAAGTGCTGGTCCAGGCCAAAGCCCACAAAGAAGCTGGCCACGCCACGGCTGAAGATCTGGAAGGGGGTGCCGTCGGCAGGGGTACCGTCGGCGGCAGCGGCTGCGCCTGCCACGCACAGGGCGATGACAGCCAGCAGGCTCTCCAGGATCATGGCACCGTAACCGACCTTCAGCATATCCTTTTCATTGGAAACAGTCTTGGAGGAAGTGCCGGAAGAAACTAGGCTGTGGAAGCCGGAAACGGCACCGCAGGCCACGGTAACGAACAGGATGGGGAACATGGTGCCCAGCTTTGCGTTGTTGAAGCCGGTGAACACCGGCAGGTTCATGACGGGGTGATTGACAATCAGGCCCAGAACGGCACCTACGATCATAGCCACGAACATGAAGGTAGTCATGTGGTCACGGGGCTGCTTCAGCAGCCACATGGGCAGCACGGCAGCGAAGAAGATGTAAACGAAGGTGATGTAGCTCCATGCAGCCTTGCCCAGGATGACAGGAGCGTTTGCGCCAACCACGAAGGACAGCACGATGAACACGATGCTGATGACGTTTTCTTTCCAGCCGGTGAAGTGGAACTTGTTCTGCAGCAGGCCAAAGACCACTGCGAACACCATGAACATGATGGAGACCATGCCGGCAGCGCCGTTGGTCTGAGCAGCTTCCACCAGAGCACCGTCGGTGCCGTAGGCGTTGAAGGTGCCTGCGACCATGTCTGCGAAGGCAGCGATGACGATGCCGCAGAACAGCCAGCAGAACAGCAGGAACAGCTTGCGGCCGGTCTTGCCGATATACTTCTCGATCAGCATGCCCATGCTCTTGCCGTCATTCTTGACGGAAGCGTACAGAGCGCCGAAGTCGGTGACGGCACCGAAGAAGATGCCGCCCAGCAGGACCCACAGCAGAACGGGCAGCCAGCCGAAAGCGGCAGCCTGGATGGCACCGGTGACAGGGCCTGCACCGGCAATGGAGCTGAACTGGTGGGCGAACACCGTCCAACCGTCGGTGGGAACATAGTCCCGGCCATCCTCATGGACAACAGCCGGGGTCTTGGCGGTGGGGTCGATGCCCCACTTGTTTGCCAGCCAGCGACCGTAGAGTGCGTAAGCACCGAACAGACACACGGCGGCGATCAATACGATGACCAGCGTATTCATTGTTTTTACCTCTTTCCTTTTTTTCACGCGGCAAACCGGCCAGGTGCACAGCGCCGTCCGGCAGACGAAGCAGGGCCGCAGGGTGTAAAAAAGCCCTCGTCCATCCGGAAGATCTTCCTTGGGCGGAAGATCGTTCCCGAAGACGAAGGCTCACACATCCACTGCACATTGTGGATGATTTGCTCCGCGGTACCACTTCGCTTGCTGTCTGTGGACAGCCACTCCCACGCATGGCGCATCTGCCATGCTGCCCGGTAACGGGGGCTGGACGGCGTTGCATTACTCAGGACGGTCAAGGTCCCGTTCACACACGCTGCTTGCAGGGGAGGGTCATTTGCTCCTGACTGCCGCCGTTGCATCAAAAAGGGCGGCTCGCTGAAAGAGGGTGCTGCAAATGATCATGTCCTGTTCGTCGCATTTGCCGAATGATTGCTCCTACTTTAGGGCAGAATTCATAATTTGTCAATATATTTCCGGGAAGTTCGGAGGATGCGCCAATTCGGCAAAGAAGTTCTAAGAGAATTTTAGGTGATTTTTGTTCATATGTGAAAAGAGCTAAATTGAACAGTGCATTTCCTGAAAAGAGTTCACGCAGAATGCTTGACTTTCATACTTTGAAGTGCTAAAGTAATAACACGATGAACCGACCCGATGTGATCAGAAGAAGGAGAACTGTTATGGCCGAGAAAAATCCCAGAAGAAACGAAACCATCGACGCGCTGTTCGACGCGATCCTCAGCCTGGAAACGCGGGAAGAATGCTACGATTTCTTCGAGGATCTGTGTACCGTCAAGGAGATCTCGGACATGGCGCAGCGTCTGGAGGCAGCAAAGCTGCTGCTGGACGGCAGCACCTACGAGCAGATCGTAAAAACGGTGGAGATCAGCACTGCCACCATCAGCCGCATCAACCGCTGCATCCAGTACGGCACCGGCGGCTACCGGCAGACCATTGAAAAGGTGCGCGAAAAGCAGCAGTAACGCCGCCACACGGCAGGGCATAGGATGGGGCGTGCAAACCCTCTTGACCGGAAAGGATGGTATTCTATGTCTGCTGAAACCTGTATCCGCTCCCAGTGCCCGGAGATGCCCAAGGTCACGCTGGACCAGGCTGTGATCGACCTGATGGAGAGCATCGCCCTGCAGGAAACGGCCCTCAGCCACATTCTGTGCGCCGAAAGCCAGAAGATGAAGGTGGCCATGGGCCTGGATGGGCTGGACCTGTGCAAGCTGCTGGAGGTCAACGACTCGGCAACCAACATGGTGCACGCCGTGGCCAACCTGGAGCTCGTGCTCAAGGATAAGCTGGAGTTCATCTCCAACAACCTCTACTATCCGCCTTCCGGCAGCGGCTGTTCCGCTGACCAGTAAGGCCCTCTGCCTGCCCGGGTGCCGGGCGGGCATTTTTGTTTACCGTCTCTTCACGGAAAGTTTGCATAAAAACCGGAAAATGCATTTGTTGGAATTGCTGAGGCGGTCAATCTGTGCTATACTATAGACTGTATCACCATGAAAGTGAGGAAACCGCAATTGCTGCATTACGATGCCATCCTGTTTGACGTGGACGGGACCCTGATCGATTCCGCTCCCGGCATTCTCCATACATTGGAAGAGGTCTTTCAGAAAATGGGCGTGGACGTCACCGGCGTCAACCTGCGCCGCTATCTGGGCCCGCCGCTGCGCAAGAGCTTCGGCGAGCACTTCACCGAGCTGGACAAGATCGAGCAGGCCACCCGCCTTTACCGCGAAAGCTACGCGGTGAAGGGCAGCCACGAATGCGCCGCGTACCCCGGTGCAGCGGAAATGCTGCAGCGCCTGAAGGACGCCGGGCTGATCCTGTGCACCGCTACTTCCAAGCCCACCGAGGTGGTCACCCCGATCCTGGAAGAAAAGGGTCTTGCACCCTTCTTTGATTTCATCGGCGGCGCGTCCATGGACGAGAGCCGCGACACCAAGACCGACGTGGTGCACTATGTGCTCAGCCAGCCCATGCTGCAGGGCAAGCGGGTGCTGATGGTCGGTGACCGCAACGACGACATGCGCGGCGCGGCAGACTGCGGTCTGGACGCTGCCGGTGCACTGTACGGCTATGGCAGCCGCGAGGAGCTTGCGCCCTTCCACCCGGTGCTGCTGGCCGAGAGCTGCGCCGACCTTGCCGACCAGCTGCTGGAGCAGCGTGCCTGAAACAACGCGCAATAAAGGGAATGGTGAAAAAACTATGAGACAGAATACACAACCGGAAAAACAGTCGCTGACGCCCATGCAGAAGCAGGCAGTGCTGGTGTGCATTGTGTGTGCACTGGCGGCGCTGCTGACCATTGGCATCACCCTTGTCCTGATCCACCGTGGCAAGGAACCGGCTGCCTCTTCGGAGCAGCCGGGCACCGAGCAGCCTGCGGATGATGCAAACATCGCCGACCATTACCAGATCAACGAACAGTCCAGTGCACTGCTCCCCGAGACGGCGGACGCGGGTGACGCCTACCAGAGTGAGACGCTGTTCATCGGCGATTCCAACACGGTGCGTCTGTATGCCAACGGCCTGATCAGCCTGCAGCAGTTCTGCGCCAAGGAGGGCATTGGCACAAGCGCTGCCCTGAACGAGGGCATCGTTACCTTTAAAAAGGACAGCAGCCGCTACACCATCGCGGAAGCTGTGGCCAAGATGAAGCCCCGCCGTGTGGTCATCATGCTGGGCACCAACGACACCGGCATGGCCGTGGAGGATTTCATCAGCAATTACAAGCAGCTGGTGCAGGCCATCCAGACCAGCTACCCCTACACCGACATCATCGTCAACACGGTGCCGCCGGTGCCTGCCGACCACTCCAACTATCCCAACATGGACCAGACCAGGATCGACGACTTCAATATGGCATTGCTGTCCATGTGTGAGGAAATGGGCCTGAAGTTCCTCAACACGGCCGAAGCCCTCAAGGATTCCACCGGCTACGGCAACGCTGACTATTACCAGAGCGGCGACATCCACCTCAAGACCTCCGGCCTGAAGGTGCTGCTGAACTACCTGCGCACCCATGCCTACGAGACCGAGGACCGCCGCCCGGACACCAACAACATTCCCAGCCGCGCCGAATATGTGCCCGATCCCAGTTCTGCTGTGGCTTCGTCCAGCAGTGAGGTGACCTCCTCTTCTTCCGAAGTGCAGGAGGACACCACCCAGTATCAGGCATCCTACCGCGTGGATAAGACCGGCGGCGGTACCCTGAGCGCCGGCAATGACAACGGCAAGACCACACTGACCTACAGCGTCGGTGCAAGCCAGTCGGTCAGCGTCACGGCGGTCCCGGCATCGGGCCATGTGTTCGTCAAGTGGAGCGACGGCGTGACCAACAAGACCCGCACGGATGCCAACTTCAAGCAGAATCTGGATGTGACCGCCGTGTTTGCTGCCGCCTCGGTGCAGATCAGCAGCAGCGGCAAGGCTGCAGTGGGCGGCAGCTGCACCTTCCACGCGAAGATCAGCGGCAAGCATCTGGAGGCAGATTCCATCCGCTGGTATGCCAACGGTGTGGAGGCTGCTTCTGCCGCAGGCCAGACCAGCGTGACGGTGCCCATTACGGCTGAGATGCAGGGCACTACCTTCAAGGTCTACGCAGTGGTGAGCTACAACGGCAGCACCGTCACCAGCAACACGCTGGAGATCACGGTGCCCGGTGCCCCGGCAGCTTCTTCGGGCTCTTCCAGCAGTTCTTCCGGCAGCTCCGGCTCTTCGGGCAGCAGCTCTTCTTCGTCTGGTTCTTCCAGCACTTCTTCCGGGGCTTCCTCCGGAAGTACATCCGGTTCTTCTTCCTCTTCTTCGTCGGAAAAGGAATCCGTCAGCAGCTCCAACGGGGCCGAGAGCACCAGCTCCTCCCACAGCGGCAGCTCGTCTCACAGCGGTTCCTCGTCGGAAGCCGGAAGCGGCAGCACCTCGCACAGCAGCAGTGCGGCCGCCAGTTCCTCCCACAGCAGTTCCGAGAGCAGCTCTCACAGCAGTGCTTCCTCTGAGAGCCCGGCTCCCAAGGCAGAAGCCGAAAATGACACGGCCGAAGAACCGGCAGCCCGCTTCTGAGCGCAGAACCCTTTGCCCCTGCGCCGCATAGGCTGAGGGGAAGGGAGGCGGTTCGATGTTCTGGGAAGAGCCGCGGGTGCCGGGCCTGCCCGGTGCAGAAGATGTGACCGACGGCAGCGTGGATTACTACGATACCGATTGGGAAACTGTAGAAAATGGTGCACTGGAGGAGGAAATGCAGAAATGCAATGCCACTCCCTGCACCGCCCAAACAACCTGTTCAGAAAACAAACCGGAACAAGCCGACGTACAGGCGTATGAAATGATTTCGGAATGAACAGAAGCCAGCTCTGCCCACCGCAGGGCTGGCTTCTCCCTGTTGTAATGCCCGCCCTGCAAAGCGGGCCGGAAAAGGAAATGAGGGGATATTATGGCAAAATACTATTGCATCCTGTTTGATGCGGACAATACGCTGCTCAACTTTGACGCCGCCGAGAGCAAGGCACTGGCCGAAACGCTGGTGAACTACGGCATCGAGCCGGACGCCGAAACAGTGCAGACCTACCGCACCATCAATGAGGAACTGTGGCGTCAGCTGGAAAAAGGCCAGATCCGCCGCGAAAAGCTGCTCAACGAGCGGTTCAGTCGCTTCCTCAAAGCCATTGACGCCGCCGGAGACGGCGCAGAGATGAACCGCTATTATCTGGAGCAGCTGTCCACCCACCCGGACCTGATGAACGCCGAGGTGCTGGACGTGCTGCGGGAGCTGTCGGAGGTGGCCACACTGGCCGTGGTGAGCAACGGCGTCCACAAGGTGCAGACCCGGCGGTTGGCCGAGAGCGGTGTGTCCAACTTCATGGAGGATGTGTTCATCTCCGAGAAGCTGGGCTGCGAGAAGCCCGGTGCACGTATCTTTGACGCCGCCCTGCGGGCACTGGGCGTGGAGAACCGCGAGCATGTGCTGATGGTGGGCGACAGTCTGACCAGCGACATCCAGGGCGGTGCAAACGCCGGGCTGGACACCTGCTGGTTCAACCCCAACCACACCGAGAACCCGGGCAAGGTGATCCCCACCTACGAGATCGCCAGCCTGGAAGAACTTTATCCGCTGGTCATGGAGCAGGACGAGCTGGCCAATGTGGGACTGAAGAACCGCCGCCACCAGTGCTGAGCCCCTGCGGGACCGCAGCAGAACAGAATGGATTGAAACAATGCTGATACATTTAGAAAAACTTGGAAAGAGCTTTGGCGAAAAAGTCGTGCTGCACGATGTGACGGCCAGTGTCGAGCGGGAGGACCGTATCGGCATCGTGGGCCAGAACGGTGCAGGCAAGACCACCCTGCTGAAGATCCTCACGGGGGAGTACCAGGACTATGAGGGAGAGTTCAGCGTGACCCATGGCGTGACGCTGGGGTACCTGGAACAGAACGCCAAACTGGACCCCACGCTGGACATCTACGGCGAAATGCGCGCCACCTTTGCGCCGGTGCTGGACGCCATGGCCCAGATGCAGGTTTTGGAGCGCAAGATGGCAGCCCAGCCCGACAACACCGACCTGCTGGCCCAGCACGACGCACTGCAGAACATCGTGGATGCCGCCGACGGCTACAACATGGACGTCAACATCAAAAAGGTGCTGTCTGGCATGGGCTTTGCGCAGGATACCTGGGAAAAGAACATTGCCGTGCTTTCCGGCGGTGAGCTGACCCGGCTGCGTCTGGCAAAGCTGCTGCTGGAAAAACCGGATGTGCTGATCCTGGACGAGCCCACGAACCACCTGGACTTTGCCACCATGGAATGGCTGGAAAATTACCTCAAGGGCTATTCCGGTGCGGTGCTGGTGGTCAGCCACGACCGCTATTTCCTGGACAATGTGTGTACCAAGATCTGGGAGGTTTCCTTCCAGACCATGACCACCTACAAGGGCAACTTCTCGGCTTACCTGCCCCAGAAGGAAGCCGCTGACGCCCTGCGCCAGAAGCAGCACGATGCCGACGTAGCACTGGCCGAAAAGCTGCAGGACTATGTGGACCGCAACCTTGTGCGTGCTTCCACCACCAAAATGGCCCAGAGCCGCCGCCGCCAGCTGGAAAAGCTGGAGATCACCGAAGCACCCAAGGACGAGACGAACCAGCTCAAATTCCGCTTTGAGTACGACGTGGAACCCTGGAACGAGCTGGTGATGCTCAAGAACCTGACCATCAAGATCGGGGACCGCACCCTGCTGGAGCCCTTTACCTATACGGTGTGCCGCGGCCAGCGGCTGATCATTGCCGGCCCCAACGGCGCGGGCAAATCCACCCTGATGCAGGTGCTGGACGGCAAGCGCCGCCCCTCCGGCGGCATGGTGCGTCTGGGCACCGGCGCACGGCCCAGCATTTTTGCCCAGCAGCAGAACCGTCTGGGACAGGGCAGGGTCATCGACGTGATCTGGAACAAGTACCCCCGTATGACTGAGCTGGAGGTGCGCAGCCATCTGGCCAAGCTGGGCTTCCGGGGCGATACGGTGTTCAAGCCCTGCGAGGCACTGTCCGGCGGCGAGCTGGCCCGCCTGCGCTTTGCGGAGATCGTGCTGGAGCGGCCGAACCTGCTGTTCCTGGACGAGCCCACGAACCATCTGGATATCTACACCCGCGAGAACCTGACCGAGGCCCTCATGGCCTACACCGGCACGCTGCTGCTGGTCACCCATGACCGTCACCTGATGAACAGTCTGGCCTGCCCGATTTTGTATCTGGAAAACGGCAAGGCCACCCTTTACCCCAGCTACGACGCCCTGATGGGCCGTGGCACCCCGGCCCCGGCGGCCCAGAAGGACGCCGGCCCTGCCAAGGTGGGCTACGGTAAGGAGCAGCGCCGCCGCCGTGCAGAGCTGCGGGCCAAGATCAAGGCCTGCGAGGACGAGATGGAGGCCTGCGGCGCTCGGGAAGTGGAGCTGGACAACGAGATCAACTCCCCGGAGGTGTACAACGACCCGGACCTGCTGCGCCAGAAGAGCGACGAGCTCAGCGACCTGCGTTTCCATCAGGAAGAGCTGTTTGCCGCATGGGAGGCCGCCATGGAAGAGCAGGAATGCTACGAACAGTCCCAGACCGAAGAGTAAAGGAGCACATGCATGCCAAAAAATCAACGCAGCTATGAAAAGACGCGGCACATCGCCCTGTCGGGCCTGTTGTTCGCGCTGGCCATGGCGCTTTCGTTCATTGAAGGCTCGCTGGTCATTCCGGGCCTTCTGCCCGGCATGAAGCTGGGCCTTGCCAACATCGTGGTAATGTACGCTCTGTTCTTCATGGGTGTCAAGCAGGCGCTGGTGCTGGACGTGCTCAAGGCACTGTTCGTTTTTCTGGTGTCCGGCTTCACGGCGGGGTTCCTCTCGCTGTGCGGCGGCCTGTTGTCGCTGCTGGTCATGGCCGTGCTGTACTATGTGGTGCCGGTGCGGCCCACCTGGTTCATCCTTTCGGTCTGCGGTGCACTGGCCCACAATGTGGGGCAGCTGCTGGGGGCCGGCGTTATCATCTCGTCGTCGCTGTCACTGTACTATGCGCCGGTCATGCTGGTGCTGGGCCTGGTAATGGGCGCACTGACGTCCATTACCCTCAAGGCACTGCTGCCGGCACTGGGGCGGCTGGGGTTCAGCACCCGCGAAAAGCGGGGCGAATAACCGACGCCACTGCGGCAACGGTTGCATTTTGACCGGAAATCAGTATAATAAAGAAACAAACGATTTTGATTTTATGAGAAAACCCCAGACTGACAGGGCTGCCGGACAGAACCATCCATCGGCAGCCGGGAGGTGTTTGCATCATGTCTGAAAAAGTAACGATCAAGGCAGAGCGCCGGGAACTGCATCTGCCTGCCATCGCCCTGCGCGGGCTGGTCGTATTCCCGAATAATCTGGTCCACTTTGAGGTGGGCCGCGAAAAGAGCATTGCCGCCGTGGAATGGGCCATGGCCAACAACTCCAATGTGTTCCTTGTGGCGCAGAAGGAGATGGAGCTCAGTGACCCCACCCAGGAGGATCTGTTTGCTTACGGCGTCGTGGCCGAGGTCAAGCAGGTGCTGCGCGTCTCGGATGATCTGGTCAAGGTTCTGGTGGAGGGCAAGTACCGCGCCAAGCTCACCGATCTGGACACCACCGGCGATTTCCTGCTGGCTTCCGTGCGCCCGGCCCCGGTGCGTGTCGGCAAGACCGAGGACGCCGTGGAGACCGAAGCCCTGCTGCGCGCTCTGAAGAGCAGCTTTGACGAGTATCTGGGCATGAACCCGCGTCTGGCCAAGGACGTGGTGTTTACCATCGTGTCCAGCACCGACCCGGAGTTCCTCAGCGAGTACATGCCCGCAAACCTGCTGTTCCGTTACGAGGACAAGCAGGCTGTGATGAACGAGAACACCCTCGCGGGCCGTCTGCAGCGTCTTGTGGAGATGCTGCGCCGCGAGTGCCAGGTGATGAAGATCGAGAAGGAGATCGCGGACAAGGTCAACGAGTCCATGGACAAGAACCAGCGCGACTACTACCTGCACGAGCAGCTGCACGTCATCAGCGATGAGCTGGGCGAGGGGGACGATACCCACGCCGAGGCCGACGAGTACCGCCGCAAGATCACGGCACTGCATCTGGCCGAGGACAGCGAGAAAAAGCTGCTCAAGGAAGTGGACCGCCTGTCCAAGATGCAGGGCTCCAATCAGGAAGCTACCGTCATCCGCACCTATCTGGACACCTGCCTGGACCTGCCGTGGAACAGCTATACCGAGGATGATCTGGACATCAACCGTGCCCAGCAGATCCTGGACCGCGACCACTACGGCCTGAAAAAGGTCAAGGACCGCATTCTGGAAACGCTGGCCGTGCGCAAGCTGGCTCCGGACGTCAAGGCGCAGATCATCTGCCTGGTCGGCCCTCCGGGCGTCGGCAAGACCAGCATTGCACGTTCCATCGCCGAAAGTCTGGGCCGCAAGTATGTGCGCATCAGTCTGGGCGGCGTGCGGGATGAAGCCGAGATCCGCGGCCACCGCCGCACCTACATCGGTGCCATGCCCGGTAAGATCATCAGTGCCATGATCACCGCCAAGAGCTCGAACCCTCTGATGCTGCTGGACGAGATCGACAAGCTGGCCGGTGACTTCCGGGGCGACCCGGCGGCAGCTCTGCTGGAGGCACTGGACCCCGAGCAGAACAGCACCTTCAACGACCACTTCCTGGACATCCCGTTCGACCTGAGCCATGTGCTCTTCATCACCACGGCCAACGATCTGGGCAGCATTCCCGGCCCCCTGCGCGACCGCATGGACGTCATCGAGCTGCCCAGCTACACCCGCGTGGAAAAATACAACATTGCCCGCAAGCATCTGCTGCCCAAGCAGCTCAAGGCCTGCGGTCTGACCGGCAAGGTCACCCTGAGCCAGAGCGCCCTGTACGGCATCATCGACGGCTATACCCGCGAAGCCGGCGTGCGCAATCTGGAGCGCACCATTACCAGTGTGCTGCGCAAGTGCGCCCGCAAGATCGCATCCGGCGAGGCGGAGACGGTGTCGGTCACCGGCTCCATGCTGGAAGATCTGCTGGGCCCCCGCTTCGTCAAGCCCGACTTTCTCAACCGCACCAATGCCGTGGGCATCGCCAACGGTCTGGCCTGGACCAGTGTGGGCGGCGAGACCCTGCCCATTGAGGTGCAGGTCATCGACAACGGCAGCGGCAAGATCACGGTGACCGGTTCGCTGGGCGATGTGATGAAGGAGAGCGCTCAGCTGGCTGTCACCTGGGTGCGGGTCCATGCGCTGGAATACGGCATCGACCCGGAGCGGCTCAAGAAGTGCGACCTGCACATCCACGCCCCGGAAGGTGCTGTGCCCAAGGACGGTCCCTCAGCCGGTGTCACCCTGACCACGGCGCTGGTGTCCTGCCTGTCCGGCCTGCCGGTGCGCGGGGATGTGGCCATGACCGGCGAGATCACCCTGCACGGCAACGTGCTGCCCATCGGCG
>OLNO01002369.1_pt1 | contig 12834 bp, 10 predicted proteins | sample 1672861 | NCBI WGS metagenome assembly OLNO01 (sample SAMEA3136731, study PRJEB25190) | human gut metagenome | reverse complement strand
ACAGTATTCAGATAGTCCTGCCTTTACAATTCTGAAACTATTCCGAGCCGTGACGATGGGGATTGTTAATGCCTCACAAGCTTTTATGTTAGCACTCCTATCAATTTCAATTCCCTTCGACCCACACCAACCCTTCCAAAACCGCACTATCCCTCGCTCCGCACCACATTCTTTCATCCCTTGTCAAAGGTGAGCTGCTGTCCGACAAATAGCACTATCGGTAGCTTGTAATTATATATAAATGCTTAAAGATATATCAAAATGCTTATCTACAAACAATTAGTATACCTCGCATGTTACATAACAACTTTACGCATTCAATTGCATTCTAACTATAACGTTACACTTCCACACCATATTTTAACATTTCCACATATTTAATCATCTGTTTTACTATCATTATTATATATCACAATTTAATTATATCTGCTTTAATAAATCTCGCTAATATATTTTAAAACACCCAAATCACCCTTATCAAAATTGTTGCTATTATTGCACTTTTGTTGTATAATGATAAAAAGACCGATTTTAAGATTAAGGAGGAATATTATGGTAAAAAATGCTCCGAAAACCACTGCAAACACCGAAAATAACGTTTACAATCAGCATAAAACTACAACCTGTCGCATCACTGATGAAGATGAAAAAAATGAAAATACAGAACCCGAAAAGCTGCTCTATGTACAGCAGGCTCAGGAATTTTACCACGAGCCTATCGAAAATGAAAACTCGGTATTCGCTCTTATTGCATCAGGTGATATTAACCAGTTATTAGAAGCTAAGTTAAAATATGACGCTGATATTGAAAGCGGAAAAGGTCAGCTTTCGGACGATCCACTCCGCAATCAGATTTATCACCTTGTAGTCTGCGCCGCCGTAGTCGCCCGTACCTGCATAGCCGCAGGTATGTCTGAGGAAACCGCATATACTCTCAGCGACATATACATAAGGCGAGCAGATATATGCACATCGATTGAACAGGTTATAGAGCTTAATAACGAAATGGTAATGGATTATGCCGTCCGTATGCAACGGCTAAGACGTGCGAAACGGCTCTCAGTGCCGGTTCGCACCGCTATAAAGATGATTTCCGAGAACACAGGAAAGCGCCTTACCGTACAGCAGATAGCCGATGAAGCAGGCTATGACCGCTCCCATCTGCACCGCCTTTTCAAAGCTGAGATCGGTATGGGCATCCACGAGTACATCAATGCCTCCCGTATAAATGCCGCAAAAGGTATGCTTAAGGATGGCACTCACACCATAGCTGACATCGCATCATTACTGGGTTTCTCGTCACAGAGCCATTTCTGCCGTGCGTTCAGCGAGGCGGTCGGCGTTACCCCGAAGGAATACAAGAACGGTAAGCTGCCTTGACATAATTTACAAATATTTCCGCTATATGCAGACAAAATTGCAACACATTTTCCTTTTTCTATTGAATTTTACTTGTGGATTTGTTATAATTAGCTTATGCGGATTAAATTCCGCCATAATCAAGATTAAATTTAGCTAAAATGAAAGGATTTTTTCAATGAAAAGAACGCTTGCGGCAATTTTAGCCGTGTCAATGATACTGTCAGTGACAGCCTGCAATGACAGCACCGCATCAGGAAACGGGGATAATTCCGGCAATACCGCCTCATCTGCAACCGACGATGGAAACACAGAGCAGAAGCTCCGCTCAAATCCCATTGCTGTCGACGCTGACGGCAACATAGATATGGATGTTGCGTTAAAGTACGAAACCGATGTTGACGCACTTATCAAGAAGCTCGAAGCAAAGACCCCGGACGGCTCCAAGCCTGTATCCGAGAACACAAACGAAGAAACATTGGAGCTTTTCAACTACCTTAAGAGCGTCTACGGAAAGCAGATTATCGCAGGTCAGCAGTATTCCGACGCAAGCCAGTTTGAGAATATAATGTACTACAATACAACAGGCGATATGCCTGCTATCATGGGCTTTGACTTCCTTTACGCTCAGGGTACGGACACGCCCGATTACACACAGATTGAAGAAGCGATAAAGTGGCACAACGAGCAGAACGGCATCGTTGCTTTCTGCTGGCACTGGAAGGTTCCCGTTGATATGAGCGACAAAAGCGTCAAAGGCACAGCGTTCTACAGCGATGAGATACGGGACTTCAGCCTTGAAAAAGCCGTAACTCCAGGCACCGATGAATATAAGGTAATAATCAAGGATATTGATACTATTGCACTTTATTTACAGCGCCTTGAAACAGCCGGCGTTCCTGTTATATGGCGACCTCTGCACGAGGCAAGCGGCGCTTGGTTCTGGTGGGGTGTTAAGGACAGGGATACCTATGATAAACAGCTTTATCAGAAGCTATGGTATATATTATATGACCGCCTTGAAAATTACCACAAGCTGACAAATCTTATCTGGGTATGGAACGGTCAGTCGAAAAAAGCAACGGTCAACGCTAACACCTATGATATAGGCGGTATGGACGTATACCCGACCTCAGAGGATCACTCGGCGCAGATTGCTTCATACAACACGCTTTCCAAGTATACCGATAATATAGGAAAAATGTCCGCTCTGTCTGAGGTAGGATACATACCTGACCCCGAAGAAGTGTTCAAGGCTGACAGCAAAGTAAAATGGCTTTATTACGCTCCGTGGTGCAAGGAATTCGTATGCGCCTCAAACGGCTCGGGAGCTGTTATAACACAGCTTGGGGGCACTCCTTCGGTAAATACGGAACGTATGTCTGAGGAATTTCTCAAGAGCGTATATTCAAGCGAAAAGGTTATCACACTGAGCGAATTACCCGATTTTAAGGGTACGACAAAGAAAATACCAGAATTTATCAAAAGCTGGAAGTTCAACAATCCGAAACTGACGATCGAAAATGATAAGCTGACAGCTTACGAGCAGTAAAAGACGAGGTACTTAAATGACAACTGAGCTGACAACAAAAAACGCCAAAGCCGTAATAGCTTCAGAGGGCGCAGAGCTTAAGTCGCTTGTAATAGGCGGCAGAGAGATAATGTGGTGCGGCGACCCTGCTTTTTGGGGAAAGACTTCACCCGTGCTTTTTCCTGCGATAGGAAATGTAAAAAACAACAAGACCATAATTGACGGGAAGGAAATCTCTCTTACAAAGCACGGATTCGCCCGTGACAATACATTTACAACAGTAAGAAAAAACAGCAACTCGCTCATTCTGCAGTACAAGTACGCACCCGTGAAAAACGGCTATCCTTATAGCGTTGAGCTTAGCTTACAGTACAATCTGTTTGACGACAGGATAGAAATCTGCTACAGCGTTTTCAACCCCGGGTTTCACAGCATACCGTTCTGCATCGGAGCGCATCCTGCCATAGCCTGCGATGATCTTGACAACTGCACGCTGGTATTTGAAAAGCGTGAGAAAGCGTCGACTCCGGTTATGGATCTTGATACAAGGCTGTTCAGAAGCAAGGAACGCATACAGCGTCTTGACGGCTCGTCAAAGCTGCCGCTGAGCTACGATATGTTTGATAACGATGTGGTTTATTTCGATAACATAAAGTCAAGAGCCGTAAAGCTCGTTCAGGGCAAAAAGACGCTTGCCTGCATAGCATTTGAGGGCTTCGAAACGCTCGGGCTGTGGACACCTGCGGGAAAACGTGCAGGATTCATCTGCATTGAGCCGTGGTGCGGCAGTGACGATTATGATGATGACAGCGGAATTTTCAAGGAAAAGAAGGGTATACAGATACTTGAAGGCAAAAAATTCGCAAGATACAAGATGGTTATCAGCGCACAGTAAGCTGTTGCCGTAATCTCTGCGGTTAAAGTCATAATGCCACAGAACTAAGCACAGGAATATGTTGCCGTAAGCAATTATATCGGACATTTTAAGCAGTACAGAGCATATCGGAACGGATAACCGATATGCTCTGTTTTTTCTGCCTGCGAAATCCGGCTTTACGGTGCTTTTACGCACAAAAAGCCCACGCACCGAAATGCGTGGGCTTTTGCTACATATTAATGTTATTTACCGTGAACAGAAATTACTTTCTCTTCTTAGCAACTACTACAGCGCCGGCTGCGAGAAGTGCAACGCCTGCAACTGCTGCAACGCCTTCAACACCTGTGTTTGTGTTGGGCTTTGTAGAATCGCCTGTTGTGGGAGCTGTTGTATCAGCGGGAGCTGTTGTGTCAGCGGGAGCTGTTGTGTCAGCGGGAGCAGGTGTAGGAGCGGGCTTAATGTTTCCACCTGTGATAGCGTCGATACCTGTGATTGTGAATGTAACATTCAGGCTATCATTGAAGAAGATGTCCGAAGTATTGAAAGGAGCATCCTTCGATGTGTCACCGAACTGGTTGTAAAGCTCGATACGGAGCTTGCCGTTATTTTCGATATCACCGAAGAGGATCTTGCTTGAATCAACAGCAACTTCTGTTGTTTCGCCGTCCGTAACCACTGAGATCTTAACGTCGGTTACGTTAACGCCCTTAGACTTAGCAAATGCCATCTTTTCAGCAGGTGTCATATTCGCATCAAAGCCTTCGCTGTTTCCGCCGATGCCTAAAGTTGTAGCGAGGTCAGGGATATCAACGTTGAATACTGCAGCGCCTTCGCACGCTGCAGGAAGCAGTGTTTCTTCGCCTGTTTCTTCATCAACACCGGTACCCTTGATGTTAGAGAGAGATACTGTGTATGTACCGTCCTTAGTAACTTCTGCAGTGCCTGATGTCCACTCTGTGACTGCGCCTGAATTAGGGTCCTCAAAATGACCGCTGGCATCCGCAATAAGTGCGGGATACCAGTTGCCTGATGCGTACATAACGAATGCATCATACTGTGCTGATGCTGCAACAGCCATTGTACCTGCTACTGATGTAGCAACAATGCCTGCCATAATTTTTCTTAACTTCATTTTAATGTCCTCCGTTAATTTCGTTTTGCGATTTCGCAAATATCTTTATTTGCTATCTAAATTATAAATGAAAACGATTTTATAATCAATAGGCAATGTTAACAAAGCAAATTCAATTTTTTGTTAGTTTTGCACAAACTGCACACAACATTTTCCACATATTTACCTATTGTAACATTGTTACACGGCTATTTAGCCGTAAATAAAGTAAATTTAAATAAAAATCGGTTGTATGCCGTAAGGGATAATCTATTTTAAATTTAAAAAGTATAAAACCGTAATTAAGAACTGAAGCAAAAGCGAAAAGCAAAAAAATTTAAAAAAGGTTTCAAAAAGGTATTGCAATTACGGCGGGAATAATGTAAAATATAATAGATAGAATATGGGGCTGAGAGATAAAAAATAAAAACGGCTTTCAGCGGCGGTATTTTTCCGCATAAACCCGATAAAATATACGGAGGTATTTTAAAATATGATCACAGCAGGCGATTTCAGAAACGGTATGACCTTTGAAGAGGACGGCAACGTAATGCAGATCATTGAGTTCCAGCACGTAAAGCCCGGTAAAGGTGCCGCTTTCGTCAGAACCAAGATCAGAAACGTAATTACCGGCTCGGTAGTTGAAAAGTCCTACAACCCCACAGCTAAGTTCCCCACAGCTTATGTTGAAAGAAAAGACATGGAGTACACCTATAATGACGGCGATCTCTATCACTTCATGGATTCAGAGACATACGAGGACGTGCCGATAAACAAGGCAGAGCTTTCGGACAACTTCAAGTTCGTAAAGGAAAATATGGTATGTAAAGTTCTTTCATATAAGGGCAAGGTTTTCGGTGTAGAGCCTCCCAACTTTGTAGAGCTTGAAATCACAGATACAGACCCCGGCTTCAGAGGCGATACAGCTACAAACGTAACTAAGCCCGCTACTCTTGAAACAGGCGCTGAAATCCGTGTTCCTCTGTTCGTTGAAATCGGAGATATAATCCGTATCGATACAAGAACAGGCGAATATATGGAGCGTGTAACAAACAAGTAATCATATAACGGTTGCTTGAAGTAATTGCAGACAGTAAAAGGAGGATTTTTACTATGACAGTTGCAGAAAAGGTATCATACATCAAGGGACTTGCAGAAGGTCTGGGTGTTGATGATTCAACTAAGGAAGGCAAAGTGCTTGCAGCTATCGTTGACGTTCTTGACGATATTGCACTGACACTGGGCGATATTGACGAAGAACTGAACGATGTTGCAGACGTTATGACCGACATGGAAGAAAGCGTTGACTGCCTTGAAGATGTCGTTTACGGTGATGAAGAAGACGATTACGATGATTGTGATTGTGACGAATGCTGCGATGAGGACGATTACGACTACGATATGTACGAAGTAACCTGCCCTAACTGCGGAAACACTATCACAGTTGATTTCGACGTTATTCAGTCGGGTGAGATTCCCTGCCCTAACTGCGGAGAAAATCTTGAATTTGATCTCAGCTGCTTAGAGGACGAGGAATGCGACTGCGGTTGCCACCACGATTAATTAAAAGCGATCTGAACCGCCGGACCGTTCCGGCGGTTTTGTTTTGTTCAAAAACGGACTGATTTACTCTTTTAAGGCAATACCGCATAATTATTGTCGTGCGATTGCTTAGTAGATTTTTCGTCAGATTGTATAAATTGAGTGCGGGCAGGCTGACGCCTGTCAAGCGAAATTTGTGCAAGATGGCGGAAAATATGCAAGCTTAGCGTGCGGCAAAGGCGACAGCCGTTAATTGTGCGGTTTTGCCTTGATATCCGCCTTGATTTTTGAATGCGATAGTGGTATACTATCAAATAACAAATAAAGCCGGATAAAGCGCAGAATAAACGGCTTTCGCCGATTGAAAGGAAACGATTTTATGAGCGAATGTACTCACGATTGCAGTTCATGTTCACAGAACTGCGGTGAAAGAACGACACCTCAGAGCTTTCTTGAAAAGCCCCACGAGCTGTCACATATAAAGAAGGTTATAGGAATTGTCAGCGGTAAGGGCGGCGTAGGTAAGTCTATGGTCACATCTCTCCTTGCCGTAGCTATGCAGAGAAAAGGCTTCAAGACGGCAGTTCTTGACGCAGATATAACGGGTCCGTCTATCCCGAAGGCGTTCGGTCTTCACGGAAAAGCAACCGGCGACAACAACGGCATCTACCCCGTTATGACAAAGACCGGTATTGAGGTCATGTCTGTTAACCTGCTTCTGCCCGATGAAACCGACCCTGTTGTATGGAGAGGTCCTGTTATCGCAAATACCGTAAAGCAGTTCTGGACTGACGTAATCTGGAACGATGTTGATTATATGTTTGTTGATATGCCTCCCGGAACGGGCGATGTACCGCTTACCGTGTTCCAGTCACTTCCCGTTGACGGAATTATTGTTGTAACCTCTCCTCAGGAGCTGGTTTCGATGATTGTCGGCAAGGCTGTTAAAATGGCTGAAATGATGGACGTTTCCGTACTCGGTATAGTTGAAAATATGTCATATTTCGAATGCCCCGACTGCAAGTCACGTCACAGCATATTCGGTGAAAGTCATATAGACGAAGTTGCCGCAAAATACGGCATAAAGAATATAGCAAGAATGCCTATCAACCCGAAATTAGCCGCCGCCTGTGATAAGGGTCTTATCGAGCTTTATGACGGAAATTGGCTTGACGAAACAACCGATATGCTCGAAAAGCTGTAATTGATACCTCTGACCGCAGATATATTCTGCGGTTTTGAACATCCGTATTGTCAACCTTACAATCTGCAGGGTGACAGCGAAAGGTAAAAACTTATTATGAAATTGAAAGAACAAGTCCTGCTTATACTTATGAGCAGTAAAGGGAAATTCGTTTCCGGCGAAGAAATTTCAAAACAGCTTTACGTCAGTCGTAACGCTGTCTGGAAAGCCATCAACTCTTTAAGGGCGGACGGGTTTATAATTGATGCAGCACAGAACAAGGGCTATCTGCTTTCGGGCGGCGAAACGGACGATTTCACACGCTACGGTATTTTGCGCATAAAGCAGCTGCTTAAAAAATCTGCCGCCGACGCCGATATTACGATAAAGGATACTGTCACATCCACAAATACCCTGCTCCGCATATCCGCCGAAAACGGCGCACCAAGCAAAACCGTTCTTATCGCAAACGAGCAGACCGAAGGCAGAGGCAGACACGGAAAGAGCTTCTACTCGCCTGCCGACACAGGCATTTATATGTCTGTGCTTCTCCGCCCCGATTTCAAAGCCGACAAAGCGTTCTTCATTACCGCAGGTGCGGCTGTATCGGTTGTAAGAGCCATCAAAAAGGTATGCGGAATAAAAGCCGGTATCAAGTGGATAAACGATATAATGCTGAACGGCAAAAAAATCTGCGGTATCCTCACTGAAGCGGTCACCGACTTTGAAAGCGGAAGCCTGCAATATGCCGTAATGGGACTCGGTATCAATATCAGCCGTCCGAAAGGCGGTTTCCCGTCCGAGATTTCCGATATTGCCTCAAGCCTTTATTCTGAAGAAGCGGCAGGAAACGAGCTGAAATGCGCTCTTGCCGCCGAAATACTGAACAACTTCTTCGATATATGCGAACGTATGTCTGTTGAAAAGCTGACAGAAGAATACAAAAGCTATTCGGTCGTGCTTGGAAAGCGGATAAAGGTCATATCGTCAAATGCGGAATATTACGCTGCCGCCGTTGACATTGATAAAAATGCAAGATTGATAGTAAGAGATGAAAACGGGGATATGCACACGTTGTCATCTGCAGAAGTTTCCGTCAGAGAGGGTCAGATATAATTATGAACAAACTGCTTAATCATCTGCGTATCCGCAGTGAAAGGCTCTACATAACGCTTAAAACATTTTTCAAGTGGCTTTTGCTGTCGGGGATAACGGGCATTTGCTGTGGCGTTATCGGCTCGCTGTTCCATCTTTGCATGGAGTTTGCGACAGAATTCCGCACAGGGCATTCATTTATGGTATACTTTCTGCCCGTCGCAGGTCTTGTAATAGTTTTCCTCTACAGTATCTGCGGTCTGAAAAACGACCCAGGCACCAATATAATAATCACCTCAATCAGAACCGAGGGAAAAATACCGGTCAGAATGGCTCCTCTTATTTTTATATCCGCCTTTATCACTCATCTGTTCGGAGGTTCGGCAGGTCGTGAAGGTGCGGCGCTCCAGATAGGCGGAGGGCTGTCGGCGGAAATAGCAAGAATTCTCAAGATGGATGAACGCAACGGCAATCTTCTGGTAATGTGCGGAATGAGCGGACTTTTTTCGGCACTGTTCGGTACTCCTGTCACTGCAACATTCTTCGCTATGGAGGTTATCAGCGTAGGAGTGTTTTATTACTCGGCTATTGTGCCGTGCTTTTTCTCTGCGGCGGTTGCGCTGGGAATATCGCACCTGTTCGGAATAGTGCCGGTAACATATAAAGTAGTGATACCGGATATTTCCGTTATGAACATAGCGTTTGCAATGATACTAGGCGTAGGCACAGCATTGCTAAGCATTGTCTTCTGCTATTCGCTCCATAAGCTGTCAAAGCTGTTATCGGCAAAAATCAAGAACAACTATATCAGAATTTTCGTATGCGGCTGTGCGATAGTAATACTGACCGCCGTATTCGGAACGGATTACAACGGAGCGGGAATGAATATCATTGCTGACGCTATGTCAGGCACTACACGCCCCGAAGCATTCGCACTGAAGCTGTTATTCACTGTGATAACCATTGCAGGCGGCTACAAGGGCGGAGAGATAGTTCCGTCATTTTTCATAGGCGCTACATTCGGAAATCTGTTCGGAACACTGGTCGGTCTGCCGCCTCAGTTCACTGCCGCACTCGGACTTGTTTCGCTGTTCTGCGGCGTGGTAAACTGCCCTGTAACCTCGCTTTTACTCAGCATTGAGCTTTTCGGCGGAGAGGGCATAATATTCTTTGCCGCCGCCTGCTCGGTAAGCTACATTTTATCGGGCTACTACGGACTTTACACAGGTCAGAAGATAATGTACTCAAAACTGCACAGCAAGTACATCAACAGGCATACAAAATAACAGCGGCAAGCTGAGCAACGATAAATATGTGCAGAATAAACAATTTCACGGTATGATTTTTATTGCAGTTGTGAAAACTGCCGTGGAAAATGCTTCAGTTATTTGACTTTACTCTTATAATGTGGTATGATTTAGTAATAACATACAACATAACAAATCCGGGAGGACAGGCTAATGTCAGCTAAAAAGGATATATCAAAAGAATTTGACAAAATCTCCGACGGTGCAAAGCAGGTGCAGAAAAAGCGTAAATCGCTCACAGGCAGGATATTCAAATGGATGTGTCTTGCGGTAGGCGGCTCGCTCCTTATCGTCGGCGGTGTGAATATAGGCATAAACTACAACTTTTTACAGGAGTCGCTGAAAAATCAGCTGACCGAGGTTGCGGATATGTCTTCGAATACTGTTTCCAATCAGCTAAGCTCCATCACTGCGGAGCTGCAGCAGATTGCGTATGATTCGGGATTTGACGATCTGACGGATACGGGTACTCTTTCCGCAAAGTGTATCTCGATACTTTCAAAGAACCCTATGCTGACCGATATAAAGATCGTGAATACAGACGGCAAGTGTTTCTATTCCGAAACGCTTGATTACTCGGAAAACGAGAGCTTCAAAAAAGCTGTGGAAACCAAAAAAACAGCACAGGGTGAGCCTTATGCCGCAAAGGATCTGAAGCACGTTCTTATGAACGTTGCGATACCTATGTTCGACAGTGACAATACAACGCTCAGAAGCGTACTTATGGCGTGTGTTGATATGAACACATTCTCAGCCGTTATAGGTCAGACGAAAATAGGCGAAACAGGCTATACCATGGCGATAGACCAGACGGGTACGATAATTGCGTATCCCGATGAAACCAAGCTGACAGAGCGTATAAACTACAAGACGCTTGCTCAGGCGGACAGCTCATATCAGGGCATAGCGGACTGCATAAGCAATGCCATAAAAGGCGAAAAAGGCTTTGCGGAGGTTACGCTTGACGGCGTGGATAAATATGTAACCTATGCTCCTATTGCGAATACGGAAGGATGGAGCTGTCTTGTTGTCGCTACCCCGTCTGAATACACAGACAGCTTAAAGATGTCGCTGTATATAGGAACTGCGGTAGCTGTTATCTGCTTTGTCATATCGGTACTGGTAATCCTCACGATAGTCAAGAAGGTAATCAAGCCCGTCAAGCTCTGCTCTGACAGGATAGTGACGCTTTCACAGGGAGATCTTCATGCCGAGCCGCTCGACTTCGGCAAAAATATCGACAATGAAATAAGTCAGCTCAGCGAAAGCACGAATCAGATAACAACACAGATAAACGCAATTATCACAGACCTTGACAATATGCTCGCCGCACTCGGAAACGGCGATCTTACATATTCTCCCGCCGATGTTTATATTGGTGATTTTGCAAAGCTGAGAGCTTCATACGAAAGAATAATGCTCTCGCTCAACAAGACAATGAGCGGTATCAGCACAGCAGGCGTTCAGGTATCGAACGGTGCGGAGCAGGTATCATCTGCCGCCGCAAATCTTTCGGAGGGTGCTACAAGGCAGGCGGCTTCTGTGGAAGAACTTTCCGCTTCGCTTGCGGAAGTATCCGAAAAGGTAAACCGCAATGCCGCAAGAGCCGGCGACGCAGCCAAGAATTCCGAACAAGCCGCAAAGCTTGTTGATTCGGGAAATGAGAAGATGAATATTCTGCTTGAGGCTACGCACAAGATAGACGATACTTCAAAGCAGATAGCAAATATCATAAAAGCCATCGACGATATTTCGTTCCAGACGAATATTCTTGCACTCAATGCCGCCGTTGAAGCGGCAAGAGCGGGAGAAGCCGGCAAGGGTTTTGCCGTAGTTGCAGACGAGGTAAGAAATCTTGCAGGCAAGGTTGCACAGGCGGCAAGCGATACAACAACGCTTATCGGAGATTCTATGAAGGCGGTAGAGGACGGTACAGCAATCGCAAACGATACGGCGCAAACGCTTGCTCTTATCGTTGAAACTACCACGCAGACGGCTGATCTGATTGAGGATATTTCAACAGCCTGCGAAGAACAGGCAACAGCTATATCTCAGATAACAGCAGGTGTCGATCAGATTTCCTCCGTTGTACAGACAAACTCCGCTACAAGCGAAGAATGCGCCGCATCGGCAGAAGAATTATCTTCACAGGCGACTATCCTTGACGGTATGGTAAACAAATTCAAATTAAGCCAAAAGGCAATTGCGGAAGAACCTGTGAAAGCCGCAGGCAAGGCTTCCGAAAGCGAGAAAACAGCTTCGGCGAAACCTGAAAAAGCAGATAGGCCGGAAGCTAAAAAGCCGTCCGAGCCAAAGCGTGACAAGGAAAAAACGGTAAAAAGCAAGCAGGAAATAAAGAAAACCACTGCGGAGGCTAAAGAAATAAAAGCCGAGAAGCCTGCTGTCGCAAGCAAGCCTGCGGATATAATCACAGATAAAAAGGCACCTGAAAGCAAGCCGCTTGCAAGTATGCCGATAAAGAAAAACGAAAGCAAGCCTGTTGCGAATACGCAGATAAAGAAAAACGAAAGCAAGCCTGTTGCGAATACGCAGATAAAGCAAAACGAAAGCAAGCCTGTTGCAAATACGCAGATAAAGAAAAACGAAAGCACAGCCGAAAACAAGAAGAAAAACAGTGAATCGGCAATAAAAGCCATATCTGCCGACTTCAAAACGGAGGCTCCTGCACAAAAGAAAACGAAAGCTATAGGAATCACGCATTTTGACACGGCTGTAAATTCTGAAAATGAGTTTACAGAGGACGCAAACGATAAATATTAAGAATTGAGGTGCCGTTTTTGCGGCACCTCGGTTGGTATAAAAAGTCTT
>OLNO01002366.1_pt1 | contig 12855 bp, 9 predicted proteins | sample 1672861 | NCBI WGS metagenome assembly OLNO01 (sample SAMEA3136731, study PRJEB25190) | human gut metagenome | reverse complement strand
TTGCCACGATGACTCGGATACGGCCGGCGTCCTTCTCGGAGCGGTCATACCAGGCGGACAGCTCGTAACCGCCGTCCTTCACCCGGTCCAGGGAGGACAGGTAGTAGTCGCCGCCCCTGTACTCATAGACCAGCACGTTGTCGGACATGAGGTAGGTCCGGTTGCCGGCCGTGACAGTGTTGCCGCTGACGCGGGCAGCCTCCACCTCGGTCAGCTGCCGGATCTTATCGGGGGCCTGGACATTGCCCATCACCACCACAGGGCCCTTCTTCACGCCGTACTTGACGCTCATTCCGGGCAGGGATACGGTCTCGCCCGCCAGATCCATGGTGTAACTCACGATGACGCTGACGCCGCCCTCCGGGCTGCTGTCCACCACATCAGTCATGATGCCGTAGCTGTGCATATCGCCGGTGGCGTCCTTCAGGATCAGCTTTGTGATCTCACCCGCACCGTTCAGGGTGTAGTAGCGCACCATATCGGTGGTCACGTTCAGCCCCGCCAGACGCTCGGGATAGATCCTTACGCCGGTGCCCTCATAGGTGTCCAGGATCTCCACGCCGTCTGCGAAGGGATAACTGCCCAGTTTGGAGGCGTCGGAGGACACCTTGCCGGAGAGCTTGCCGGTCTCGCTCAGCCGCTTGAGGGACACGGAGCCGTCCTCACTGCTGATGACCACCTGGACCAGGTTGCCCAGCTTGAAGTAGTCGGTGGTCCACTGATAGCTGTATGTGCGGCCGTCGGTGGCCAGGATGGTCACAGTGTCAGCGGTGTAGGAGGAATTGGCCCCGGAGCCGGAGTAGGTGCCGCGGCTCAGGTTAGTGACGATGCCGATCTTGCTGCCGTCCTGAGAGGCGGAGGCGGCGGCCACAGCGGCCACGCCGCCGTTCCGGCCCAGCAGCAGGGTGACGGTGTCCCCCACCTGATAGCTACCCAGGTCGGACAGCTCGTAGGCGGCGGAGGCTGTCTCGATCTCATAGGTCTGGCCTGCCACCTTCACGGATGTGGGGTTGGAGGGGGTGGGGCTCAGTTCCTGGATCGTGCCGGCCACCCGGTCGGTGTACACCCACAGGGTCTGCATGGACTCACTCCAGTAGACGATGTCGTTGTTCTGGATGGACTTGGCGGAGGAGGCGGCGCCGTCCCGGTACACCCGGGCGCTGTCCACATCGAAGGGGACGGACTGCTGCCAGCTGCCGGCCGCCACCACCGGGCCCTCCATCACGCCGTTGACCAGGGCCACCCGGTCCACCTCACCGGCGGCGTTGAGTGAGTAGCCCAGCTTGTTAATATAGGGGGTGCCCTCCTTGGTGTTGGTGGAGAGCAGGTTATAAAACAGATACAGGGTATCCTGCCGGGTCAGCACGTCGGTGGACTTCTGGGCGGTGACACCCCGGTCCAGCTTTAGGTTGCGGTACATGGCCAGCTGGCCGGTGGGATAGGCCCCAGAGAAGTCCTCTGCGGTGTAGCCCAGCAGCTTGAGGACGATGGTAGCGCCCTCCGCCAGGGTGATCTGGTTGGAGGGGCGGAAGGTCCCATCCAGATAGCCGGAGATCAGCCCGGCCTGCACCCCCGCCTGGACATAGCCGGCGGCCCAGTGGGTCCGGGGCACGTCGGGGTAGGGCGAGGTGGATGCCTCCCCCACCTGATCCCCGGTGCCGGTGGCGTTGACCGCCATGGTGATAAACTCGGCCCGGGTGACCCGGCGGTTCAGGTGGAACTCACCGCTCTCATCGCCCACCATGATGCCCAGGGCGTTGATGACCTGGATGGCCTCCTCTGTGGAGACTGTGGACGCGGCAGCCGCTCCTGCCGGCAGGACCATCAGGCCCAGCAGCAGCACTGCCGCCAGCAGGCCGGAGCAAAATCGTCTGATTTTCATCTGTGCTTCTCCTCCTTATTCATAGCGCAGGGCGTCGATGGGGTTCAGGGCGGCCGCCTTTTTTGCCGGCAGATAGCCGAACAGGATGCCGATGCCCACGGACACGCCGAAAGCCACGGCCACCGAGCTCAGGTTAGGCACCGCACTGAAGGTGCTCCCGCCGCCCATACTGCTGGTCATCATGCCTCCAATGAGGGAACCGGCCAAACTGGCCAGACCGATCCCCACCAGGATGCCCAGCACCCCGCCGATGGCTGAGGTGGTGCCGGCCTCAATGATGAACTGCCCGCGGATATCCTTCCGCTTGGCGCCCAGGGACTTGCGGATGCCGATCTCCCGGGTGCGCTCGGTGACGGAGACCAGCATGATATTCATAATGCCGATGCCGCCCACCAGCAGAGAGATGGCGGCGATGGCCACCAGCACCGCCATCATGGTGCCCATCATGGCGTTCATGGCGTCCATCATCTCGGCGGAGGTCATGACAAAGTAGTAGTCGCTGCTCTGGAAGGTCTTGTACAGCCGGTTCTCGATGATGCCCTTGGCCGTTGCAGCTGTGTCCTTGCTGGTGCTGGTGAACATGTATATGCTGGCGTCCGCGCTCCCGCTCAGGCGCAGGGCGGTGGTGTAGGGGAGGTATATGATGTCGTCCCCGCTCCCCTCGCTCATGTCGCTGTTCTTCTCCAGCACACCGATAACGGTAAAGTGCTCCCCGCCGATGGACAGCTGCTTGCCCAGGGCGTCGCCCTGGAAGGCCTCTTCCTCCAGATAAGCGCCGATGACGCATACGTTCTGGTAGCGGGCAGCGTCGATGTAGGAGATAAATCGGCCTTTGCCCAGGTTCTGGCCGCTCATGGTGGCCCCCCTCTCGTTGAGGAAGGTCTCACCCACACCATAAATGCTGGTGCGCTCAAAATCCTCGCTCCCCTGCCGCACCGCCAGCTGAGCGGAGACATAGGGGGTCACGCCGGAGATGTACTGGGGATATTTATCCACCAGTTCATACATATCGTCTGGGTCCACCGAACGGGAGTCCCCCCCGTACATAAACAATTGGACCTGGACCAGATTGGCGCCCAGCTTCTCAAACTGCTCGTTCATCATATTCTGCATGCCGTTGCCCAGGCTGGTGATAACGATGACGGCACCCACGCCGATGATGATGCCCAGCATGGTGAGCAGAGCCCGCATCTTGCTGGTCATCAGGGACTTCAGGGCCAGGCGGAAGGACTGTCCAAAGTTCATGCGCCCGCCTCCTGTTCCGCCGGGGAGGCGTCCGAAAATCCGCCTGCCGCCGGCTCGTCCTGCTCCATCTCCTCGGGCCGCACCACGGCCCTGGGGTCATGGGCATCGCCGTCGTAGATGATCTTTCCGTCCTGGAGGCGGACGATGCGGTCCGCCTTCACCGCGATGGAGTTGTCATGGGTGATGAGGACCACAGTGTCCCCCTCCCGGTTCAGCTTTTTCAGAAAGCCCAGCACCTCCCGACCGGTGCGGGAGTCCAGTGCGCCGGTGGGCTCGTCAGCCAGGATGACCGACGGGCTGCCCGCCAGGGCCCGGGCGATGGACACCCGCTGCTGCTGGCCGCCGGAGAGCTGGGAGGGCAGGTTCCTGCACTTGTCCGCCAGCCCTACCCGCTGGAGGGAGGCCATGGCTCGCTCCTTCCGCTCCGAGGCGTCCACCCCGGCATAGAGCAGGGGGAGCTCCACGTTTTCCAGCACGTTCAGCTTGGGGATCAGGTTATACTGCTGGAAGATGAAGCCCAGCATTTTGTTGCGGATCTCGGCCTGCTGGTCGTCGTCCATGGTAGACACGTCGATCCCGCCCAGATGATAGGTCCCTGAGGTAGGCACGTCCAGACAGCCGATGATATTCATGGCCGTGGACTTTCCCGAGCCGGAGGAGCCCACGATGGCCACGAACTCCCCCTGGTCGATGGTCAGGCTGACGCCGTCCAAGGCATGGACGGTCTCCTCTCCCATCTGGTAGATCTTGTAGACGTTCTTTAATTCGATCAGGTGTTCCATACGCTCAGCCACCCACGCCCATCATCATGGCCATAGCGTTGGAGGCGATATTCTGAACATAGACCGTCTCGCCCTCCTCCAGGCCGTCCAGGATCTCGATGTACTCGCTGCTGCTGCGGCCCAGGGTGACAGGGCGCTCCTCCAGCTTGGTGGGGTCCACCAGATTGCCGCTCTCATCCAGGGCGCCCTGACCGGCCACCAGCACGGTGTTGCCCCGCTGGACCGCCTCTACCGGCACGCACAGCACATTGCCCGCGTCCTCCACCAGCACCTCGGCAGACACGTTCATGCCCGGCTTCAGCTCCTCTGGTGTGCCCTCCACCACCACGGTGACCGGGTAGGTGGTGCGGCCATTGGCCGTGGTGCCGTTGATGTTGATCTTGTCCACATAGCCCTTGAAGGTCATACCCTCCAGAGCGTCGGCGGTGATCTCTACCTCCTGGCCCACCTGAATGTTGTTGATGTCCAGCTCATTCACCTTCATTTCAAAGGTCAGGGTGGACATGTCATACAGCACTGCCAGGTTCCCTCCCGCGGAGGTCACCGCGGAGCTGTCCACGTTGTCGCCGGCCTTGAAGTTTTTCTCGATAACGGTGCCGGAGATGGGGGCGGTGATCTCATAGTTCTCCAGGGCCTGGAGCCGGCTGTCCAGGGCCAGCTTGGCGTTCTCCACGCCGATGCGGGCGTTCTCCAGGGTGGTCTCCGCGGCAGTACCGCCGATGGTGGCCAGCACAGTGCCGTAGGACACCGGACTTCCGGAGGGGACATGGAGGGCGGTGATCTCCCCCGCTGTCTGTGCCACCACGGTCTGGCCGGTGCTTTGGCTGAAGGTGCCGCTTCCGGCGCAGGCCACGCTGCCCACCACAGCGGTGGCGGCGGTGGTGCCGGTCAGTCCGCCGGGATTGCTCACCCGGAACTTTACCTGACGGATCAAGGCGCCTCCGGCACCCACCTCGTCGGCGCCGGAGATGCTCTCGATGGTGCCGGTCACTGTCTCCATCGTCCCTTCAATGGTCAGTGTGCCCGTCTGGCCCACGTACAGCCCCGCGGCGTCTGCGCTGTGGAAGGGGATCTCCACCGTCATGGTGGTGTTGTCCCCCACGTCCGCGATGGGGTCGCCCACCGCCACCGGGTCGCCCACGCTGACATAGAGCTTCTGCACGATGCCGCTGGCAGTGGAGTAGGGGTTCACGCTCTCCTGAGCGGTGCGGTAACCCAGCTCCGCCTGCGCTACGCTCAGCTGGGCCTGCTGCACCGCGTTCTGAGCATCCTCTGCGTCAAAACGGTAGAGCAGAGCGCCCTTCTCTACCCAGTCGCCCTCCTCAAAGGGAGCCTCCACGATCTCCCCGTTGACCAGGGCGGAGACCTTGTAGGAGTCGATGGGCGTGATGGTCCCGGTGCTGGACACGGAGATCCTCAGGTCCTGCCGCTGGGCTGTCTCAGGCAGATAGGTGCCCGCCACGAACTGCTGGCCGGCGCTCATCATGGGCCGGATAAAAATCAGGAAAATGGCCGCCAGCACTACCACCGCGATAATCAGTCGCTTGAGCCATTTTTTCTTCTTTTTGGGCACCTTAAGCTTGGGCGGTTCCTTTTTGCCCGGTGCCTGGACCGCCTCTTCCGTTTTTACCTGTGTTGCTTCCATACCTTGAATCTCCTTTATGTCTTGGTCGCGGACGGGGCTGCTGTCCCCCGTCTCAAAATGTCCAGCTGGGCGCACAGCCGCGCCCGGGCCGGACCGCTGTCCTCTTCAAAGATCGCCTGTGTCATGGCAGTGGCCGAGATGTATATCAGGATCCGGAAGATGTCCATCAAGTCCTCTTCCCCCCGCAGGTCCAGCCTGTCCCGGTCCACCCGCCGCTCCAGCCACTCCCCCAGGTCCGGCCGATCCAGCGGGCTCAGCCGCAGGCCCAGGCGCATGTCCGAGTTCCGGCTGAGCATCCTGGCCAGCCCGGCCCAGTGCTTCCGCTGGGCCCGCAGATCATCGAACAGGGCGGGCAGCGCCCCGAGCAGATCGCCTCCCTGCTCCTCCAGCACCCGCTCCAGCCGCTGGAGCAGCCCGTCCTGATACCGCTTCAGGAGGTAGTGGAACAGCTCCTCCTTGTCACGAAAGTACATGTAAAAGCTGCCTCGGGGAATCCCCGCTGCCCGGATCATCCGATTGATAGACGCCTCAGCATAGGGCACACGGGCAAACTCCTCCTCAGCGGCCAACAGCAGCCGCTCCCGCTTCTCCGCGGGCAGGTGGAAGAAGGTCTTGCTGGGCATTCCCGTCCCGCCTCCTCACATGACAAGTTGTCACACAGTATAGTCCCCCTTCATTTTTCTGTCAATCGCCCCCCTCTAGGTTTCAAAAAATGTTCACAATCCTTCTCTGCCGTACGGGCTGCAGCGGACGGATATTCCGTCCCCCCGCCCCAGTCTCTGTCAGAGGCCCCATATGCTTTTCTTTTTTACCATATCAGAGAATCTTTAAGTACAGTACATAAGAAAAATTAAAATTTTCTTAAACCGGCTCCTCCGCTGCATCTGCCTGAGTCCTGACTTTACACCTTCCCCCAGGGGGAAGGTCAAGCAAAATCTGTGGCTGGCCCACATTTTGTCCACTGGATAAGCCTTTTCATTTTAATTCCTATTTTTTAAGAAGTCAATAATATTTTCTTTTTTACTAAGAATAACCAGAGGGATCGTCCTGTTCTGCATTAAAATAGGGGCAAAAGGAGCGTCAGAGCTATGGAAGAACTCGGATACGCCCTGCGGCTGGCGCGGGAGCGCAGGGGCTTGACCCAGACCCAGGTGATGAACCTCACCGGCATCAACAACAAAACGCTCTCCGGCTATGAGAACAACATCGCGGAGCCGGACCTTCAGACCCTGACCACCCTGCTGCGGCTCTACCGGGTGTCGGCGGACCGGCTGCTCCACCTGCCCGTCTCCGCTCAGGAGCTCCCCGCCGATGAGGTCAGGCTCCTTACCCTGTACCGTGCCTTTCCAGAGGAGCAGCGGCAGCAGGCCGAAAAAGGCCATCGACGAGAACTGTTCCCAGCAGACCTGCTGGATCATCGCCGCCGTGCGGACAAGCTCCCAGAGATACCAGAACAGGAAGGCGGCGCAGCAGCAGTTACCGACAAAGCCCGGACGGCGCAGGCGGGCGGCATTCCATGAAACGAGCACCGCAAGGAGCATCAAGACCGCTGCCGCCAGCACATTCCCCAGCAGGGCGGCGCGGACAGAGCCGCTCTGCCCTGCCCTGAGAATGACGCGGCCCAGCTCTGCTGCCGCAGTGCTGAGGGCCAGCGTCCGGGCTGAAAACCCCTCTCTCTGCTGCATTTAAGACCCCCTCCTTTTCCAGATGGCGAATGGGCGGCGGGACAGCGCCCGGTAGTTGCGGCGGATGATACCATCCCCCGAAAAGACAACGCTCGAAAGGTAGGGCACCCCCATCGCGGAGAGGGACGTCAGCGCCGCCAGAACCCCCAGAGCCGCGCACACCAGCCCCACCGGCCCGGCCAGACCCGCCGCCAGCGTGACGCCCAGCCGCAGCAGGGTGGCAGGCTCGTACAGCGAGGGGGTAACGAAGACGGAGATGGCCGTGATGCTGGCCACGAGGATGACCGGTGTGCTCATCAACCCGGCCCCGACGGCGGCATCGCCGATGATAAGCGCCGCTACAAGACTCACCGAGTGGCCCAGCGTCTGGGGCATCCGAAGCCCTGCCTCCCGGATGATCTCCAGCAGGAGAATGACCAGCAGCATCTCCGCGAACAGCGGAAGCGGCGTGGCCTTTTCCGCCGCCTCGATTTTATAGAGCAGCTGAGGCGGGATAAGCTCGGGCAGGTAGACTGCGAGACAGACGAAGACCCCCGGCAGGAAGATGCTGAGGTAGAACGAACCATATTTCAGGATGCGCAGGAAGGACGAAAAGAGCGCCGTAGTCGCGTAGTCGTCGAGGCAGTCGAAATTTTCGCAGAAGAGGGAGGGCAGCACCAGCGCCGAGGGACTGCCGTTGACTAAAACAACGATCTTCCCCTCGCAGAGCTTTGCCGCGGCGGAAGCCGGGCGCTCGGTGTAGCTCACCGGAGCGAACAGTCGACATCTGGCCGGGAAAAGCCACGGCACGAAGTAACTGGAATCCAGCAAAAGCTCCGGCTTTGCCTCTTGGAGGGTCCGGCGCACCCGGGCCACCGCCTGCCTGCTGGCTCTGTCCCTGCAATAGCAGATGGCGTACTCGGTCTTCATGGCACAGTCGGCCTGTGCCGTCTCCATCACGAGGGTGTCGGTGCGGATAAGGCGGCGCAGCAGGCTCAGATTGACCCGCAGAAGGTCGGCGAAGCCCTCCCGGGAGCCGCGCAGGTTTCCTTCTCCGGAGGGTTCCTCCACCGACCGGGACTTGAGGCCCTGCACCGAGAAGACGATGCCCTTTTTGCACCCATCCAGCAAAAGCACCGCCATGCCGGCGGTCAGGCGGCGGACGAGGTCCTCCATATCCTTGACCGGACTGTTCTCGGCGGGCAGACCGGAGTGGTGCATCAGAAGTTCATAGACCTGTGCGCCGCTGTGGGCCAGCTGCTCCGGCTCGAGGCCGGGCGTATGACGGGTGACAGCGTCCAGCAGGAGCGCCCAAAGCGCTTCGAGGCTGGCCATGTTGTCGAAGAGCACGATGGCCCCCGGGCAGTGATAAAGCTCGATGCGCTTGGCATAAAAATCCGCTGAAGCGCCAAACCTAGCGTTGAGCGCCTCCAGATTCTCATCCAGCAACGAGGAAAGCTGCAGCATACGGTATCCCCCTTTGCCTGCCAGTATTCCCCCGTCGGAGTCGCTTATTCAACCCACAAGGAGGGCCTTCTGTGAAGCTTCTGATTTTCCGCACCCTGCTCATTTACCTCTGCGTCCTGTTCGCCATGCGGCTGATGGGCAAGCGTCAGCTGGGCGAGCTGCAGCCCGAAGAGCTGGTGTCCACCATCCTCATCTCCAATCTGGCGTCCATCTCCATCGAGTCGGAGGAAGTGCCGGTGACGGCCAGCCTCATCCCCCTCTTCCTCATTGCAGCTCTGGAGCTGCTGGGGTCAGCGCTGAGCTTTCGCAGCCAGAAATTTTTCAATCTGATGTCCGGCCGCCCCAAGACGGTCATTCTGGATGGACAGATCGACCAGAATGCTCTGCGCACCCTCCGGCTGACCACAGCCGACCTGATGGAGGCCCTGCGGGGCAAGAATATCTTCGACCCCCGGGACGTCTCCTACGCCGTGGTCGAGACGAACGGCAGTCTCTCGGCAGCGCTCCGCCCCGAAAAAGAGACGGCCACCCTCGCTGACCTGCGGCTGAAGGTCGAGCACAGCCACGCCACCATCCCCTTCGTGCTGGACGGCCAAGTCCTCGAGGACAACCTCCAATGGTGCGGCAAGGACAGAAGCTGGCTCGAGCGGACCGCGCAGGCCAACACCCTGCTGCCGGAAGAGATCCTGCTTCTGGTCGGCAACGAGACGGAGGATTATTTTCTGCTGAAAAAAGAGAGCCGCCGCAAGGGCAGCTCCCGGTGAGAGGTACGGAATGAAACGGATCTATGCGTGTCTGTGCATCGTGGCGGTGCTGCTGAGCATCGCCTTCTACAGCAGCTGGCGGGTGCAGAAATTTGCCGAGGATATTTCGGATGACATCGACGACGCCGTGGAGGCCCTCCGGGACGAGGATCTCCCTGCCGCACGGCAGGCTCTGGCCGAGGGAGCAAAGCTCTGCGACGAGATGCGGGAAGGGATGAACCATCTTCTCCGCACGCAGGACTTCACGGAACTGGAGAGCGCTCTCCGCGCCGCCGACGGCCACCTCGAGATGAATGCTCCCGAGGAAGCCCTCGGCGAACTGCGCCGGGCACAGGTTCAGGTGGAAACTCTGGAATGGCTTTCCCGGAGATTCGTTTAATTAAATCTCCGAGACCCGTTTTTATTTCGTGTAATCTTCGTTATCTGAAATTCATTTGCCCCAGCCTGCCGAGAAATAAGAGCCATAAGCCGGATTTTATACAGAGAGTTGCCGCAATTTCAATCGATTCATCATTCGTTTTTCTGTGTGAAATGCCTCGTTCGGAGGCCATCGCCCTCCACCTGTACCCTATATAGATTTTTATATAGGGCATCTTCGGCAATTCCCCAAAGGCCCTTCCCGTCCGGATACAGCGTGCACAAAAAAGCGCCCCATCCCCTGCCCTGCGGCAGAGAATGAGGCGCTTATGGCTTTGGAGCCAGATTATTTTTTGCGGTCGCCCATCAGCTTTTTCAGCTCATTGAAGAAGCTTTCGACGTCCGCGAACTGCTGGTAGACCGAGGCAAAGCGGACATAGGCCACCTCGTCGATCTTTTTCAGCTCCTGCATGGTCAGTTCACCGATGCGCACGCTGGTCACTTCGCGGTCGTAGGTGCTCATCAGAGTCTGCTCGATGCTGCTGACGGCGCGTTCCAGCGCTTCGTAGCTCACCGGGCGCTTGGCGCAGGCGCGAAGCATGGCGTTCAGCAGCTTCTGTCGGTCGAACGGCTCGCGGGAATTATCCTTCTTGATGACGATGAGCGGCACTGTCTCCACCACCTCGTAGGTCGTGAACCGCATATGGCAGTTCAGGCACTCCCGGCGGCGGCGGATGCGCTCGCTGTCTTCGGTGGGGCGGGAATCAATGACTTTGGACTCCTCATCGCCGCAATAGGGGCATTTCATGGTCGTTCCTCCTATAGCAGTTTGCGTTTTTAATGCACAGGCAGCATCCGCAAACTGTATGTCGCAAAGATGCCGTTTTGACAGGCACTATTTTTGAAAATTGCGATAAAAAAATCGGGACAGATTTGCATCAGGATCCAGCGGCTCAGTTTTTCTTTGCGCCCTTGCGTTCGCTCCATGCCACCCAGGCGGAGGTGGAGACACACAGCGAGGTGTACACGCCGCTGAGCATACCCATCATCAGGGGGAAGGCAAAGGTAAAGATGCTGTCCAGACCATACAGCTTGGAGACGACGCACATCACGCCCAGCGCCATCACGGTGGTGACGGTGGTGATGATGGTGCGGCGGGCCGACTGGTTGACAGAGTGGTTGACCAGCTCTTCGAAACTGGCCTTCTTGCCCAGCAGGCTGCGATTCTCACGGATGCGGTCGTAGACGACGACGGTATCGTTGATGGAGTAGCCGAGGATGGTCAGCATCGCCGCAATGAAGTTGCCATCCAGCGGGGCACGCAGCAGCACGAAGGTGCCGAACACCACCATCAGGTCGTTGAGCAGGGCCAGAACGGCCATCATGCCGCCGGTCAGGCCGCCGATCCTCTTGAAGCGGTATGCGATGTAGGCGAGGATGAGCACCAGCGCGAACACCACGGCCACCAGACTCTTCTGGAGGAACTTCATGCCCATTGCGGCGCTGACGTTGCTCAGAGAGAGCTGTGCGAAGGAGTTGTCAGGGTAGCTCTCATTCAGGGAGTCCAGCAGAGTCTGCACCTCATCGGTGGTGACGGTCTCGGTGCCGGGCATCGAGATCTTCAGGGTCTGCTCCCCTGTTGCGACGTTCTCGCCGGTCTGCAGGGTCAGGCCATTGCTGCCCAGCGCCTCGGAGGCCGTTTTCTGGACGGCAGACATCTCAAAGCTGTTCTCGTAGCTCAGGGTGATCATCGCACCGCCGGTGAACTCGGTATCCAGATGGACGCCCAGCACCACTGCACAGAGGACGATCGCCGCCATCAGGCAGGCGGAGACGGTCAGGAAACGCTTGCGCAGACCGACGAAATCGACCTGCTTCTTCTCGGCAGGAGTTTTGCCGGGAGCATCCGCACCGTAGAGGCAGGGGTTCCGCAGAGCCTTGATAGAGGCAGCACCCCGGATCATGGTACGGGTGGCAAAGATGCCAAACACGAAGTTGAGCAGCACGCCGGTGAGCAGCGTGTAGCCGAAGGCGTAGATGGTGCCTGCAGTCGAGGGGCCGAAGGCGAAGAAGACGAAGTGCAGGGCCTTGGCAAAGAAGCCGTCCGAGGGGCCGAAGGCACCCATCAGGACGACCGCGACGATGACGATGGTCACATTGCCGTCGATAATGGGGGTCAGGCCGCGGGCAAAGCCGCTCTTGAGCGCGCCGTCGAGGCTCTTGCCGCTGCGCAGCTCCTCCTTGATGCGCTCGGCGGTGATGACGTTGGCATCCACGCCCATGCCGATGGCGAGGATGATGCCGGCGATGCCGGGCAGGGTCAGGGTGAAGCTCTCAAACACCGGGAAGTAACCGGAGACGAAGGCCAGCGTAGCCGCCACCTGACCAGCCAGAGCGATGCAGGCCAGGAAGCCGGGCAGACGGTACAGAGCCGTCATCAGCACCACGATGAGGGCAAAGGCGATGACGCCGGCCAGCACCATGGCGCTCAGGCTGTTCTCGCCCAGACTCGGGCTGATGGTGGAGTAGCTGTCCACGCTCAGCGCAAAGGGCAGAGAGCCGGAGTTGATCTGGCGGGCCATTTTGACGACATCTTCCTGCGTGAAGGGATTCGCCGCAGAGCTGGTGATGATGGCAGAGCCGTCGGTGATGGCGGCGTTGACGCTGGCGGTGCTGACATTCTCGTCGTCCAGCCAGATGCTGATACTGCCGCCGTTCTGGTACAGACGGGTGGTGGCGTCGCCGAATGCCTTGGCACCCTCGTCAGTAAACTTCAGCGCCACATAGTACTCGGAGCTGCTGCCGTTGACGGGGCCGTACTGGGCAGCAGCACTCTCCACCATCGAGCCGTCAAGGACCAGCGCACCGTCTGCGCTGCTTCCCTCCCGGAAGGTCAGGTAGGCGGTGGTGCCGATCTCCTCGATGGCGGCTTCGGGGTCGAACTCGGTCTCGCCCGACTGCCACGGGAACTCGAGGATGAGGCTGTCGGAGTTGTTGTCCACATACAGCTCATAGTCGGTCACGTTGAGGGCGACCAGACGGTTCTCGA
>OLNO01002361.1_pt1 | contig 12878 bp, 9 predicted proteins | sample 1672861 | NCBI WGS metagenome assembly OLNO01 (sample SAMEA3136731, study PRJEB25190) | human gut metagenome | reverse complement strand
CTTTAACATTAACGTATATGAAAAAACTTATTCTATTCTTATTCTTAAGTACGAGCCTGTTCTGTTTTGGACAAGGCAAGAGTGCATTGAAAGACATCCAGTCTATCAAGTTCTATGGAGTGGACTACTCCCAAGCTAAAGTTTTCGGTGCAGATGAATCACCGATACAATTCAAAGATGCTTTCAGACGTATCAATGAGCTGTTTATCACAGAAGCCAAAAAGTATAACGTAGGAAAACAGTTGAAAAAAGAGGTAACGGAAATCTCATTGGATGCAGTCAATCAAGTGAACGAAAACATCAACGTGGCGGAACTGATGACTACCAAAAGAGAATATAGCCTTAGTAAAGAACAAATCAAAGCGGCTATCGAAGCATTACCTATTCAGAAAACGCCGGGCGTAGGTATGGTATTTATCGCACAGTTCCTGGATAAATCAAACGCCAGAGGTACGTATGAAGTCGTATTCTTCAATACTGAAACAAAGGAGATCATTGAAGAATGGATAACAGATGGAAAAGCACGTGGTTTCGGATTGCGCAACTACTGGGCAGGCTCTATCTATAGCGCACTCAAGAAATTATAAACCAATAATATATATAAACATGAGAAAACTACTATTATTGCTGACTTTACTGTTAAGTATCAGTACTTATGTCGCAGCACAAAATTACACAGAAGTAGTGTATTTAAAGAATGGCAGCATTATCAAAGGGGTTATCATTGAGCAAGTGCCCAATGTTTCCTTAAAAATTAAAACAAGTGATGGCAGCCTCATCATCTGTCAGATGAGTGATGTGGAGAAAATCACTAAAGAAGAACGGTACACAAGAGATTACCGTAAAGAGGCCAACAACCGCAAAGCCGCAAGAAATACATTAAAAGGTTATAAAGGTTTCGTGGACTTTGCATACATCGGTGATGTCAGCGACTACAATGCCTCCAAAATTGAATTATCAACCTCACACGGTTATCAATTCAATAATTATTTCTTCGTTGGTGGTGGTGTTGCTCTCAACTACTATACGGATGCTGATCTTATTGCAGCGCCAATCTATGCTAACTTCAGGGCTAACTTCATCAATAAAAGAGTGACGCCTTTTGCCGATTTAAAAACCGGATATGCTGTAGGAGACATAGAAGGAGCGTATGCTTCGATAGGAGTAGGAGTACGTTTTTCTTTAAAAGGGAAAAAGGCCTTGAATTTAGCTTTGATGTACAACTTCCAAGATTATGACACCACAACTGATTATAGTTACAGTTATGGAGGTCATTATTATCATGACAGCTGGGATGATACATGGGAGTTACACGGAGTAGGAGTCAGATTCGGTTTTGAATTCTAAATCTATTGTTTGTCTGTACCTTTTAACAACAAACAAACAATAAATCAAATTCGAACCATGAAGAAGACTATCACAACACTTCTACTATTGAGCTGCATTACTGCATTTTCATTTGCGCAAAGCATTGTTATGACTTCAGGAACTATCGACTTCATCAAGGACCAACAAGTGATACAATTCACTTTCTCTTATGATGAAATGCTGGTAGGAAAACTGACAGAAAGCGAATATGTAGATAAAAAGAGCTCCGAATATAATGCAAAAGAAGAGGGCAAAGGAGATCAATGGAAAGCTGCCTGGTATGGCGACCGTAAAGAACGATTTGAGCCAAAGTTCTTGGAACTTTTCGATAAATATATGAGTGAAGTTGGTATCACAGCAGGTACGGAAGGCGCTCAATATCGAATCGAAATCAATACAGACTTCACCGAGCCGGGCTGGAATGTGGGTGTCATGCGTCAGAATGCATCTGTCGACCTAAGCTGCAAAGTGAAGAAGATTGAAACGGGTGAGCAAGTAGCCTCTATCAGAATCCGTAATGCTTCTGCCAACAACTTTTGGGGTACCGATTTCACTTCCGGGTATCGCGTTCAGGAAACGTATGCCAAAGCAGGAAGAGAATTAGCCAAGTTCTTTATCAAAAAGGCGAAGTTACGCAAGATAAAAGACTAACTGGCTTGAACCACATTTGCCTACTATAAAGTTGAAAAAACATAGAAGTATCTGCCACCTGCAACAAAAAGCGCGTAATACGCTAGCTGACAAACAGTTGGAGCGTTGCAGATACCTGCGGCAGATACGTTGCAGATAAAGTATCTGCAACGCGTTATATAACCAAAGAAAACCGCTTGGTTTCTATATGTAAAGCTATAAGATAGTTTTGGTATCCATACGGAGAAACGGCAGTTTCCATACATAGGAACTGTCGTTTCCTGCCTTGGAAACGCTCGTTTCCTACCGTGGAAACTACAGTTTCTAATACCGGAAACTCCAGTTCCCCGCCTGGAAACTGGAATTTAATGCATTTAATAAACTTTCGTACTCATAGGAAATAGGTTTATGTATAGATTATACAGTGTGGCAGATACTCTATCTGCAACGCATCTGCAACAGGTATCTGCAACGCTACAACTAGTTGTAAACTAATATATTATACGCGTTTTGTTGCAGGTGGCAGATACTTCTATGTTTTTTCAACTTTATGGAGGAAAGAATATATCACAATTATGCTCATAACTGTAAAACAGTTGGATGAAGCACTCTCCCATCCGTTATTGAGCTAAATAAATGCTCTCATTAAAGAGTAGTATTAATGAATATAAAGAATATTAGGCACCTTACGCTCCCCAGCATGGTCAAACCGCCCATTATCACAAGGATAATTAACGACTCCATCATCCGATGCACCGGACAGCCAAAGGGTAGTAGACCCGCCTCCATCCAAATTTAACGCATCCTCACCTCCTAAAATACGAATCAAATGTGCCAGTTCCGGAATATTCACTCCTTCGGCTTGCTCCGGGAAACGTCCGTCTACGGTTATCAACAATATTTTCCCCTCCTTAGTGGTGGCAACAGCACTACGAGGATGCTTGGTTCGGATAAAATTCGTGCCACATGAATTCCAATCGCAAATCTGTCCGTCTTTCAGCATCAGCGGACCGGAAGCAAGTACTATACCTGTTTCCCCTTCATATTCCTTTTCTATCTGTTTGCTCCAAGGGATTAACTTTATCTTCCCTTTGCGCACATTAATAGCTCCTGTAACACGCAGTTTAAACTCACTCTGCATCGTTGTATCAATAATCTGGCGATCCGCCTTCAGGAAGCAGACCGAGTTTCCCCGTTTCATGTCAAAATAGGAGCCATTAATGGCTGCAATGGCGTTATATTCAGAAGCAATCTTACTTGTTTCTTTCATCTTATCCGAAACGGCAACACCGACTTTCAAACCTGCAACAGGATCAATTTCTATCAGGCTGATAGATTGGGGACCTTGATATAATTGAGGGATAGAAGCATACTTATATACAATTCCTTTTTGAGGATTTTCTATCTTCCAACAAGCAGATACAATTACCAATGAATCCGCTACTGTCTGCCCTTTTACCATTTCAATGGAGCATACAGCCAGGATAACGACGATTAACAAGTTTTTCTTCATAAACTAACGAATAAATGTGTTAAGTATAATATATATTAGTCTTAATGACCAGTAATGTCCGTATTATAATCTTCCCGATTATATTGCCATAACAGAATAGGATATCCTTTCGCATTTACCTTGTAATACCATGAGTTTCCCCATCCTGCATCAAGGTAGTTCTGCATATTCGATAAGAACTCCTTCGACTTAGTTTCCCCATCGTGGGGTTGCTTCACACCGACTAATTCACCGGAAAATTCGGTTTTAGGTACTCCGGCATTCAAAATCTTCATATCGTCTGTTGCCCAACAATCAACAACCGTCATATTAGCTGCTCCCATGAAGGCGGCAATACGCCCCAAATTTACACCATTTTTCTTATTTTCCACTAATTTATTCAAAGCAACGCATCTTTTAGGTGCAGTATCAAAATAAGCTCCGATACCTGCTGCTCCGGAATTCATTGAAATAACTTCACCCGCCGCATAGCAATTCTCCAATATACCACCAGCCCAGACAATACCTACTATCCCCCCGGCACGTGAATTTCCTGTTTCATTCTTCGCTGTAACCGTGGCAGTAGAATAACAATTCTTAATGGACGAATACACAGAGCCGCTCGGTTTACCGATATTACCGGAAATACCGCCAATTATATCAAATCCCGATACCTTTCCGCTCGTATAACAATTTTCTACACTTCCGGTAAGTACGTCCGAAGTCGGGATTTTTATCCCTACATAACCGGCTAATATTCCGCCTCCATTTTGTGCCACAATATCTGCATCCACAATTCCCAAATTCTTGCAGACTCCACATAACACCCCGAACAAGCTGGCATAGTTACCTTGCGATTTCAAGCCTTTTATAACATGCCCGTTTCCGTCAAAATGGACGAATCTGTCATAAGGCTCACTCACATTCAAAGCCTGCCAATCAATCCCTGACATATTCACATCGGCCTCCATTCTGAAATAAACCATTCCTTTAGAATAATTGACCTTATGCATATCCTGCATATGTCTCGCCGTTTTTATAATATAAGGATTATCCTCCGAACCGTCACCAGAGTCAAACAACTGCCCGTTGCTATGCTTCTTTACCAAGATGAAAGTCCTGACACTGCGTTGTCCGTAATGATCGAACTTTTTATTATCACACGGATAGTTGACTACATCTGTGGCTGAAAGATTACTGTCGCGTATATACATCGTTGTAGACCCTCCCCCGTCTACGTTCAAGGCATGCTGTGGTTTAAAATACTGGTTTATAAAGGAGGTAAGCTCTTTGGCAGTCATTCCTGCCGCCAAATCCGCACGACCGTCCACTGTTACCAACAAAAGCTTATTCTGTTCTGTCAAAGCCACAGCGGTACGGGGATGACGTACCCCCTGATGTCTTCGGTAATCCTCTCCATCCAAGGAATTCAGGTTGATTCCGGTTATATCTCCAATAAATGTTTCCCCTACCGGTTGATAATCATCTATCAAGACTGGTGCTCCCGAGAATATGTTAGGCATTGAATTATAGGAATATGATTCCTTTGTTCCATATCCAATTTCAACCTTATAGCCGTCATAAGCTATGGCCCCTTCATGTTTCCAATATCTTAAATGCCCTTCGGGAAGAGTGATCGGTGAAATTATTGAGCCATTGACTTTTACGAAAGAGGCTTCAAGTTCATACGTACCATTAATTCCGGCTACCGCATCATGTTTCAGAGCAACGCTTGACAAAGAATCGAGTTGAGGAGCCGAAACAAACTCCAATTCGTAATCAGGACTCGACAGGTCGATTTCAAGCACATTTACTTGTTGTTGGGCATTGAAAGCCCCTTTATTATAGGAGTACCATATAAAACTCTTTCCGTCAATAGAATCTATTTTCCAGCCATCTTTGTCCTTCAATGTCGGTTCTTCAACCGGGATAGGAGGAGGAGTATAATTCTGTCCCTTTCCTATCATATCGCTGAAATCTTCATTGTCCAGTTGGCTGGAGCAGCTGATAGCTATTATAAAAAGCGTAGAAACTAGTAATATCATTATTCTATATTCTTTCATGACCGATCAAATTAAAAGTTTAAATTATCATTCCATCCTGGATTCTGTGTCAGAGCTCCATTTGTCAAAATACGGTCCTGCCTTGGAATCGGGTATAAATAGTCCCGTTCTTCATTCCACTGGCGAGGAACATCTTTATAGCAAATTACATTTCCGGATTCTCCTTCTGTCAGTTCTACCGTAACTCCAATCTCCAGATATTCAAGCGCATTGACACCACCAGGCTTTGCTCCTTTATACAGACAGACATCAATAGTCCCGTCATGATTCAGGTCATAATTACCCGGACCGGGGAAATACATTCCCAAAAACTCATCATCCATACAACTCCCCGCTTTCCAACGCATTAAATCATAATAACGGAAGCCTTCCATTAACAATTCTATGACTCTTTCACGACGGATTTCCAGTATGACTCCTTTATTCGTTTCAGAGACATTAGGATAGACATTCAGCAGATAAGGATCGGGGTCCGTATTAGCGTCACTCATATTCAGGTTCGGCATTCCTACCCTATCCCTTATTAATTTAATCGTCCTGTCAATATCCTTCTGTTCCAACGTTCCCCTTTCCGCTTTGGCTTCCACATAATTCAAAAAAACCTCCGCCGTCCTGAAAATAGGAAAATCATTTTCAGACGTGTCACCTACATCATATTTGGTGGCACCCGAATATTTAATTAAATGATACCCAGTCATTGCCGAAGAGAAATTAGGACCCGACTGTTTCGTTTCTCCCGGACGTATATATCCGGGAGTACGGATGGTCTGTGCCAAACGAGGATCTCTGTTCTGACATTCATCAAAGAATACCTTAGTGGCATATCCTTGCATGTCCGTAAAACGGGAACCGTTCTTATTCAAATACATATTTACAATCTTTTTCGATAATCCGGGTCTGCCTTTCGAAGCTGTATTTTCAAAACCTTGCACGTCGTGACGGATATTCAGTGTCCCATTATAGTCTCTAGCCAGAACAATTTCCTGCTGAATGGCATTCAAGGAAGAAAAAAGAGTCTGATAAGGAGTACTGCCTGTTTTATACAAGCTATATCCACTATTCTTCATAAAGTCATCGGAAGCAGTAATGCACGCATCCAAATATTTTTCGTAGTCTGCTATCCCATGATACTTACGGAAAGTGCCTTCAAACAGACAAACTCTTGACTTCAGTGCCAATGCAGCCCATTTACTGACTCTGTAAAGTTCTTTATCTTTGGATAAAGTAGTAATAGCAAAATCCAAATCTTCAATGATTTTCTGCATCACAAACTCTCTGGAATCCCGAGGTTTATACAACAGTTCAGCATCAGACGAATCCAGTACTTTATCATACCAGGGGACATCTCCAAATCGCTGTACTTTCTTAAAGTAAAAATAAGCCCTGAAAAAACGGGTGATTGCATCGTACTTATTACGTACATCTTGATCTTCACAATTATGAGAATTCTCTAACAAGAAATTAAGACTTCTCAATGCCTCCCAATTCCATCCTCCACCCGTCGATGGAATGATCCGTTGCCCAGTTACCTCATCATCCAACGGAGAAACAATCAATACATCTGCATTATCTTTATAAATATCTGCTGCCGTAGGCAGTATATTATAGTAAAACTGATTACTATACAGTTGAAGTTCGTTTTCATTCTTGAAATAGGTGGTTGGAGACAAACTGTCTTCAGGATAAAGGTCCAGTTTATCACACGATATAAAAAGAATGGTAAACAACCACATAAATATGATACTAAACTTGGTTTTCATATATAGATATATTAGTTATTATCAGAATGTAATATCAATACCAAAAGAATAGGTCTTTGAGAACGGATAAGAGAGTGCATTAGTCTTACCTGTTTTCCAATTTGTTCCGGCAGCAGCCGCTTCCGGATCAATATAATCCGTATCCAGCCTGTCTAATGTGAGCAGATTCTCACCACTGAAATAGAGACGGGCTTTCTGTACATGTATCTTTGATAACCATTTAACAGGTAACGTATATCCTACGGTCAGGTTTTTCAGTCGGCAATAGGCAAGACTTTGCAAGTATCTGTTATTAACCGATGACAAGGAACGGCCATCAGTCCATGCGATATATCCTCTGGGGCGGGGGAAATAAGCATCAGGATTGTCTACGCTCCATACGTCTGCCAGAAAATCCTTCGGAATGAAACTTGGTGCTGGTGAACTATACGGTCCCCAAAAGGCAAATGCATCACTGGATGGGTACCAGTCTTGTTTCCCCACTCCCTGAAAGAACACGGAAAAGTCAATGCCATTCCATTCTGCATTAAGTCTGATACTGTACGTATAGCGCGGAAGAGAATTACCTATAATCCGTTGGTCCTTAATATCATTAGCACTGACAGTTTGTTCGATCTTATTATTGCCATCAAGATCGAGATATTTCATGTCTCCAGCATGCAGTCCTCTATCGACAACGGCATTATTGATGATATAGTTTACGACACTCTGGTCTACTCCATAATTAGCTGCCTCTTCATCTGTCGCAAAATAGCCATCAACCATATACCCCCATATATCTCCCAGTCTCTGACCGACATAAGGAGAGCTGATTTCTTTATTAGGGTTATCATATTTCGTAATCTTGGAGACATTATCCCCGATTCCAAACGAAACACCATAGTTAAAAGGTTTGTCCATCACATTAAAACGGTCATTCCAGGCAACGACCAATTCCCAACCTTTGGTCCTTAAGTCAGCAGCATTCATATTAGGAGATTTTGCGCCATAGACAGACGGTAATGCTTTGCCGGGCATTAGCATGTCTTTTGTATCCCTTATATAAGCATCTGCCGAAATATTCAATCTATTATTGAAGATACCGATATCAAGACCAATATTTTTAGTAACTACGGTTTCCCATGTCAAGTCGGAAGCATTAGGAGCGGTTTCATAGGCATACGAGGCTTTTTCTTTATCACCAAACGAATAATTAAGAACTTTTCCTGTTTCTATTTGCTGCAGATAATCATAATAACCAACTTGCTGATTGCCCAAAGTTCCATAAGACAGTCGTAACTTTAGGTTATCTACTGTATTTTTCAATGCTCCATAAAAAGGCTCTTCGCTAATGCGCCATCCGGCGGAGAACGATGGGAAGAAGCCGTACCGATGGCCTTTTTTAAACCGGGAACTGCCATCGTATCTTCCGCTCGCCTCAAACAGGTATCTTCCTTTATAATCATAGTTTGCCCTATAAAAGACGCCAAATAAAGCATATTTATTCTTTCCTCCGGTGACTACTGTATTTTCTCCCTTAGCCAGATTAAAGTCATTCAATTCATCAGATAACAGTCCATCTTTACTCACAGTCAGATCTTCATAAGATTTTGTCTCATAGTTGATACCGCCTGTCAGTTTCACATTATGAGAGCCGGCAAACAAGTTTGCATAAGTTCCGTAAGCATTATATGCATAATACAAATTTTTTGTATTCAACACTGTCAGTTTATTCCCTCCGCTTGTACTCTCGGGCATGGTAATCGTAACACCCGGTACCTTGGAGTATTGCATGTCTACACTTCTATTGGTACATTTCTTGTCATATTTCGAATATGTGTAATTCCCTATGATTTCAACATGTTTTACCGGATTTATAACGACTTCAAATGTGGTCATAAACTCGTCTATCTCATCTTTATTATTATGTTTCTTATTAGATAATGCAACGGTGGTACCCGCCAAAGTATAGTTCATTATATTAGTTTCATACACCAATGTACCATCAGGATGTACAGGCACTAATATAGGCAAGGCACGATAACTTGCATTCTTAAATATTGTATTCACTCCACCAAGTCCCGGATAGGAGTAATTCGATTTGAAATAAGATGTATTGTTGCTGACGGATAACCATGGAGTCACTTTGGCTTCCAGCCTTGATTTGAAGTTATAGCGTTCATACTTGTCCGGTTGTATTTTAAGAACTCCTTTCTGATTATAATATCCTCCGGAAAGCCTGAACTTCAAATGTTCACTTCCACCGGAAATGCTTACATTATGTTCATGCGTCGGACGTTTATGGTCATATAAATAATTATACCAATCAAAATTCCCATAGTATTTATACTGTCCGTTTTCAGTTACTACCCAGGGCCGTTCGGGTTGTTCCGTCTTATCATTTCTCCTGATCCACAACTCATGATAGTCTTTTTCCGTATATGTGAGCAATGGTGTCCCTTGCCAAGTAGAGAAAAACATATCACTAATACCGGCCGCATAATATCCACGGGTTTCATAATCTGTCGACGTAGTTACATCACTAAAGCTATATCGTCCGTTATAATTAAGAGTGACTTTGCCTTTTTCTCCCGTCTTTGTAGTTACCAGAATAACTCCATAGGCGGCACGTGCTCCATAAATTGCCGCAGACGATGCATCTTTTAAGACCGAAACAGAGGCGACATCATTCGGATTGACACGATTCACATCTCCCTCCACTCCATCAATAAGGACCAACGGTTTGGCAGAACCACTAATGGAATTCACACCTCTGATATTAAACGAACCTCCATCTCCTGCACGACCGGAAGAAAAAGAGACAGTCATGTTAGGAACTGCTCCTTGCAGTAATTGAGACATAGTCGAAGCAGAACGCCCTGCCAATTGATCCCCCTCAACCACAGACACGGCACCGGTCAAATTGACTTTCTTCTGTGTTCCATAACCTACAACCACCACTTCTTCCAAAGATCTGGAGTCTTCTTGCATGGTTATATTGATAACCGAATTATTCTTGACGGGAGATTCAACGCTCTTATAACCTAAAAATGAGAAAACCAATATACTATTGTCCGGAACCTCGATAGTATATCTTCCATCCATATCGGTGATGGCTCCTATTTTCTCACCTTTAACAGCCACATTACAACCAACAATAGCCTCTCCCAAATCATCTTTCACAGTTCCTGTTATCTTCCGACCGAGAGTTACGTTTTTCATTTTCTCCATACTTTTCACCAGAATAATATGGTTGCCTTCCATCGTATACGAGAAACCTGTTCCTTGCAAAACTCTATTAAGAATTTCGGCAACCGTGGTTTCCCGAGTAGATACTGCTATTTGTTTGTCCAAAGCAATCTCATGCTCATTATAGATAAACAAATAGTCTGTTTGTTTTTCAATCTGCCTGATGATTTCGGCGAATGTTGCGGTTCCTCTATCCATCGTCACTTTCTGATTTTGAGAACGGACATTCAAGGAATATGTCTCAAAAACGATGAATAACAGGAAAAAGACAGTTAACCTCATAATTCTTAAAATTTGAGTACAGTGTGTTTTTCTATGGACAATACGTCCACACCAAAGATTATTTTTCATATCTTTGCCTAGAGTTATTAAGTTAATACATAAAGATTTGGAATGAAAGTCGAGTCTTTTTTATTGACTTCTCACATATCGGTAAATGTTGCAGCATTTACCGATATTTTCGTTTTAAACAGACAGGTGCTCTTGTTCTCATGTTTTTCATTTTAGGATTCATACTTCTTTATCAATAGATGATAATCTGATTCTTCTCATCATCCTGCATATAGTTAAATTTAACGTACTTCTGCAATACCTTCATCACGTGTTCAATACCTTCTTTCTGCCGGAACTTACCTGTACACGGACGGGAAGCTATCTCTTGATTATTGTTGATAATCTTCACTTCATAATATTGCTCCAATTTCTTGAATACCGTTGCCAAAGGTTCATTCTTAAAGGAGTATATTCCCATCCGCCAGAGGAAATCGTTGTCCGAAGTGAATGCCTCTTTATAAAGTTTACCATCTCTCGCTTCTACTTTCTCATACGGTTTCAGCACTATTTCGTTTTGCGTATCCGGCTGGTAGACGGTTACTTTTCCTTCTATCAGAGACGTTTCAAACATATCGGAATTCGGATAGGCGGACACATTGAAAGTGGTTCCCAATACCCGGATATCATATTTCTGCGTTTCAACAATGAAAGGGTGTTTCTCGTCGTGCGCCACTTCAAAGTATCCTTCTCCTTCTAAAGCCACTTTTCTGTTTTTAGAGTGGAAGCCGTTGGCGGGGTATTTCAATGTGGAGCTGGAGTTCAACCAAACTGTTGTCCCGTCAGCCAATATCAGATTGGCACGCTGTCCTGCTGGAACGGTCACAGTCTGCATGTCGGTAGAATGCTCCAACCGATAGCCCTGATATTCCTTATGGATGATGAAAGCGAGCATGGCAACTACCGCGGCTATCTTCATCGACGTCCAGAGATACCGCATTACAGGCTTCTTCTTTTCCGTATTCTTCGTATTCTGTCCGTCAACGTTTCCGTTCCAAAGGGTTGCGTTATAAATGCGATGTAACTGCATCAGTTGTTCACGATGTTCTTCGCTCTCCTTCATCCAGCGTATCACTTCCTTCTTTTCTTCGGGAAGTACGTCACCGGCAATATATTTATTAAGTAGTTTTATGTCCATATAACGTTCTATTATACAAAGCATTTATCCGCCTTGTACATAATAGACACACCAGGAAAGAAGTTCACTAGTTGAAAAGATGAAAAAGTGAGTTATTCTTCGATCAACAGGTTATTAATAGACTGGGAATAAAGCAATACTTTATTAAATGAAGAAGAGATAAAGATAATCTTTCAGATTAACACGTAAGGCTTTCAACGCCTTACCTATATGATAATCGACACCTTTGACGCTGATATTCAACGTATCGGCTATTTCTTTTATAGATTTGTTCTCATAGCGGCTCATTCTGAAAACATTCCGGGTTTGTAGCGGCAATGTATCCAATGTCCGGTTGACAATCCTGTTAATCTCTTCCGAGAAAATATCCGTCGGATTGCAGGCGTCCAAAGAAGAGATGCGGAAATCAAGCTCATAGAGTTCGTCATTCAGGATATTCTCACGAGCTTCCATCCGCAGGTGTTCGTTTCGCAGATGATTCAACGATTGGTTCTTTACTACGGTCATCAAGAAAGCACGGATATTATCCACTTCTTCCGTTTTCATCGTAGTCCATAAGGTAATCATCGCTTCGGAAGCTATATCTTTCGACAGCATTTCATCATGGAGATAGGATTTGGCGAATAGAAAGCAACGTTGATAATACTCTGAATAGATATTATCAAATGTCATATTGGAGTCTGTGACGTTACCCGGCTTTCTCATTTATCAGATTCTTATTGGTGGAGCAAAGATAAACCAAAAAAGTTATCTTCCAAAAATCAACTATAAAAACTAAAAGACACCCCATATCAAACTTCCGGTTTTCCACTGCCCTTGAAATATTTTCGTCTTATCTACTATACACTTCCGCTTTTTTTCGTACTTTT
>OLNO01002358.1_pt1 | contig 12887 bp, 11 predicted proteins | sample 1672861 | NCBI WGS metagenome assembly OLNO01 (sample SAMEA3136731, study PRJEB25190) | human gut metagenome | reverse complement strand
TTTGGGCAAACTGCTGTCAACCTCGGGCTCACTTGCGTCCTCCGGCGGACAGCGAAACGCCGCCCTCTGCCAATACTGACGGCGGAGAACAGCGTTTGGTTTCGCTTTTTCGTTTATCGCTCATGGGGCTTGGGGGCGTTCCAGCCCTCGGGGAAATCTTGCAGCACCCAGTGCCGGGCGTGGTCGATGAAGGCGCGGGTGGAGTGGGAGAGGGCGTTCTTGTCCTTGACACAGATGCCGATGTCCCGGTGGAACACCTTGGGCAGGGTGCTGGCAGCCAGCGGATAGGCGCACTTGTAGAGCATCAGCTCCTCCATGACGCTGATGCCCAGGCCGCCGGAGACCATGGCCAGAATGGTCTGGTCCTGCTGAACGGTATATTGGATCCGGGGCCGGACCTTGTAGTGATCGAAAATGGCCTGGATCTCATAATCGTCGCCCTCATCCAGCAGGATGAGGGGGTACTGCTCCAGGGCCTCCGGCGGGAAGGGCTGGCGGCCCGCCAGCGGGTGGTCGCAGGGCAGGATGACCTTCCACTGGTCCCGCTGGAGCAGCCAGTAGTCCAGATACTTCTCCGCCGGGGTGGGCAGGGAGATAAAGCCGCAGTCCGCCTGACCGTGGAGGACCCAGTCGGAGATCTCGTTGTTGAAGTTGGAGGGCAGAAGCTCGAACTCGATGCGGGGGTACTTTTCCTGAAAGGTCTTGAGCATACCGGGCAGCCACTTTTCCGACACACTGGTGAAGGTTGCCACGCGGATAAGACCGGTATCCAGCCCCCGCAGGTCCTCGGCGTGCTGCTCCAGACGGTGGGACAGGGCGCACATCTCCTGAAAATATGGTGCCAGGGCGCGGCCATCCGCCGTGGGGGTGACACCGCCGTGGCTGCGGACCAGCAGCGTGACGCCCAGCTCCTCCTCCAGCGAGCCGATGGCGTGGCTGACGCCGGACTGGGTGAAATTCAGGGCGCGGGCGGCGGCGGTAAAGCTGCCCAGCTCCACGGTCTTGAGGTATATCTGGTATTTGGTGACGGACATGGGGACACCTCCTTCAGGTCCAGTATAGCATATCTCGCCATGTGCGCAAAGTATTTTTCATGGTTTTGATGATAATCATGCGTTTTACAAATTGCTTGTCCTGTGCTATGCTAAAGATACGTTAAGAAGCCCAAACGAAAGGAGGCGCTGAGCATGGTGCTGAACCTCATTCTGGCCAGCCTGGTGGCGGTCCTGGTGGTTACGGGTATCGTGTCCAAGGCAACGGACAAGTAACCCAACACCCTTTGTTTTCTATCCTTAATTTTTCTCCCTATTCCCCTTCAAATTGGTAAATGCCGGCGCGCCCTCCCAACGTGCCGGTGAAAGGACGCCGCCCCCTTCGGGCGGCGCCCTTTTTGCTCCGGACGCAGCGCGGGAGGTGATCGCTTTTCCTTGCTATTTCATGCGGCGTATGGTATGATACCGGCGTTAAAGAGAAAGAGGTATTGCCTATGAACCAGAAAAAACTGCATATTCTGTCGCTGCTGGCGGCGCTGACCGCGGCCACCATCTTCGGCATGAGCTTTATGTTCTCAAAAATGGCGCTGGTCACGGCGGCGCCCACAGTGCTGCTGGCCTTCCGGTTCACGGTGGCGGTGGCGGCCATGTCGCTGGTCATCGCGCTGAACGCGTTGGTGGGCAAAGCACGCGGAAAGCCGCTGTTTGCCTTCTCTCTGAAGGGAAAGCCGGTGGGAAAGCTGCTGCTGCTGGGCATCGTGCAGCCGGTGGCGTACTTCATCTTCGAAAACTACGGCATCCTGTACACCTCCGCCGCTGTGGCGGGGACCATCATCGCGGCGGTGCCGGTGTGCTGCATACTGATGGACGTGCTGGTTCTGCATGAGCGCGTCACCCGGCGGCAGGTGCTGTGCGCCCTGGGCGCGATCGGCGGCGTAGCGCTGATCTCCGTGGGCGGGGCGGTGATGATCTCGGCGCTGGGCCTGCTGTTCCTGCTGCTGACCATGCTCAGCGACACGGTGTACTATGGGCTGAGCCACGATGCCGCCAAGCGCTTCACCCCCTTTGAGATGACCTATGTGATGTTTGTGGTGGGCATGGCGGTGTTTATTCCGGTGGCGCTGATACAGGCCGGCGGGATAAGCAGCGAGCTGATCACCGCGCCGGCGCAAAGCGGCAGCTTCTGGCTGGCGGTGCTGTATCTGGGCATACTGTCCTCCGGCGTGGCCTACGGACTGCTGAACTTCGCCAACAGTCACCTGACGGTCTCAGAGAGTTCCCTGTTCTCCAACGTGACCACGGTGGTATCGGTGCTGGCGGGCGTGCTCTTCCTGAAGGAGGATTTCAGCCTGTGGCAGGCTCTTGGCGTAGTCATCATTCTGGTGTGCGTGTTCGTGGCCAACGTGTCCGGCGGCGAAAAGAAATAAAAAGATCTCCCCCGACCGGGGGAGATCTTTTTATTTGCGGATGAGGGTCCCAGCCTTCACGCCGGTCATTTCTCCGTTCTTCACGGCCAGCCGGCCGGCCACCAGCACGGCGTCCATACCCAGGGCCGTTTGGCAGGGGTCCTGATAGGTACCGCGCTCGGTGAGGGCGGCGGGGTCGAACACACACAAGTCCGCGTCCGCACCCACGGCGATAACGCCCTTACCCGCAAGGCGAAGGGCCTGTGCCGGGGCCTGGGTCAGCTTGTGAACGCCCTGCTCCAGCGTCAGCACACCCTGTTCCCGGACGAAGTGCTGCAGCAGGCGGGTACAGCTGCCGTAGACCCGTGGATGGGGCATCCCCTCGGTGGGGTAGGTGGCGTCAGAGATCAGGCAACTGAGGGGACTGCGGAGGATAGCGGCGATGTCTTCCTCCGCGGCCATGAAGTCGATCATAGTCACCTGGCAGTGCTCGCGGATCAGCAGGTCGCAGCAGGCGTCCAGCGGGGATTTGTGCTCCAGAACCGCCTCCTGGGCAATGCTTTTGCCCAGCAGCGGCGCGTCCTCCGGGCAGTGAAGACTGCTGAGGAAGATGCCGTCCCAGCCGGCCAGCTTGGCGATGTCGTCAAACCCGCCGCCGTCTTCAATACGGTGAGCCAGCGTCTCGCGTTCGTGGGGGTCGGCCAGGCGGCGGACAACGGCGTCCATACCGCCCTCCAGAAACTCCGGCGGCAGGATATGCAGCAGCTGGGTGGAGCCGGCGGTGTAGGGGTACACGTCGCAGCCCACGTCCAGGCCCTCCTCCTTCGCCCGGTGCAGCAGCTCCAGGGCCCGGGGTGTTTTTTTTGCCCCAGTTGTCCCGGCCCATGGCTTTCAGGTGGCTGATATGCAGAGGGGCCCGCAGTTCCCGGGCCACCAGCAGCATCTCCTCGATGGAATCGCAGACGCCCGCGCCCTCCTGCCGCATATGGACGGTGAGGGGGATATCCTGCCCCGCGATGGGTGAGAGCGCACGGATCAGCTCCGCCGTGGTATAGAAGCACTCCGGGGCGTAACCCAGGCCCAGAGAAACGCCCAGCGCGCCGTCGGCCAGAGCCTGCTCCAGGGCGCGGTGCAGGGCGCGGTAGTGGCGGTCCTCCAGGTGCTCCAGCTCGTAACCGGCCGCGTCCGCCCGAAGGACGCCGGCACCGGCCAGCATACCCACATGGACGGGGATATTCGGCACAGAGGCGAAATAGCCGGAGAGGGTTTCCGTCACCAGCTCCGGCGGAAGAGCGCCGGTGATGGGGCGCAGGTAGTCCCGGATGGCGTCGCCATGGGCGGGGCCGAAGGGGGCGGCGCTGAGGCCGCAGTTGCCGTTGACGATGGTGGTAAGGCCCTGACACAGCTCCGCCGCGCCGAAACCCGGGCGGAACAGCGCCGCGTCGGCGTGGCGATGGATGTCAATAAAGCCGGGGGTAACGGTCCTGCCGGCGGCGTCGATAACATGAGCGGCGGACGCTGCGGACAGATCGCCGATGGCGGCGATCCTGCCGCCGGAAACGGCCACATCGGCCGCAAATGCGGGGCGGCCCGTGCCGTCAACAACGGCGCCGCCCCGGATAAGGGTATCAAACATGGTCTGTGCCTCTCTCCTGCTTCCCTGCCGTCAGGGGCAGGGAGATACTGAAGGTGGTCACGCCGCCGCTGCTGTCACAGCGAAGGACGCCCCGGTGGGCATCCACGATGGCTTTGGCAATGGGCAGGCCCAGGCCGAAGCTGTCGCCGTCGGTACGGGCGTCGTCGGCGCGGTAAAAGCGGTCAAAAATGCGGGGGAGCTTGTCCGAAGGGATATCCGGCCCCTGATCGGTCACGGACACCACAGCGCGGCTGCCCTGCCGGACGGCGGTCAGGCGGATGGGCGTACCGGGTGCGGCGTATTTGACGGCGTTATCCAGCAGCACCGCCAGGGCCTGGCCCAGCTTGGCGCCGTCGCCCCGGACAGGAAGAGACGGCGCAATATCGTAATCCAGTACATGGCCGGCCTCAAAGGCCACCGGCTCAAACCGCAGGGCGGCAGTCACCGCCGCCTCCGACAGGTCGGTGACGGTGTCCGGCGGGCTGCCGGCGTTCTTCTGGGCGCGGAAGAGGGTGAGCATATCCTCCACCAGGGCCTTCATGCGGCGGCCCTCCGCCCGGATATTGTCCACGTAGACCGCCTGCTCCGGCGAAGCGCTCTGCTCCAGCAGCTCGGCGGAGGAAAGGATGACCGTCAGAGGGGTCTTCAGCTCATGGCTGGCGTCGGAGAGGAACTGCTCCTGCTGGGCCCAGGCGGCACCTACAGGCTTGGTAACCACACCGGAGAGCAGATAGCTGCACAGAAACAGCACCACCAGTGCGCCGCAGCCCACCAGAGAGCAGGCCTTCAGCAGTGTGTGCAGGGAGGTGTATTCCAGATAGGTATCGGTAAACGCAATGGCAGTAGTGGTGTAGCCCCGCTGGCGCAGATAGCGCAGATGAAATTCGTCCAACGTGCCGGCGTCCTCGTCCGCCGCCAGGGCGGCAGTGACGATCTCCGCCATACGGGTCTCGTCGCTGAGGTCATAGTAGCTGTTGCCGGCCACGCGGACGGTGCCGCTGCCATAGACCTCGGCCACAAAGCAGGGGATGCTGTCCATGCCGGGCTGGCTGCGGCCATAGTCGCCCTGCTCCAGCGCCTGGTACAGCTGCTGCTGCACATTCTTGTGATAGTTGCCCCGGGAGATGAAGTACACCGCCGCGAACACCGCCAGCAGCACCAGCGAGATCAGCAGCATATTGGTGGCCACCACCTTCCAGCGAAGGTGCCGGATCATGCCTCCACCTCCAGACAATAACCCACCATACGGAGGGTCTTGATCTTCACAGTGGATTGCAGATGGGTGAGCTTGCGGCGAAGGAAGGAGATATAGACCTCCACGTTGTTGTCCTCGGCGGCGGAGTCGTAGCCCCAGACCTTCAGGATCAGCTGCTCCTTGGAGACGATCTGACTGCCGTTCCGCATCAGCAGCTCCATCAGGTCGTACTCCCGGCGGCTGAGGCGGACGCTTCGCGGGCCGCATTCCAGCAGGAATGTGCCCATGTGCAGCGTCAGGTCGCCGAAGGCCGTCACCTCCGGGTCGGCAGCGGCGTCCTCACCGCCACGGCGCAGCAGGGACCGGATACAGGCAAGCAGCTCCTCCGGCTCGAAGGGTTTGGTCAAGTAGTAGTCCGCACCGGCGTCCAGGCCGCGGACGCGGTCATTCAGCTCACTGCGGGCGGTGAGCATCAGCACCGGCAGGCGGCTGCCGCCGCCGCGCAGCTGGCGCAGCAGGGCGAAGCCATCCATGCCGGGAAGCATGGCGTCCAGCACCAGCAGGTCGTAGATATCGCTGCGGGCGTTGTCCAGGCCGGAGATGCCGTCATAACACACGTCGGCGGTGTAGCCCTGGCGGCGCAGCAGGTCCTGCAGGGTGCCCGCCAGGCGCTTTTCATCCTCCACGATCAGTATACGCATAGCCGCGCCTCCCTTTTCATGGCTTACAGCCCCGTCTCGGACAGGGTCAGGATCTGGGTCAGGGACGACTCCTCCATCCGGTAGATGGTGGTGTCGCCGTCCAGGGCCACATAGCGGCCGCCGTCGCCGGTGGACAGGCCGACGGCAAGGATCAGCGTCCGCTCGGCGCTGTTGTCAGCCAGGTAGTTCACCGTCAGCGTGACCTCCGGCGTGTCCAGGCCGCAGACGGCGGCCGCACCCTCCGCCGGGTCGTAGTCCACGCAGGCGGTGAGCGTCAGGGCAGCGATCTCATCAGCCAGGGCGGCGGTCTTTTCCGTGACGTCCCGGTTGGCGCTGCGGCGGGTACCGTCCTCGGCGGTGTAGAAGGAGACGGCAGCGGTGCCGTCGGCGCGTAGCAGACTTACGCTGACCAGCCTGTCCGGCTCGATGACCGGCAGAACGGGCAGGACCGCCATGGCGTAGATGCTGCGGCTGAGCAGCATCTTATTTTCGTCAGAGGTATAGCGCACCGTACCGGCAGGGGTGAGCACGTACCAACGGCCATCCGCGGCCTGGTCGCCGAGATAATAGACGACGTCCACGCCGTCGGAGGTGACGGTGATATACTTCTTGGGAGCCTCCAGGCCATAGACGGCCAGCTCCTGCACATCGGCCACCGTTTCGCCGCTGTCCAGGGTGGCGGGCAGGGCCAGCAGGTCCTCCAGCGCCGTCTGGTCCAGGGGGAAGGCGGGGTCGTCAAACCAGGTCCAGGCGCCGGTTTCGTCCTTTTCAAAACGGAGGGTCACATCGCCGTCGCACAGGGCCAGGGCGGTGACGCCTTCTACGGGCGGGGCGGTCTGGGTGGAGGCGTCCACCATCTCTTTACCTTTTGTATTGCCGCAGGCGGACAGCAGCAGCGTCGACCCCAGCAAAAACGCCGTCAGGCGCAGAATTCGCTTCATCATGGCTTCGGTTTTCTCCTTTACTTTCGTTTACTTTCCGTTGCTTTTGCTGTATACATTCGCGTTCGCTATATGTTACGTTCGCTTTCAGTATAGCAACTTTTCAGGAAAAAGAAAAGTACATTCCGTGAATTCTCCCGTTCCCGGCGGCGCGGACGGACGAAGCACAAAAAAGACCGGCCCGCGCCGGTCTTTTTTTGTCGTTACCCACAGAGATGCGGCAGGTGTGCCGTAATGGCCGAGACGGCAGTTCCGCGCCGGTCTTTTTCTTAGCGTTACTTGCAGAGATAGCTGAACCAGCCCTCACTGCTGCGCTGCTCGAACACATCCCAACCGTCGGCCTTCAGCTTTTCCAGCACCTCCGCCGCCCGGTCGTCGATGATACCGGAGCAGAGGAACAGGCCGCCGGGCTTCAGGATGGGACGGACGTGGGGGCTGAGGCCCATGATGACATCCGCCACGATGTTGGCCACCACGATATCATAGCCGGCGCCCATCTCCTGCCGCAGGGCGGCGTCGGTGAGCACATCGCCCCAGCGGACGGTGTAGCGGTCCTTTCCGATGCCGTTCAGGGCGGCGTTCTCGTAGGCCACGTCCACGCACTTCTCATCGATGTCGCAGGCGAAGGCGCTCTCCGCGCCCAGGCGCAGGGCGGCGATGGACAGGATGCCGCTGCCGCAGCCCAGGTCCAGGACACGCTCACCGCCGTGAATGTGGGTGTCCAGCGCCTGCAGGCACAGGCGGGTGGTGGCGTGGCTGCCGGTGCCGAAGGTCAGGCCGGGGTTCAGCACCAGCTTCACCCGCGTGGGGTCGGCGGCCTCCTCCCACTCCGGCACCACCAGCAGGCGGCTGCCGATCTCCATGGGCTTGTAAAACTGCTTCCAGTTGTTCTCCCAGTCCTCGTCGGCCACGTCGGCCATGGTCAGCAGCAGGGGCGCGTACTCCGGGTGCTCCTTTTTCAGTGCCGACATGGCCATACGCACGGCGGCCACGGTGCCGTAGGCGTCCTCGTTCCGTTCCAGATAGAACGTCACGCGGCTGACACCCTTTTTCTGCGCCAGCAGGTCATCATCCACATAATCCCAGTATTGGCGGTTGTTCTCCAGAAAGCTCTGAAAGTCCGCCTCGTCATCGATCATCACGCCGGTAACGCCCTGCTGCTCCAGCATTTCCGTCACCGCGTCCAAGCCCGCGTGGCTCGTGTCGATCTTGAGTTCCAGCCAGTCCATAGGATGACCTCCCGCAAAGTTGAAATGCACCGTACACCGCCAGCGGCGACGGAGCTTGTGTCCCGCCGATGACAAACCTCTAACGGCAATGGATCTTGCGCCAGGACGAGGCGCTCCATCGATGTCGGATCTTGCGTCCTGCCGATGGCAAGCCTCTAACGGCAATGGATCTTGCGCCAAGACGAGGCGCGGCGGCGCAGGCGTACTTTGTGTACGGCAAGCCGCCGCAACGAAGTATTGGCGCAAAAGACGCGCCGTTATCTCTTGGTGCCTACGAAGAATATGCCCATGGTGTTCGGCCCCGTGTGACTGCCGATCACAGGCCCGATGTAGTTGATATAGACCTCCTTGACGCCGTAGCGGGCCTTCATCTCCTCGGCCACGGCGCGGGCCTCCACCTCGCAGTCGGCATGGCAGATGAACATGACCTGCTCACTGGGCTCGATGCCCAGCTCGGCGATCTTGTCGATGAGGGCCTTCAGGCTGGCCTTGCGGCCGCGGACCTTGCTGACGGGGACCAGCTTGCCCTCGTCGGAGGTGTGCATGACGGGCTTGATGGAGAGCATGGAGCCGAAGAACGCGGCGCCGGCGCTGAGACGGCCGCCCATCTTCAGGTAGTTCAGGTCGTCCACGGTGAACCAGTGGTCGATGTGGAGCTTGTTGTCCTCCACCCACTGCACCAGCTCCTGAGCGGAGAGACCCTCGCGCTTCTTCTGGACGGTCAGATAGAGCAGCAGGCCCTGGCCCAGAGAGGCGGAGAGGGAGTCCACCACATAGATGTTGGCATCGGGGAACTCCTCCTTCATGTCCTGGGCGGCGATGCACGCACTTTGGTAGGTGGTGGAGAGGGCGCTGGAGAAGTTGATGCTGACGATGTCCTTGCCGGCAGCCAGAATGGGGCGCATGGCCTCCTGAAACTGGCCTACGTTGGCGGCGGAGGTGGTGGCCAGCACGCCGCCGCGGATCTTGCCGTAGAAATCCTCGAAGCTGATGGCGCTGCCGTCCAGCAGGTTGGGGTAATCGTGCCCATCGATGTGGACGGTCAGGGGCACCACGGTCAGCTCCAGCTCCTTGGCCATGTGGTCGGTCAGGTCGCAGCAGCTGTCGGTCATAATGACATATTCACGCATGGGATAAACCTCCTTGGGAGTGATATTCCCCGTTATCATATCACGGAACGGGGCACAAGAAAAGAGCCAAATGGAAAATAATATGAGATATTAGCAGAAATATACGTCCGTATTGCCTATTTCCCCACGCAGAAGCGGGAGAAGATGGTGTCCACCAGATCGTCGCGGACCTGTTTGCCGTTCAGCTCACCCAGCGCGGCCAGTGCCGCCTCGCAGTCGGTGAGCACCACGTCGGGGGTCATGCCGATACGGAGGGCGCCGCGGGCCTCGGCCACGGCGGAGAGGGCTCGGTTGGCGGCGTCGGCCTGACGGGCGTTGGTCAGCAGCGCGCCGCCGGTGCTCTCGCCCGACGGGAACTGCGCCGCGATGGCGTCGGTCAGCGTGTCCAGTCCCGCGCCGGTGGCGGCGGAGACGGACAGCACGTTGTCGAAGCGGTCCGCCAGGGCGCCGATGTCCAGCGCCCGGGGCAGGTCGGATTTATTGACGGCCACGATCAGGTGGGGGACGGTGTTGGCCAGGGCGATGGCGGCCTCGTCCTCCGCCGTCAGCTCCCGGGAGCCGTCCAGCACCAGCAGGGCCAGAGATGCCTGCTTCGCGGCGGCGCGGCTGCGCTCCACACCCATGGTCTCCACGGCGTCGCCGCCGTCGCGGTTGCCCGCCGTGTCGATGAGCCGCAGGAGCACGCCGCCCACGGTGACCTTTTCCTCCACCGTGTCGCGGGTGGTGCCGGCGATGTCGGTGACGATAGCCCGGTCATAGCCCAGGAGGGCGTTCAGCAGAGAGGATTTGCCGGCGTTAGGCTTGCCCAGCAGCACCGTGGGCACGCCCAGCTTCAGCAAACGGCCGCGGGAAAACCCGGCCACCAGCGCTTCCAGATCGTTCTGGGCCCGGCGCAGGGTGTCCAGCATCTGCTCGCGTTGGAGATCCTCGATGTCCTCGTCCGGATAGTCTACCACGGCGTAGAACCGGGCGGCCATGTCCATGAGGCCGTCGTAGATACGCGCCACGGTGCGGCTCAGCGCGCCGTCCAGCTGGCAGACGGCGTTGTGGGCCTGCTGGGCCGTCTCGGCGTCGATCAGGTCCGCCACGGACTCCGCCTGGAGCAGGTCCAGCTGCCCGTTGAGAAAGGCCCGCTTGGTAAACTCGCCGGGACCGGCCTGGCGGCATCCGGCGGCAAACAGGGCGCGGAGACCCGTGTCCAGCACGATGGGGCTGCCGTGGCAGTGGAGCTCGGCGCAGTCCTCTCCGGTATAGCTGTGGGGCGCGGGGAAATGGACGCACAGCACGCTGTCGATGACCTGCCCCGTCTCGTCCAGCAGCTCGCCCAGCACCATAGCGCGGGGGCGCTGCTGCGCGGCGGGCCTGCCGTTTTTGGCGCGGAACACCGCGTCCAGCGCGGCACAGGTATCCGGGCCGGACAGGCGCAGGATACCGATGGCGCTGGGCTGTCCGGGCGTGGCGATGGCGGCGATGGTGTCGGACATAGGCGGGACCTCCTTGCAGGGTGTTTTTCTCAGTATACCACAGGCGGCGGGAAAAAGAAATATCCCCCGGCGGACCGGGGGATATAAAAAACGATGCTTTACTTGATGGGCTCGCCGGCGGCTTCCTTGGCGGCGATCTCCTTCATGGCGTCCTTGTGGCTCAGGTTCACGCGGCCCTTCTCGTCGATCTCGGTGACCTTGACCCACATCATGTCGCCGATCTTGCAGGCGTCCTCCACCTTCTCGATGCGCTTGTCGGCCAGCTTGGAGATGTGGACCAGGCCGTCCTTGCCGGGGGCCAGCTCCACGAAGGCGCCGAAGGTCATCAGGCGCACGACGCGGCCGTAGTACAGCTGGCCCACCTCGGGCACGAATACGATGTCGTCGATGCACTTCTTGGCCTTTTCGCAGCTCTCGGCATCGGGGGAGGCGATGTGGATGGTGCCGTCGTCATCGATGTCGATCTTGGCGCCGGACTCGGCCACGATCTTCTGGATGACGGAGCCGCCCTTGCCGATGACGTCGCGGATCTTATCCGGGTCGATGTGCATGGTGACCATCTTGGGGGCGTACTTGCTGACCTCGGGCCGGGGCTGGGCGATGCAGGGCAGCATGACCTGGTCCAGGATCTGGCAGCGGGCGTCATAGGTGATGTCCAGCGCGTTCTTGATGATCTCCATGGTCAGACCGTCGTTCTTCAGGTCCATCTGGATGGCGGTGATGCCCTTCTTGGTGCCGGCCACCTTGAAGTCCATCTCGCCGTGGAAGTCCTCCACGCCCTGGATGTCGATGAAGGTGGTGAAGGAGCCGTCGTCGTCCTGGATCAGGCCGCAGGAGATGCCGGCCACAGGGGCCTTGATGGGCACGCCGGCGTCCATGAGGGCCAGGGTGCTGCCGCAGATGGAGCCCTGGGACGTGGAGCCGTTGGAGGACACGACCTCGCTGACCACACGGATGGCGTAGGGGAACTCCTCCACGGGAGGAATGACGGGCAGCAGGGCGCGCTCGGCCAGCGCGCCGTGGCCGATCTCGCGGCGGCCGGGGCTGCGGGCAGGCTTGGCCTCACCGACGGAGTAGCCGGGGAAGTTGTAGTGGTGCATATAGCGCTTCTCCGTCTCCTCCCAGATGGTGTCCAGCTTCTGGTTGGCGGACAGAGTGTCCAGCGTGCAGACGGACAGCACCTGCGTCTGACCGCGGGTGAACAGGCCGGAGCCGTGGACCCGGGGCAGCACGCCCACCTCGGCGTCCAGGGGACGGATCTCGTTCTTCTGGCGGCCATCCACACGGTGACCCTCCAGCAGCCACTTCTTGACGATCATCTTCTGGAACTTGTAGGTGATCTCCTCCAGGTACTGGTCCATGTTGGGGTACTCTTCCAGGTACTTCTCGTGCCACTTCTCGATCATGGCGTTCCAGCGCTGCTCGCGGACGTTCTTGTCGTCGGTGTCCATGGCGGCCTTGGCCTCGTCCATGAAGTCGGCGGTGATCTTGTTGAACAGCTCGTAGTTGAAGTCGGCGTGGGGGTACTCGAACTTGGGCTTGCCGATCTCCTGCACCATCTGATTGATGAGGGCGATCTGCTTCTGGTTCTCCTCGTGGGCCTGCTTGATGGCCTCGAACATCACGTCGTTGGGGACCTCGTTGGCGCCGGCCTCGATCATGACCACCTTCTTGCCGGTGGAGACCACGGTGACGTCCAGGTCTGAGACCTTGCGCTGCTCGCTGGTGGGATTGAAGACCAGCTTGCCGTCCACGAGACCCACCTTCAGCGCGCCCACGGTGCGCCCGCGGCTGCTGCGGTAGAGCTCCACGCTGTAGCGGATGGTCGGCTTGTATTTGTAGCGCAGCGCCGAGCGGATGGTCAGCATCGCGTCGGAGGGCTGCGGCTGGATCTGGAAGCTGTCCACGCCCTGCATCAGGCGCTCCATTTCCTCAAAGACGGCGCGCATGCGCATCTCCGGCGTGGTGTAGCGGACGTATTCGGCCAGGATCTGGTTGATGAGGTTGGAACGCGAGGTTCCCATCTCATAGGCCATTTTGTCCACTTCGCTCACGACATTATCCATCAGCACCAGCGAATAGACGCTCTTGTTCATGCTCCCGCCTCCTTTCCTTCTTCTCCGTTTCTGCATCTATTGTAGCACGCCTAAATAATTTGTCAATAGGATTATAT